>ENA-UEQY01001177-UEQY01001177.1-human-gut-metagenome-genome-assembly--contig:-NODE-1177-length-15700-cov-9.781604_pt1 | contig 15700 bp, 22 predicted proteins | sample MGYA00242949_ERZ507949 | MGnify/ENA primary metagenome ERZ507949 (study PRJEB26167, sample SAMN06115403) | human gut metagenome | host: Homo sapiens | place: China:Jiangsu | collected 2016-07-06... | reverse complement strand
TAAAACCGATCGTGTGGATGCAAGAACGATTGCAACTATGCTATTGTCCGATGTAGACCTCAAGTCCTACACGGATACAGCATACCACAACGAAGAGTTAAAGTCACTAACAAGATACCGATTCGATAAGGTTCGTGAAAGAGCCAAGCTGAAGCAGTCAGTGTCCAGACTGGTCACGATTCTGTTTCCAGAACTGGAGAAGCTCGTTACCTCTCTCCATATTGCTTCGGTTTATGCGCTCCTCAGTGAATATCCCGGTGCAAAACAGATTTCAGAAATTCATCTCACCAAGCTGACAAATCTTCTTGCAACAGCGTCCAAGGGACGCTACGAAAAAGAAAAGGCCATCCAGATTCGAGAGGCCGCCAGAACTTCCATTGGTTCTGTCATGTCTGCCAAATCTCTGGAATTGAAGCACACCATTAAACTCATTAAGGAACTCACCTCCGAGATTGATGAAATTGAAGATTCGATTCAGCAAATCATGGATGAATTGCATCCACCGATTCTTTCTATTCCCGGAATGGGTGTTCATTCCGCTGCCATGATTCTTGCTGAAATCGGCGATTTCTCCAACTTTGATTCTCCTGACAAAGTCCTTGCTTACGCTGGCTGCTCTCCGTCTACATACCAGTCAGGCAAACTCACAAACTGCTATGCTCACATGGAAAAACGCGGCTCTCGCTATCTGCGATACGCTCTCTACAACGCAACCAAGTACGTCTGCCACTGGAATCCCGTCTTTGCTGAATACCTTGCCAAGAAACGTTCTGAAGGAAAACACTACAATGTTGCCCTGTCCCATGCCATGAAGAAACTCGTGCGGCTGATCTATGCCTTGCAGAAGTCTGGAAATGCGTATCTTACGGCTGCTTGATTTTCTCCAGAGCCTGAGCGAAATCCAAGAACAACTTAGCTGGCGCAGCGAACCCTTGACAAACCGAAGCATTCAAATGCTATCCTGTTTTTGCGAGGGTTAGCTGGGCTTGCTTTGCTATTCTCTCCGTCGCCCTCGCTGTCCCAAGACCAGCATTTGAATGCTGTTTGTCATGGGCAGCGAATGGTTGACGGATTTTAGGGGATTTTTTCATTTTGGGGCTTGACTTTTAATAGTTAGTCTCCAAAAGGGTACACTTTGACAAGCCTGCCCTTTTGGGGTATAATCGCATTGCTAGGTGTGCGATGACCCCGTAAGGGCGAGCCGCTTACTTTACGTCCTGCCGGTTGCGCCCGGCGGGGCGTTTTTGTTTATTCAAAAATCAGGATGCCTTCCGGCCTTCGCTCTTGCCGGAAGAGATATAATGCTCGTAGTATTTCTGGTTATCTTCGCCAAAAGCGGCAACCAGATCAGGATTATTGGCCTTGTAGGCGGCAAGGTTAAATGCACTGCTGCCCTGACGGCCTTCCTTCATGCCGCTGTTCACGAAATGCTCCAGATACTTCCACTGGTTATCCCCGAACAGAGCAGCCAGATCAGCATTGTACTCTTTGTAATACTGATAATCGTAAACAGGGGCGTATTTGCTGGTCAGCACATAGTAAGGCTGATTCGTCGGGTCGCTTCTGAAGTGACCCGAATACAGGGCTTTCTGATTGACGCTCTCTTTGCTGCCGTCCATATAGATGATATCCGCCTTGGTCACGGCAATGTCGTCGATCGTGCTGTTGTACCAAAGGCAATCCCATTCCACTGCTGCATCGTAAATTGCATTCTGGAGTTCGTCATCTGTCAGATAAGTAGTGGAATCCAGCTGACCCAGCGTCTTGGAATGGTCGATCACAGACAGAACTGAGGACGGCGTGTAGGAATCAACATAATAGGCATTACCGTCCTTGTCCAAAAAAATTCTATGCCCGTTGCGCTCTTCAGCGCCAAAGTAATAATTCGTGGCAAGCTGCTGCTGTGCCTGGAACGGTCCAAAATCTCCCATGGATGCAGGAGAAGTCACCGTGTTTGCGACCGTTCGGTCAAATCTTGTCGGAGCAATCGGCCCTACTACCTGGGCCGTCACCGTCGAACGGCCGCTGATCGTGCAGGAAGTTCTATCGCCGACTGCATTAAGCGGAACCAGTGTGAATGTAACATATTTAATGGTTTTGTTTGAATTATTCCGGAAGCAGACCGTAGGGCTGACGCCGTCAAAAGCATCGACCGTAAAATAGACGTCGGTGACCTCGACCGCAGGCTTTGCCGCAAAGGCACCGCATGCGAGAATCGTCATCAGCGCCAATGTAAAAACAACGCCTAAAAGCCTTTTTGCTGACTTTTTCATGATTTTCTCCTTTTCTGTTGTAAAAATCCAAATTTGTTGTGGATTTTTCAAATCTTTTCAGTTGTCAAAAATTGTTGCGTGCAACTCCTAATGGTTGTATAATGTTCTCGAAAATAAAACTGCTTTGGAGGGCAGCAACATGACACGACAAGATTACATTACCGCTATTCTGAAACTGCTGGAAAAAGCCGATTTCCGCCAGCTGAGGCTTGTGTGGGTGTACGCAAGCCACCTGATCGGATAAGCCGCCAGCCACCACGCGAGGGAAGCCTTTACGGGCTTTCCTCTTTTTTTTGCGTCAATTTTTCGGCCATGCGTTCCAGCAGCTCCCAGTCCGCCGGGCTCAGACCTGCCAGCATTTCGACAAAACGCTTTTTAAAGGTGTCGCTGTCGTCCTTGGTCAGGTCTGCCAGAAAAGCCGCCACCTGCTCGGACTGGGTGTCCTGCACAAACATTTCGCCCTCGCCGGTGCGCAGCCACGCTTCCCGGACACCAAACTCCCGGCAGATGTCGCTGATCGTTCGGTCGCTGGGGGTTCTGGAGCCATTTTCAAGCATCCACAAGTAGTTGCGCGACAGATTGATTTTTTCGGCAAACTGCTCCTGTGTCAGTCCTTCATGCTTTCGAATTGCTTCGATTCTTTCGTTCATTTTGTTCACCTCACTCCCGTTCTCTCAATTTGTATTATATTCCCAAGTTCTAACTCTGTCAACATTTATTTTTGAGTTTTCGTAAAATACAGGCTTGATTTTTCTAACTGAGTGTGCTATATTGTTCTCACAAGGTTAGCAAATTAAAGCAAACAAAGTCAACTCGAAAGGAGGTGAAACACATGACCATCAAGATCACAGGTAGTCCAAAAGAAATTGCCGCCCTTGTATTAGCGGTACAAGAGCGGCAGTCTCAGGTCGTGAATCAATTAGTACTGGGTACCGTTCACGACGCAACCAGCATGGAGAGTGGCGTTTGCAAGAACGATGTTCTTGCAGGAAATAACGCCAAAGACATCGAATGAGCCGTTGTTTTGAATGGACTCTGCATTCAGGATTCCACGAAGTTCAACGTGGGCGCCATCTTCAATCTGCAGGTTCCCGTTCATAACGCCGTGAACCACAAAGTGTGCAGGAGCCTTGACAACGACCGCACCATTGAGCACGCCGGTAACATCAAGGTCGCCGTATGTTCCACTCAAAATGATATCATCCGTCACAACCCCGGAAATTTTATGATTGTAGTTGATTTCCATAATTTCACCTCCCTTCCTGTTCTCTATTGTACCGCAGAAGGGAGCACCCCACAACCCACCCGATGATGGCCGCAGGGCAGCGGCCGAAACCATTCCGGTGACGCCGCCGGGATGGTCGTGGGAGCCACCCACAGAAAGGAGTGCTGACTATGGCACGCAAGAACAATTCCCTGAACCCCGCTGTGTACGGTCTGACGCAGCAGGACGTGGATCGCGTGATCCGCATCCACACCATGTGCAAGGACATGGACGAGGACGCATTCGAGCAGATGGAGACCGCTGCGGCATCCATCAATCTGGTGGCCAGCCTGAAGAAGCTGGACAACCGCCCCGTGGCATGAAAGGAGAAAACCACATGACCGACATCACCATAATCAACAAGGAGGTGAACCACATGGACAACAACAAAAAGCCCAGCGAACCGCTGGAACCGGAACGCTGGGCAAAGAAATATTTTAACAACTAAAGCACACATGTAAAAATGACTTTCCCAAAGGTGTGAGTCTTATACGTCCCTTTTGTATGAAAACACGTACTATTTTATCATCATCCTCTGGGTGATGATATCCGCCCTCTGGTGGTTGATCGATTCTTTTTCGCATTTCTTTAATAAGTTCAAATTCGTCAAAAATAGTATAAGCATCTTTATCAGGAATATATGAATCATATGAGATACCAACCAATCCTTGCCTTGCCAAAGAACTCAGAGAAGCGGATTGGAGAAGACTATCGTTATACATTAGCATTTTGGGATTTGCAGCAAAAACATTTGACTGAACCGTTTTGAATGTCTCATCAAACATAATATATCGAAACTCAACAATTGGATATTGCGTTCTGAATTGAAACAAACTGAAATTTTCAGCATCCAGAGGTGACATTTGTGCAATCATTGCCGGAAAAGACGGATGAACCTTACTTTGATAGCGTTCGTCTGCTGCATTTGCAAGAAGATTTTGAAACATTTCGCTGATTTGCGGCTCATCCATGCAGTACTTGACATTTTCGACAGCGGGGCCAACCACCTGCATACGAGGTTCAACCAAACATTCTGCTGGTTTTGCATTCAACTTGTCACTCAGTGATTTTTTAAACTCTTCTAAATCATGTGCTTGTTGCAACCTCATCTTTTCTGCTGAAAAATGGATTTTGCTTGTTGCCATTGCAAGAAGATCTCCAAAAAGAGTTCCAATCTGATTAGCACCGGGGTTCAGAACAGCCTTTACAGGTTCGTCAATGCAACTTGGTACGGCATTGATGTTAAAGGTGTTGCCGCTATTCTTCTCATCACTCATCTTATCATTCCTTTCTTTGGGAGGTTCTATGGACAAACTTGTTCTGATTATTAAAATACTCGTCACTGAGCAGAAAGTCAAATTTTATACAGCAGTCTGCCGTGTGTGCGAAAGAATCGAACGTTATATCAAAACACATCGAAAATAAGGAGGTACATCTTCACCATGACCGACATCATCTTATCCACCCAGAACGGCGAGCCGGTAGCATCCAGCCGGGACGTCGCCAAGCGCTTCGGCAAACGCCATGACCACGTTATCCGCGATATTGAGGAACTTATCAAGGGCTTCCCCAAAAATGGGGACACCCCCATGTTCTTCAAGACAGAGTACACCCACCCGCAGAACCACCAGAAGTACCCCATGTACCTGATGAACCGGGACGGCTTTTCCCTGCTGGCCATGGGCTTTACCGGCAAGGAAGCCGTACAGTGGAAGCTGAAGTACATTGCCGCGTTCAATGCAATGGAGAAGCAGCTGGCCGCACAGCACAAAGAGCAGCGGGCCGTGCAGGATGCCAGCATCCAGAGCGCCATCGACCGGGTGATCGAAGCCCGGAAGAAGCTGGACGAGAACACCGCTTTTCTGGACGAGTGCCGCAAGAACCGCGAGGACAGCAAGGCCAAGTATATGCAGGTCAAGGCCCTGTGCGGCGAGTTCAAGGCCATTTACGGCCAGAATTGCGACACGGTGCGCACCATGGAGAACGTGGTGCGCGGCTCCCAGAGCTTCCTTACCAACGCCATTGACAGCCTGACCATCGTTGCTAAAGGCTACCCGTTCTACGCCGCCCTGATGGACAGTCTGCTGGATGGGCTGCCGACCGAGAAAAAGGAGGGATAAAATGTTGAACACATCAACCATTCGCGGCACCTTCCGGCAGATTCCGTACTGGAAGCTGCGGGGCCGGTTCCACAGCTGCGGGTTCCGGGATCAGGAGATTGCAAATGCAATCGGCATCGGAACTGACACAATGAGCAAGCGGATGAACGGGAAGCAGCCTTGGACAAGCACTGAGATCGCAGAAATTTGCAAGACGCTTGATATCCCGCAGGATGAAATCGGGGAGCTGTTCTTCCCTACTGTTGAGAAAGGAGAATCCGCATGAGCAAACCTTACACCCTTGCATCCGAGCGGGCCGACGCGCCCAACGGATGCGCATACGTAGCCCCGCTGCTGACCTGCGCATGGTTCCGGTGGGAAAACTGCCGCGATTCCGGCCAGTACCTGACCGGCGCGGAGGTTGCAGCATTCAAGCCCACGAACATCCAGATTTTTCATGACGGTGCCTGGCACCCCGTTGCCGCCTTTTATGGTGCTGTGTGTGCACCTGTAGACGATTATCTTCAGGAGGTAGGAGCATGAAGCCTGAAAGTGAATACGTTCTGCGGTCTGCCGCTATTTTGGCGCATTCAGCGCTTGATGATGCCAGTGCTGTAAACTCTGCGCTTCAGTATGGCGGGACGCCCGACCAGATGGCTGCCGTAAAGAAAACTGCTCAGGCGGCCAATGATGCAATCGATCATGTGCAGAACCTTCTCTATATTTTAGCTGATTTGGAGGGCATATCCTTATGAGAATCAAATCCGGCGTGTGGTATTGGCTGGCCGTGGCCAGCGGGGCCGTGGGCCTGCTGTACGGCATGGGGCTGGAGGGCAGCTTCCAGACCGGCGGCACCGTCTCGGACGGCCAGTTCGTTACGGCCATGGTGCTGATCCTGCTGGCGGTGTTCTTTGCCCGGCTGGGCTTTGCCGCCCATGACCGGGAGCAGCAGGAGCGCCGCAAGGTGCACCAGCAGCCCCGCAACACCGTGAAGAGCGGTAGGAAGGCGGGCTGACACCACCCATGAATAAAGGAAAGCACTTTACCCGCGTTTGTTTGGACTGCGGCAAGGTGATGGAAAATGTTGCTGGCAACCTGCGCTTTTGCGCTTCCTGCCGCAGAGAGCGCCACAACCAATATTGCAGGGATTACAGGGCGCATAATGAAAAACCTGCCCGCGTCATGTGGTACACCGTCTGGGACGCAAAGACCGGCAATCTGCTGGCATCCGGCACGTCCGAGATGTGTGCCCGGCGGCTGAGCTACAAGAGCGCGAACAGCTTTGCGTCTGCCGTCAGCCATGGGCTCAGCGGCAGCCATCGAACTTACAAGTACACATTTGCGCGGGAACGTATCGACCGCAGCGAGGTGGACAGCCTGCCGCCGGTACGCACTATACGAAAAAAGCCCGCCGGTGCGCCAACACCGACGAGCCCAAAGGGTGATGGAATTTGAAAGCCCCATCACCCCGATGATATCACAAAATCGGAGGTTTTACAATGAAAGGAATTTTGATCGAACCGGGCAAAGAACCGGTAGTCACCACCCTGCCGGACACGCTGCAGGGCATCGAAGCACTGCTGCGGTGCCCCTGTGAGCAGAAAGTCCTGCCACGCACCCCGGCAGTGCTGGTATACGGCATCATGGGCAGAGACCTGAACCGTATCTATCGCGGCCAGCATATCTACGGGCCCATCCTCTGCTACGGCTGGAAGGGCAACAACATCCAGCCCATGAGCAAGGATGTGCAGGCCGAGATGCTGGACCGCCTCAAGGACACGGAGGTGCGGGTATGAACACCTATTGCGAGCTTTCTGCATCGCACAAGTGCGAGAACGAAGCAGGACTTAAGCACTTTATCAAGCACGGCGTAATTCAGGGCTGTGCAGGCTGCTGCCGTTTCTGCATGGACAAAGACACCTGCGAACATCGCTGTGCTTATGTAAAGGACACGCCAGAGCAAGCGCAGGAGGCCAAGCCTGCCGCGTTCGATTTCTCCGCTCTGGGCGACCTGTCCGAACAGGCTGTGGAGACTGACCAGCAGTTCGACCTGCACTACGGCACCGCACAGGATGAATACCTCATTTCCTGCATCTACGTTGCCAAAATGCACGCCCTGACGGCCAAGGCTGGCCGCTATGGCGGCGGTACATGGACAAAGTGGTATAAGAGCAAGGGCATGAGCGAGGGCAGCGCCCGGACAATGACCCAAAACGGAGATGCTTTTAAATCCGCAACAGTTGCGGATTTAAAATTACTGCCGTCCATCTCCCGCAAGGACCTGAACCTGATCGCCCGCTCCGGCTGTGCTGAACAGCTCACCGCAGCCGCCGGAGACAGCCAGCGGGTGCAGGAGCTGCTGGCCCAAGTCAAAGCCGAAAAAGACCGTGCCGACACCGCCGAAAAGTCCGCTCAGAACGCCCGCAAGGAAAATGCCTATTTCAAGGAGCTGGTGAAAAGCGCCGAAGCCCAGACCCACAAGGACGCGGAAAAGCGGGAAGAAGCAGAAAGCCGCTATGAATCCGCTCTTGCCGACATCAGCGGCCTGAAAGAGCAGAACGCCCAGCTGAAAGAGCGCGCCGATGCTGCCGAAGCCCGGGAAGAGGAAGCATGGAAGATGCAGAGCAAGGCCGAAGCCCGCGCCAAGAACGCCGAGGGCCAGCTTTCCGGCTCCCGGCAGGTGGCCGAAGCGGCAAAGCTCCGGGCGGATAAGCTGCAGGAAGAAAATGCTGCCCTGAAAAAGCAGCCCATCGCCGCCGTGGTGGACGAGGAGGAAGTGGAACGCCGGGCAAACCAGCGGGCCCATGACATCGCCGAGGACTTAGCCGCCGAGAAGACCGCCGACCTGCAGGCGCGGCTGGAACAGGCCTCTTCCGGCAGCGAACAGGATGCCCGCGATGCCTACGACAGCATCATTCTGGCCGGGCGCTCCATCACAAGCATCGTTCAGTCCGCCAAAATGCAGTTCCGCAAACTGCCGGACGACCAGCGGGAGACCGCGATCAACCAGTTCGTTCACACACTCGCATCCGCTCAAGGGGAGGTATCCGCATGTCTGTAAAGATCATGGCCTTAGAGGCCGAAAACGTCAAACGCATCAAGGCCGTTGCACTCACGCCATCGCCCACTGGCCTGACCATCGTGGGCGGCAACAACAATCAGGGCAAGACCAGCGTGCTGGACGCTCTGGCATGGGCCCTCGGCGGCGACCGTTTCCGCCCGGACGCTGCCCAGCGGGACGGCGCAGTGGCTCCGGCGCATCTGAAGGTCAAGCTTTCCAACGGTGTGGTGGTGGAACGCAAGGGCAAAAATGCCAGTCTGACCGTCACTGACCCCACCGGGCAGCGCAGCGGGCAGCAGTTGCTGAACGCCTTTGTGGAGCCGCTGGCGCTGGACTTGCCCCGCTTCATGGAAGCCACCGACAAGGAAAAGGCCGATATCCTGCTGCGGATCATCGGCATCGGCACCGAGCTGCACACCCGTGACATGGAGATCAAGGCCCTGTACGACAAGCGCACCTTCACCGGCCAGCTGGCCGCACAGAAAAAGCACTTTGCCGAGGAGCTGATCTCCTACCCGGATGCACCGGAAAAGCCGGTCAGCGCGTCCGACCTCATCCGCCAGCAGCAGGAAATTCTGGCCCGCAACGGCGAGAACCAGCGCAAGCGCAACCAGTTGGACAAGCTCATTGATGAAAAGAATCAATTGAATTTCACCTTGCGTGATCTCGATGAAAAAATTGAAGATTTGAAAGAGGAATACAATCAAACGCAAGCGAAATTTACTGACCTTGAAAAGCAGATATTTCAGGCCCGGAAATCTGCTGCCCAGCTTCAGGACGAATCCACTGCCGAACTGGAAGCATCCATCCGGGATATTGAGGAGATCAACCAGAAGGTGCGGGCCAATCTGGAAAAATCCCGGGCCGAGGACGAAGCCGCCCAGTATGACAGTGAATATAAGCGCCTGACCGAAGCGATCACGCAGAAGCGTGCCGACCGCATGGCTCTGCTGAACGGTGCGGATCTGCCTCTGCCGGGCCTTGGCGTAGAGGACGGTGCCCTTACTTATAACGGTAAGCACTGGCGGGACATGTCCGGCAGCGACCAGCTGCGGGTGGCCGCGGCCATCGTACGCCGCCTGAACCCGGACTGCGGTTTCGTGCTGCTGGACAAGCTGGAACAAATGGACATGACCACCCTGCAGGAGTTCTCCGCATGGCTGGAAGCAGAACACCTGCAGGCCATTGCCACCCGGGTCTCCACCGGCAGTGAATGCCAGATCATCATTGAGGACGGCATGGTGAAGGATGCCGAAACCTCCCTGCCGCCCGTCACCGAAAAGCCCCAGCAGAAAAGCTGGACGAAAGGAGCGTTTTAAATGAGCAAGTATGCAGTCACTGCCGGGGTGCAGGATTCCCCGGTCAAGACCGTGCTGTACGGTCCGGAGGGCATCGGCAAAAGCACCTTTGCATCCCATTTCCCGGATCCTGTTTTCATCGACACCGAGGGCGGCACCAAGCGGCTGAACATCAAGCGCCTGCCCCAGCCCACCAGCTGGGCCATGCTGCTGGATGAGGTGGCCGAGGTACGCAAGGGCAGTGTCCCCTGCGGCACGCTGGTCATTGATACCGCCGACTGGGCTGAACGCCTGTGCATTCAGGCCGTGTGTGCCAAAGCCAAGGTGAACGGCATCGAGGATTTCGGCTACGGCAAAGGCTACACCTATGTTAAGGAAGAGTTCGGCAAGCTGCTGGACGCGCTGGAAGAGGTGCTGCAGGCCGGGCACAACGTGGTGGTGCTGGCCCATGCCGCTATTACCAAATTTGAGCAGCCGGATGCCGTGGGCAACTACGACCGCTGGAGCATGAAAACTTCCAAACAGGTGGCCCCGCTGCTGCGCGAGTGGTGCGATATGCTGCTGTTCGCCAACTACAAGACCGTTGTGGAAAAGGTGGGCGACGGCAAGAACGCCAAGAGCAAAGCCAGCGGCGGCAGGCGTGTACTGTACACCGCGCATCACCCCTGCTGGGATGCCAAAAACCGCTTTGACCTGCCGGAGGAAGTACCCTTTGACTATGCCAGCATTGCCGCCTGCATCCCCGGCGCAATGTCTGCACAGGCACCGAAACCGAAACCGCAGCCGCGTTCCCAGCCGGAAGCCGACATCCTGCCCAGCCCGCAGCAGGAAGCAAAGCCGGTGGCTCAGCCGCAGCCCGCACCGCTGCAGGAAAGCTCCGAGAAAAATGTTCTGCTCAGTCTGGGCGTGCCCGAAAAGCTGGCCGCTCTGATGAGCGCCAACAAGGTCAGCTGTGAAGAACTGCAGGGCGTTGTGGGCAAACGGGGCTATTTCCCGGAGGATATGCCCATCAAGGACTACCCCGCTGACTTTGTGGAGGGCTGTCTGATCGCCGCATGGCCGCAGGTATTCCAGATGGTGCTGGATAACCGTGATATCCCGTTTTAACAGGCTCCCTCAAGGAGGGAGCTGGCACGTGTAAGCGTGACTGAAGGAGTTTTATAATAAAGGAGTAATTACTTATGAACGACATGAATACCACCGACCGCGCCCTGAGCTGGGACGACGAATTTACCAACGAGCAGCAGGAGTTCGTGCTCCTGCCCGAGGGCGAGTATGCCTTTGAGGTCACCGGCATGGAGCGTGCCCGCTTTGAGGGCAGCGCCAAGCTGCCGCCCTGCTCCATGGCAAAGCTGACCCTGAAGATCTTCGGCGGGGCCAAGGGCGACACCACCGTGACCCACCGCCTGTATCTCCACACCAAAACGCAGGGCCTGCTGGGCGCTTTCTTTGAGAGCATCGGTCAGTGCAAGCGCGGCGAGACCTTCCGCCCCCGCTGGAACGAGGTCGTGGGTGCCAAAGGCATCTGCAAACTGGGTGTCCACGAGTACACCAGGCAGAGCGGCCCCCACGCGGGTGAGACCGGCCAGAGCAACGAGGTGGCGCGCTTCCTGCCGCCGCAGGAACCCAAGGCCGCACCCACTCAGGGCTGGACGCAGGGGGCATTCTGATGGGGCAGGAACTGAGACCCTACCAGCAGCAGGCCCGCGACCACATTCATGCCGAGTGGGAGAACGGCCACACCCGCACCCTGTTGGTGCTACCTACCGGCACCGGCAAGACCATCGTGTTTGCATCGGTAGCTGCCGATCAGGTGCGCGCCGGTGACCGGGTGCTCATTCTGGCCCATCGCGGTGAGCTGCTGGAACAGGCAGCGGACAAGCTGCAGCGTTCCACCGGCCTTGTCAGCGCGGTGGAAAAGGCAGATGCCACCTGTCTGAATACATGGTTCCGCGTTGTCGTGGGCAGCGTGCAGACCCTGCAGCGCACCGCCCGGCTGGAACGCTTTCCTCATGATTACTTTGGCACTATCATCATCGACGAAGCGCACCACGCCATCACCAACGGCTACCGCCGCATCCTGGACTATTTCGGGGATGCAAAGGTGCTGGGTGTGACCGCCACACCGGACCGCGGCGACATGCGCAATCTGGGCGAGGTGTTCGACAGCCTTGCCTTTGAGTATAAGCTGACCGATGCCATCAAGGAGGGCTATCTGTGCAGGATCATGGCCCAGACCATCCCCCTGAAGCTGGACATTTCTTCTGTCACCATGAGCGGCGGGGACTACGCCGTGGGAGACCTCGGCACTGCGCTTGACCCCTATCTGGAACAGATCGCCGCCGAGATGGCCCAGCGCTGCAAAGGCCGCAAAACGGTGGTGTTCCTGCCCCTCATCAAGACCAGCCAGAAGTTCCGCGACCTGCTGAACTCCCATGGATTCCGTGCCGCCGAGGTCAACGGCCAGAGCACCGACCGCAAGGAAGTGCTGGCGGATTTCGATGCAGGCAAATACAACGTGCTGTGCAACTCCATGCTGCTCACTGAGGGCTGGGACTGCCCCAGCGTGGACTGCGTTGTGGTACTGCGGCCCACCAAGGTGCGCAGCCTGTACAGCCAGATGGTAGGGCGCGGCACCCGGCTCTCCCCGGGCAAGAGCGACCTGCTTTTGCTGGATTTTTTGTGGATGACCGACAAGCACGAGCTGTGCCGCCCGGCTGATCTGGTCTGTGAGGACCGCACCGTGGCCCGGCAGATGACCGAAAATCTGGCCCAGACCGGATGCCCGGAGGACATCGAGGAAGCAGCCGTGCAGGCCAGCGAGGACGTGGTGGCCCAGCGGGAAGAAGCACTTGCAAAACAGCTGGAAGAACAGCGCCGCAAAAAAGCCCGTCTCGTGGACCCCCTGCAGTATGAAATGAGCATTCAGGCTGAAGACCTTGCCGGATATGTGCCGGCCTTTGGCTGGGAAGCAGGCCCGCCCAGCGCTGAACAGACTGCTGCTCTTGAGAAAATGGGCATCCTGCCGGACGCTGTAGAATCTGCTGGTAAGGCTTCCCTGCTGCTGGACCGGTTGAACAAGCGCCGCGCTGAAGGGCTGACAACGCCCAAGCAGATCCGCGTGCTGGAACGTTACGGTTTCCAGAGCGTGGGCACATGGAGCTTCGATGCAGCCAAACACATGATCGACCGCATTGCGGTAGGCGGCTGGCGCGGCGTGCCCAAGGGCGTGAACCCCAGAACCTATATCCCGCCTGTGGAACCGCCCGCTGCGCCGGACAGTCCTTTTAACTTTGGATGGTAACGCGAATGGAACATGAAAATGAACTCAAGGAAGCATTGGACTTCGTATCCCCGTCCGCCCTGACCTATGACGAATGGCTCATGGTGGGCATGGCACTGAAGGATGCTGGTCTGCCCGTTACCATCTGGGAACAGTGGAGCACACGCGATGCGGGCCGCTATCACAAGGGCGAGTGCGTCAGGAAATGGGAAAGCTTTCACGGCGGCGGGGCCAGCCCCGTCACCGCAAGCAGCATTTTCCAACTGGCCTACTCCCACGGATGGAGCGGCCCCGCAGGCCACGCTCTGGACTGGAACGATGATATTTCTGCCGGCACCAGCACACAAAACGAGGGCCGTCTGGTAGACCCGCGCTGGGTGGAAGCTCACGAGCTGGACCTGCCCGCAGAGTGGCACCCCGCCGACCAGCTCAAGCGCTACCTGCAAGCCCTGTTTGAGCCGGACGAATATGTGGCCTATGTGACCGAAAGCTTTATGGCCGCCGACCGCCGCCGCCCTGCAAAAGGCAGCTGGACCCGCACCGCAGGGCAGCTCATCACCGAGCTGGATGCCTGCGGCGGCGACCTCGGCAAGGTGGTGGGCGACTGTGATCCTGAAGTAGGTGCATGGATCTGCTTCAACCCTGTGGACGGCACCGGACGCAAGGATGCCAATATTACTGCCTATCGCTATGCCCTCGTAGAGTGCGACAACATGGAGCTGGGCAAGCAGCAGGCTATCATCAAGCAGCTGGAACTGCCCTGTGCCGCGCTGGTCTACTCCGGCAGCAAGAGCGTCCACGCCATCGTCAAGGTGGATGCCCCGGACTATGCCGAGTACCGCAGGCGGGTGGATTATCTCTATTCCGCCTGCCAGAAAAACGGCCTGACCATCGACCAGCAGAACCGCAACCCTTCCCGCCTTTCCCGGATGCCCGGCATCCCGCGCGGTGACAAACGGCAGGTGCTGCTGGAAACAAACATCGGAAAATCCTGCTGGGATGAATGGTGTGACTGGCTGGAAGCTGAGGCCGATGAACTGCCGGAGGATGAGGATCTGGGTGACGAATGCCTGTCTCCTCCCCCGTTAGCCGATGCCCTCATCACCGGGGTGCTGCGCAAGGGTCACAAAATGCTGCTGGCAGGCCCCAGCAAAGCTGGCAAGAGCTTTGCTCTAATTGAACTCTGTATTGCCATCGCATCCGGGCAGACATGGCTGGGGCGGTTTGCTTGCACACAGGGCAAGGTCTACTATGTCAATTTGGAACTGGACCGAGCATCCTGCATCAATCGTTTCGTCGAGGTCTACAAAGCTCTCGGCTATCCCGAAAAACAGATGCAGACTGTTATGCACAATATCCGCATCTGGAATCTGCGCGGCGCGTCCGTGCCCATGGACAAGCTGGCCCCCAAGCTCATCCGTAGAGCCAGCAAAAAGGGGTATCTTGCTGTTATCATCGACCCCATTTATAAGGTTCTGACCGGCGACGAGAACTCTGCCGACCAGATGGCAAAGTTCTGCAACCAGTTCGACCTTGTGTGCCGCGCGCTGGACTGCGCCGTAATCTACTGCCATCACCACTCAAAAGGTGCGCAGGGCGGCAAGCGCAGCATGGACCGTGCATCCGGCTCCGGCGTGTTCGCCCGCGACCCGGATGCCATGCTGGACATGACCGAGCTCACCCCCACCGATGCCATCCGGGAGCAGCTGCATAACAAAGCAGCCTGCCGCGTAATCAAGGCCATGTTGGACAAACGCGGTCATGCGGATGCCTACGGCTTGGATGATACCCTCAGCCGCCACCGGATGCTGACCATCGCAAAGGAAAAACTGGGCCTTGCAGATCTGCGGGCCATCGATGCCGAGGTCGCGGCTGCTGAGAAAAAGGCCGACGGCATGACCGCATGGCGCATCGAGGGCACCCTGCGCGAGTTCGCCCGCTTCGACCCGGTGAACCTCTGGTTCGACTACCCTGTGCACAAGCCGGACAGCGGCCTGCTGGAGGACCTGCAGCCGGACGGAGAGTTTCGGTCCATGGCTTCCCGTGGTGCAGAAAAGCGTTGGGGCAACCGTGAAAAGCTTGCAAAAGATAAATCATCGGAACTGTCCACCGCCTTTGAAGCCTGCATGATGGACGGCAAAGTGACAATCTACTCCATGGCTGAGTATATGAGCCTGAAACCTGACACCGTACGCCGCCGTCTGAAAGCTGACGGTGGCTACTGGATCGATGGCTCCGATGTAGGCCGCAAGGAACCGGGAAGTTCCGGTTGATTACATCCTGCAATATTTTTGATTTACACAGAGTACAAAAGCAGTAAAATGCCAGCATCTTCCGTCCGCCTTCCGTTTACGGATTTCGGAAAATGCCGCATTTTCCTACGGATCCGGGACGGAAAATGCCTATATATAATAGCATAATC
>ENA-UEQY01001174-UEQY01001174.1-human-gut-metagenome-genome-assembly--contig:-NODE-1174-length-15731-cov-14.250096_pt1 | contig 15731 bp, 9 predicted proteins | sample MGYA00242949_ERZ507949 | MGnify/ENA primary metagenome ERZ507949 (study PRJEB26167, sample SAMN06115403) | human gut metagenome | host: Homo sapiens | place: China:Jiangsu | collected 2016-07-06... | reverse complement strand
AACAGATGTCACCGACAGAATATGAAAACCAGTATTATCAACGGCTCGGAAGTGTCTAGATTATCCGTGGCGATTCAATGGTGGTTTCTTTCACGACATCGATAAAACAGGTTACGAAAAAGCCTTTTCATCTGGTGAGTACGATCTTGATATAGCCCGAGCTATTGACCGTATGGGGCGCAGGGAGTCTACCGATGGTCTCCCTAAAGAGGCGATAGCACTTGGCAAAGTCATAATGAAGTGGAATGAAGTCACGCGTCTTGATAAAAATCGAGCCGGCGCATGGGTAGGTAAGCTGGCGGGATATATCACTCGCCAGAGCCACGACATGTACAAAATCAGAGCCGAAGGATATGAGGGATGGCGTGATTTTATTTTGCCGCGGCTGGATGATGGCACTTTTGAAGGCATAGCTAATCGCGAAGAGTACCTACAAAACGTCTATAACAACCTGGCATCGGGAACACACCTGACTTACAAGCCCGCCTCAGAGTGGCTGAAGGGCTTCAAAGGTGGCGGATCCAATATAGCCAAACGTGCCAGCCAGGAGCGCGAACTCATTTTTAAGCCCGGTGGTGATGCCTGGTTCGAATACAACAAACTGTACGGCGCCGGGAATATTCGCGAGTCTGTCATCGCCTCTCTGGATAGTGCAGCAAAAACAACCGGTCTGATGCGGGTACTCGGAACAAACCCTGAGCACATGTTTCAGCGTCTTTTTGATGATCAGTTGCTGCGTATTAAAAAGACAAATGACCCCGCGGCAGTGGCTGATCTTAACGGTCAGTTCCGTATGCTCAAACAGCAGCTTGATGAGGTTATGGGGTTTACCAATATCCCAGGGAATGCAACCCTGGCCAAAACGGGAGCCAGTATTCGAGCAGTTGAGGGGATGACTAAGCTGGGTAGCGCAACGCTTTCATCCCTTAACGATATAGGCAACATGTCCATGGAAATGCGGTATCAGGGCATGAATATCTATGAGGCGATGAGCAAAAACCTTATGGGTAAGTTGCAGGGCTACAGCAGCGAAGAGAAAAAAGAAATCCTCAGTTATATGGGGATCGGTTTTGATGCTGTACGCAATGAAGTGATCTCCAAATTCTCGGGTGATACTTCTGTCCCAGGGAAGATAGCCCGTCTTCAGCAGAAGTTTTTCAAATACAACCTACTTAACTGGTGGACCGAGAACGGGCGTTCGGGCGCCGGTCTTATCATGTCCAACTGGATGGCGCGTAATGCTGGCAGTGAGTTTTCAAAGCTTAACCCCGAGCTCCGCCGCGTACTTGAAATAAGTGGTATCGGTGAGCATGAGTGGTCGGTATTCCGTAATATGCAGATGGACGAACTGAACGGTAACAGCCATATGACCCCTAATGGTGTTCAGTTTATCCCCAATCACGACATTGAAAAATATCTTGCGACGCAGAACATCAAGGCCAGTTCGGCGGCGATCGCCAATGCGCGGGAAACCCTTGCAGGTAAACTCCGAGGCTACTATCTCGATCGTATTCAGGTTGCTATGTCCGAGCCTGGGGCGAGAACAAATGCGCTAATTAAATTCGGTACTGTACCAGGCACGCCGGTTGGTGAAGCCGTTCGAATGATGATGCAGTTCAAATCTTTCACAGCGTCATTTATGCAGAATACCCTGGGAAGGGAGTTGTACGGCCGTGGTTACACGCCGGCGGCCCTTGGGCAGAGTAAGTTTCCGGCGCTGGCCAAAGCGATGTTTGCAGGTAACGGAGAATGGCAGGGCTTTGCTCAGTTGTTCATATGGATGACAGCTTTTGGATATCTGTCCATGCAGGCAAAACTCATGGTCAAGGGGCAAACACCGCGCCCGCTGGATCATAAATCAGTCATGGCAGCGATGGTACAAGGCGGCGGCGCCGGCCTGATGGGGGATTTCCTTTTCGGCGAATATAACCGTTTCGGTGGGGGCATGGCATCCAGCCTGGCCGGGCCATTTGTAGGAGATGTGGATCAACTACGTAACCTGTACCTGCAGGCCCGAGATGGCGATGCAAAGGCCGGAGATTTTCTCCGTTTCGGTATCAACCATACACCGTTCCTCAATCTGCTTGGTGTGCGTCAGGGAATGGACTATCTTATTCTGAACCGCATGCAGGAATGGTTATCACCTGGGTCTCTTGAGCGCTATGAGCAGCGTGTACAGAAAGATCAGGGTAATACATTTATGTTACCGCCATCGCAATTCATGTTAGGGAAATAATAATGAATGCCAAATATATTGCTTGCGCTTTTTTCTGCTCATTTATGGTGCCTGCTGAAGCAAAGTTCTATGATGGTCAACAGCTATACCTATATTCTCAGGAGTATAAAAAAGCTGAACAAGGCAGACGCCGTACGCCTGATAATCAGCTTCAAGCTGGCGTATTCATGGGATATGTGGCATCAATGATTGATGCCTATGGTAATGAAGGGGCTCAGGTTTTTTGCCAACCTAATGGGCGGTTACAGACATATGCTGATGTTGTTTATAAATACTTAAACGATAACCCTGACAAGCGAGTTAACTCAGCTGAGAGCTTGGTCATAGCTGCTATGCAGGCATCGTTTCGTTGTAACGAGCCGCCAAAGCTTGATGGTAAAAACTAGCGTGACATGTCACAAAGGCCGCTTTCGCGGCCTTATTTATCACTGACCGCCGGGGCGGGAGTCAGCAGAACGGCCGCCACAGCGTGAGCCGTCAGCTGCGGTGTCATCAGGATGCTGGCAGTTACCAGCGAAAGCCTGTGTGGAAGAGCCCAGAGACAACAGAACAAACAGCACTGCTAATGCTTTTTTCATTTTCACTTACCATGTGTAGACCACTGAACCGTGGCTTTATGATTGTAGCGCTGTGCTCAGATTTCATCCATTAAAAAGCACGCTATTTGGGCTTCTTAATTTTAAATGAGTAGCTCCATGGGTCACTCTCTCTAGGGAAGGGTGATGTATTAGTTTTATCATGGAAAACTTTAGTGAAGTTTATTACTGAATCCATCCATACAGGCTGATTAGCCTTAGTATGAGCTGGTGGATCCCAGTAAGCTAATAAGGCAGCATCTCGATGTTCATTCACTGCATAAATCAAGTAAGAGTTACTTACTGGTGTAGGTCTGAAGCGCCCATGTTCATCTATTAAACCATATGACCATTCATCCCAGCACTTTTTTGTACATGAGTAATTGTAATTTGCGTATTGGTTAATATTTACATGAACTTTTCTAAGGTGGTAATTAAGAACTTCATCAGGCCTTTCAAAAAGAGTGTCTTTTCCTAAGCTGGGGTGATGACCATTACGCCAATGACATTTAAAGGCTTCTTTAAGTGAAATTAAAAAATCATCACTTTTGAATTCGCCTGTGGGTAGAATTCTTCCGCAATACTCACTCAAATACATCGAACTGTTCTTCCTTCATCCGATCATCTAAAGTGCTCAGCATGCGGAAGGATAGCTCAGAAGATGCCTCTGCAGAAATCATATTGATTTTCGGAGCATTAACCTTTTGCTGCGCAAACTTTGCCGTCCTATGACGGCCATGGATTTTTTTGCTATGCCCATGGACAGCTGTAACGCGCATGACGTTACCATCTTCACCAACAAAGAGGGTGGCTGTTCCGCGTACTACAACCGAGCCGCTAACCGAGCCGCGCAGTACTACAGTCCCTAAAGATACAGGTGCTTTGCGACGCTTTGCTTTAGTACGGTTTTCAACCATACCTTTTGCAACGAATCCAAGCTTTGTCATCTTTAATCTCCGGTGTAGTAACTGCTATTCAACAAAAGGTTGATTACCTTTGGTGTAAATATACGCATAGGTATTGTTGGTTGCAAGATGAGCAGAGCAATAAAAACGCGATATCAATAGATATGAATAGGTTACGAATCATGAATTTTAAGGCGCTTCCCTGCGCCAGCAGCCTCAGTAACCCTTGGTCTTAGCCATCACATACTGAGCATGCGTCTCTATGTCGCGCAGTACGGCGCCGATACCAACAATGTAGCTGAGCATGGCCGTTACCTCTGCGGCGGCGCCGGACACATCATGCCAGTCGGCATCCATCTTTTTCAGCATATCCATCAGCATGGAGTGTTCAACCGGACCGTTCACTCCCTCAGGACTATGGATGTGCTCACGGTAGTTCGTCTTCAGAGGGTAGTGATAGGTCTGCTTCTCTTCCGACTTTATGGTCTCAAGGGTGGCTGGCATCAAACTGGCTACTACCTTCTGCGTTATATCCGCCGGCGAGAGCTCCTGGCGAACGTATCGCCCGGTGCAGAGGATTTGCGTAAGCAATGTGCCAACTGTATCACGTTGCCTTACTTACCGGGCGAGAAACTCTCTTGTCAACAGGTGGCTTTTTCCCACCAAAATTACCGGTGTTTGCGGCCTTTCTTTCGTCAAGCCACTGTTCGACTTCATCTCCATCCCAGGCACAGCGTCCGTCGGTAATATAAAAGCGTTTTGGGAACTGACCTTTGTGTTCAAGGCGGTCGATAGTACTCATCGATAACGGCACCACCAGCAACAACTCTTTCCTACCAAAAGCTTTTTTCATTAATTAATTCAACTATATGTATTAAAAATGGTGGTGTTTTTAGCAAGTGGCGCATCAGAAATGCAGAGGATTACTCCTGGTTATGTGCCGATGTATATTCAATCGTCCAGATATTATCCATTTACTGTTCAACACTAACTCTTTGTCTCTTCTGTCATGTTTAACTGGGCTCGTAAGCAATGATGCTTTCCCCTCATTGGGGGAAAAGGCTACTGCCGGACGCTTCAACCTGAATGCGCTGCATAAGGCGAGTGGTCTTGGCACTAACAAAGCACCTGCCCAGTGGTTGCGTACTCAAACCGCAAAATCTTTGCTCGCCGAACTGGAAAAAGAAACTGTGCAGATTTGCATAGTTTCAGATGAAGGAAGAAACGGCGGCACGTTCGCCCATGAACTGCTGGCTATCGAATACGCCGGATGGATCTCATCGAGATTGAGCACAAGCATATCTATGCTAAAACGCCGTTGGTATTAGGTGAAATACACTCAGCGAAATTTTTCGCTCACTACTCAGATAGCACGGGGAGAAAGCTGCCTTGTTACTTCTATCCAGAACGCGAAACCTGCCTGTACGCAACGTCATTTTCGCGGCTGATGTTGGTTCACTCAGCTAAATGTTGGTTCAAAATCGGATGGTGTTGGTTCAATTTTTTGAAAAATAATCAAATAAAACAATGGTCTTTACGTTTTGAGGCAACTGAACCAACCGAACCAACACATTTTGCATGTATATAGAGAAATTTTCCGTGTGTAAATTATGAAGCGGTTTTGGACGGGGGAATATTAGCGGTATAGCAGAAAGCTCCTGGCACCCAACATTGCGCGATAAATAGTCAATGTTCGGCCATAGAAAAATATATGGGGGTACATTTGGGGGTATGTGTGATTTCCTTAACCTACATAGTTAAATAAAATCAGTTTGTTATGTGTTTATATCGAATCCTGTAGGGGCGCCATTCAATATCAGCTTCTTATCCTCTTGCTGCTTTTTCGTACCGGACACCATTTTCCCTATCCTGTAACCTGGCTGTGCTATTGCGGTTGAAAAACATATTTCAACTACGTGTTAATACATTCGTTATTTGCCCCTGCCGTCTATTTTGCTGCGCAAAAGTCATTATCCTAAAAACGATCCTCATTCATTATTTCATGTTCACATACCGTAAGTTTCATGCTTAAATCCGCGCAACATATAATGGAATATGTTTTTGCACTGCACGTTAAGTAATAACGAGAACACGGATGAAATCTCTGTATTTGGCTCTGGGACTAATGACGCTGAGTCTGACCACCTACGCCGCTTTTTTATCGCCAGCCGATCGCGACAGCGTTGAGCAACAGCAGCAACAATTACTGCGTCAGAACCAGCAGCAACGTGAATCGCTGGAGCGCGCCACGCCAAGCCTTCACGCGGCGATGCCTGCGCAGCCTGAAGCCTCTGATGGTCCCTGTTTTTCAATCCATCGCATCGCGTTAGATGGCGCGACGCTTATTGATCCGCGTCAGCAGCAAAAAATAGTCCGGCCCTGGCTTGGGCAGTGCATGGATATTGCGCGTATTACTAAACTCGTAAATATTATTTCCGACTGGTATATCAGTCGGGGATATATTACCAGCCGCGCTTTTCTGACCGAGCAAGATTTACGTTCCGGGGTATTACATCTGACTATTCTTGAAGGAAAGCTCGAAAAAATCGCCATGGAAGGGGCGGCTAAACGTGAGTTAACAATGGCGTTTCCAGGGCTGGAAGGCCATATTCTTAACCTGCGTGATATCGAACAGGGGATGGAGCAGATTAACCGCACGCGCGCGACGCCTGTGCAAATTGAAATCCAGCCGGGCGAAAAACCTGGCGGCTCCATCGTTAACCTGACGGCGACAGCGGAGCACCCACTTTTGTTGTCGATGAGCGTCGACAACAGCGGCCAGAAGAGTACAGGTAGCGGACAAATCAACGCGGGTTTAACAGGCAACAATCTTTTAGGGCTGGCCGATCGCTGGTTTGTCAGCGGCGGGCGCAGCAGCGCGTTTTCGAATGCCAAAGACGCGCAGAATATTGCCGCAGGGGTCAGCATTCCTTACGGTTATACGCTGTTTGACTACAGCTACAGCTGGAATAATTACCTGAGTACACTCGATAACCACGGCTGGATCTGGCGTTCCAGCGGTGACACCGAAACCCACCGGCTAAACTTCTCACAGGTTCTCTTTCGCAATGGCGACCTGAAAACGGGTCTCTCCGCCGGACTGAGTTATCGGACCAACCACAATTATCTCGACGATGTTTTGCTGCAAAGCAGTAGCCGTAAGTTGACGACACTGCTGTTTGGCCTCAACCACACGCAAAAAATGTTTGCCGGGATTACCACCTTCAACCCCACGTTTTCCCGCGGAATGCCGTGGTTTGGTGCCGAAAGTGACGGTAATAAACCGGGCGATTTGCCAAAAGCGGAATTCAGAAAATGGAGTCTGAGCGCCAGCTTTCAGCGCCCGTTGCTCAACGATCTCTGGTGGCTTAGCAGCCTTTACGGCCAGTGGTCTCCGGACCGCTTATATGGCAGCGAGCGCCTGACCTTAGGCGGGGAAAGCTCAGTACGTGGTTTTAAAGAACAGTACATTTCAGGGGACAATGGCGGTTACTGGCGTAATGAACTGAACTACGCGCTTTTTACGCTCCCCGGCATTGGGCAGGTCGGCGCTCTGGTCGCACTGGATGGCGGCTGGTTGCATGCTGACCGACTCGATCCCAGAGCCGCCGGAACTTTGTGGGGCGCCGCGGTAGGGTTGACCACGGCAAATCGCTGGTTATCCGCCTCTTTTACCGCAGGCAGTCCTCTGGCGTATCCGGACTGGCTTGGGCCCGATCACCTCAATCTCTATTACCGCGTTGCTGTGGCATTTTAAAGGATTATCGTTATGCATCAGCCTTCCGTACGCTTGTCATCGCGTCTGCTAAGTTACCTGATTAGCGTCCTGCTGGCCGGGCAGCCGCTCCTGCCTGCCCTTGGCGCAGCGATCGCACCCCAGGGCGCCACCGGTGTGGATAGCGCCGCCAATGGCGTGCCGGTTGTTAATATTGCCACCCCGAACGGCCGCGGGATTTCACATAACCAGTTTAAGGATTATCACGTCGGTCAGGAGGGGGTAATCCTCAACAATGCGACCGGGAAGCTTAATCAGACCCAGCTCGGTGGCCTGATCCAGAACAACCCGAATCTGCAGGCCGGGAGGGAAGCGAAGGGCATCATTAACGAAGTGACCGGTGGCCACCGCTCGCAATTGAACGGGTATACCGAAGTCGCAGGCAAGGCGGCGAACGTGATGGTTGCCAACCCCTATGGCATCACCTGTAACGGCTGCGGCTTTATTAACACTCCCCAGGCAACCTTGACCACTGGCAAACCCGTGTTTGATGCGGCGGGAAATTTGCAGGCGCTGGAGGTCGCGAAGGGAACCATCTCCATTGAAGGCAAAGGCATTGACTCCAGCGGCAGCGATGCGTTGTCGATTATCTCCCGAGCGACGGAAGTGAATGCGGCGGTTCATGCCAGGGACTTATCGGTGATTGCCGGGGCTAACCGGGTGGATAGCCATGGCACTGTCACCCCAATAAGCGGAGAAGGTCAGCCCCCGACGCTGGCGGTGGATACCGGGGCGCTGGGCGGTATGTACGCCAATCGTATTCGTCTGGTGTCGAGCGAAAACGGCGTGGGGGTGAACCTCGGCGACCTGACCGCGCGTCAGGGCGATATCACCCTTGAAGCGAATGGCAGGCTTGCTTTGCGTCACTCACTGGCCAGCGGCGCGATCGCCGTTCGCGGCCAGCATATTGCGCTTACCGGCGATCACAAGGCCGGGGGCGCAATCACATTGCATAGTCAGAGCGATTTGGCATTGAGCAAAGGGTCCCTGACCAGCGATACCGATCTGCGGCTGACCGCGGGCGGTTCAATCACGCAAAGCAGTGAAAAACTGACCGCCGGACGGGATGTCTCATTAACGGCCAGTGCCATCCGCCAGGATAGCGAGAGCCAAATCGATGCGGGTCGCCAGATCGCGCTGCGGGCCGGCGACAGCGTGACGAATGAGGGAAGAATGACGGCCACTGACGATCTTTCGGTGACCGCGAAGACGCTGGCCCATCATGGCGCCCTGATCGCTGGCAACGCTATCTCCCTTGATGCCGCCCGCCAGACGTTGAATGGCGCGATAAACGCCACCGGCGATATCACGGTATCGGGGGAGACAATCGCCACCAGCGCGGCATCGCAAATCCAGGGAAAACACCTGCATATTGCGGCGAAACAGGTTGATTTAAAAGGGACTCAGGCGGCGAAATCCGCTCTCACCGTGCGCGCCAGCGAAAAACTGACCCACAGTGGTAAAAGCAGTGCTGATATCCTGTCATTGCAAGCCCCGCAACTCAGCAATAGCGGTGTGGCCATCGCCTCCAGGCTGACCACGCAATCGCAGTCTCTCACCAACAATGGCTTGCTACAGGGCGAGGCTCAACTTTCTGTTACCAGCCAAACGTTGAATAACCAGCAGGACGGTACGCTCTATAGCGCGGCAAATCTGACGCTCGCTATCCCGGATATCCGCAATCGCGGGCTTATCACCAGCGACCACGCGCTCACCCTGGCCAGCACGACCCTGATCAATCCAGGTGCCATCATCGCCGATACGTTAACGGTTAAAACCGTCACTTTATCCGATGACGGTCTGCTTCAGGGTAATCAGGCACTCACGCTCACCGGCGATTCGCTGGCTCAGGGGGCCACAGGACGTTGGCTGACCGCAGGGGATATGTCGCTCACCGCGACGACGCTAAACGCCGCAGGCGCCATACAAGGGCAGCAACTGCGTATTAATACTCAGGACTGGCGGCAAAGCGGTTCTCTCCTGGCGACAGGCAATCTGGATGCCACCGTCAGCGGCGCATTGCTCAATGATGGCGACATCATGAGCCAGCGAGATTTCATCCTTCAAACCCCCTCCCTGACAAACAGCGGCAAGCTCCTTGCCGCCGGCGATATGTCGTTAACGGGAGCCCTGTTCAACAACAATGGTTCGCTGCAGGCAAACCGGATCGCACTGACGCAGGAGACGATCGACAATCAAGGGACCGTTATCGGGCTTGACGCGCTCACGCTTAGCAGCAACGGAACCGTGGATAACCGCGGCGATCTGCTAAGCCAGGGCGACCTGACACTCTCCGCTGGCGATATCGCTAACCACGGACGGGTGCAGGGGAAAACCATCGTTATTGAGGGCGCGAACCTCAGTAATAGCGGCGCGATCCAGAGCGCGGTCGATCTGGCGTTAACGCTCAGCGGCGATCTGCAGGCGATTAACAGCAGTAAAATGACTGCCCTGAGGGATGTCCATATCAGCGGCCACGCGCTCAGCAATGAGGGGATGGTGAGCGCCAGCACGCTGACGATGGAAGGTGACTCGCTGAGCAACAGCGGAGAGATTAGCGGGGTAAGCCATCTTGACGTATTGCTGAATGGCGATCTGCAGCAGCAGGGCAAATTGCTGACCGGGGGATCGCTTGTCCTCCATGCGCAAGACCTGAACAACAGCGGTCAGTTGCAGGGGGCGAATACGCAGATTAGCGTGGCTTCGCTCAGCAACAGCGGACGCCTGCAGGGGGACCGCAATCTGACGCTGATCTTGCTAAAAGCGCTCAACAACCAGGCCAACGGGACCATCCTCAGTCAGGGGGAGCTGTCGCTGAGGGCGTCTGCGCTCAGCAATCACGGCACGATCCAAAGCCATGGCGCAACCAGCCTCAACAGTACCTTATATGCCCGCAACGCCGGCAACATTGTCTCTGGTGGAGACCTGACGCTTTCCACTCCAGACTACAGCGGCAGCGGCTGGTTGCAGGCAACCCATCTCCTTCTGGACGCGGCGAAGATCGCCAACGCAGGCACGATGCTGGCGGCAAATCAGGCCACGCTGACGGGGAGCACGCTATTAAACAGCGGCACCGTTCAGGCCGCACAGTTAAGTGCCGACACCCGGACACTGGCCAACAGCGGCACCTTGTTCGGCAAGCAGAACCTGTTGCTTTACAGCGACAGCGTAAACAACGACGCGGGCAAACTCTTCAGCGGCGGCGATCTTCTGGCGAACGTCGCCTCCCTCAGCGGTGCGGGTCAGATAGTCGCCCTGGGTAATCTGACGCTGGCGCTGGTCAACAGCTGGATCGCTCAGGGAACTGTGGCAGCAAACAAACAGCTTGTCATCAGCAGCCAGAGCGATATCACCAACGCTGGAGCCTTACAGGGCAATGGCGTAACGCTGACCGCCGCCGGGCAGCTCATCAATAACGGTCAACTGGTAGCTGGCAACGGCAATACGGCATTGACCGGGCAACAGATTGCGATGAATGGGGAAGGTTCCCTGCAGGCGGGTGGGGACGTGAGCCTGACCAGCCTTGGCCATATCACGCTTGATGGCTTTACCGGTACGGCGGGAAACCTGGTGTTAACGGCCACCGGAACGATCCTCAACACCGCCTTGCTGTATGCGGGCCATAATCTCTCGCTGTTTGCCAACCGCATTCATAACCTGCACGGCGACATACTGGCGGGTAATGACCTGGTGATGCAAAAAAACGCCAGCGGTGATGCCAACACTGAAGTGATTAACACCTCAGGAACGATTGAAACCACGCAGGGTGACATGACTATCAGCACCGGGTACTTGCTCAATCAGCGTGATGGGCTGGAGGTGAAGATCTCGCAGACTAGCGGCGAGCAGGCCATTCCGGGTCTCGGAGAGGCGATAATCGATGTCGATATCAGCCAGCTGGCTGACGGGACGTACGGCCTGAGCAGCTATTTGGCATCAAGCGAGTCAGGGGCATGTAACGGTAATGGCGCCTGCAGCTATCACAACTGGAACCAGCTCTATTATGCAATGTACGCCGAATCAGCACAGCAGAAGTTTATCGGCAGCCAGACGCGGACGGAGGTCACCAGCCGGGGCGGGGCAGCACGCCTTGCCGCGGGGAAAAATCTACATATTAGCGCCAGAACACTGGAGAACGTTGCCAGCCATATTCTGGCAACGGGCGATATCGCGTTAACGGGAAATACGCTCAACAATCAGAGCTGGCAGGCTGGTACCGTCACTGACTGGTATATCTATCAGTACGACCCGCACCGCTATGGCTACAACATTGGCTTTGGCAAGGGCGCCGGCTACGCCGTTGCGCCGGGGGCGCCTTATCCCACGGATGACAATAACTATGAGGATGCGCAGCCCGAACGCTCTACCATTGGTTTTACCCTGGCCGGGCATGAATCCACGGCCGAACAGGAAGAAATTTACCGTTCGGTGATCCAGGCTGGCGGCAACGTCAGCGCCAGTTTCGCCAGCGACATCAGCAACACCAACAGCATCGCTAATGCGGATAAAATAAGCAACATGCTTGTCGCGCCTGACCTGAACACACCTTCAGCGCAACTCACTGACGACAGTGAGAGTCTGCAGTCCCTCGCCGGGGCTGATACCGCCGCGATGACTCGCCCGGACTGGAACGACACAACCGGTAGCGGCAACCAGACCATCGGCAACGGTACGGCGCTCGTTCAGGAACCGCTGGGCGATAACTATCCGCTGCCGTCCGGCATCAACGGCTATTTTGTCACGTCCGACGATCCGGACAGCCCATATCTGATCACGGTCAATCCGAAGCTCAATGGCCTGGGCCAGCTCGATCCGTCGCTGTTTGGCGATCTGTATAAGCTGGCTGGCATGAATCCAGGCAGCGCGCCACGCGAGACGGGCAGCCAGTACACCGATGGCGACTCGTTCCTTGGCTCGTCATATATGCTGGATCGCCTGGGGCTTAACCCTGACAGCGATTATCGTTTTCTGGGCGATGCGGCGTTTGATACTCGGTATGTCAGCAACGTGGTGCTGAACCAGACCGGGTCACGCTATCTTGATGGCCTCGGCTCTGATCTCGATCAGATGCGTTATCTGATGGACAACGCGGCCGACGTGCAGACCTCGCTTGGCCTGACGTTTGGCGTGGCGCTCACCGCCGCACAGGTGGCGGCGCTCAATCGCAGCATTCTGTGGTGGGAGCCCGCAACGCTTAATGGTCGGACCGTGATGGTGCCGAAAGTTTACCTGTCGCCGAAGGACGTTAGCGTCCGGAACGGTAGCGTAATCAGCGGCAATACCGTGCAACTGGCAGGGGGCAATATCAGCAACAGCGGCAGTACGTTGCTGGCGCGAGACGGCCTTGCCATTGACAGCAGTAATAGCTTCAGCAACCTTAACGCCGGACTTATCCGCGCGGATGGCCGTCTTGACCTGAGCGCGTCGGGCGATATCAATAACATTGGTTCGACGATATCGGCGAAAACGCTGCAGCTGGTAAGCACCGGCGGTAGCATCAATAACGTCACCCGCACTGAGCAGTGGCGTGTTGGCGATGACAACCGCTGGGGCAATATTCAGTTCAGCGGTACCGATAGCGAGCAAACGGCTGCCATTACTGCCAGCGACGGCCTGTATATGGCCGCGGCGAACACGATCAATATAACCGGAGCGACGGTGAGCGCCGGCGGCGATCTGGCGATGGAAGCCGGGAGCAACATCAATATTGCCGCCAACCAGTTCACCGAGAGTCGCAGCCAGTCTGGCTTCTGGGGCCAGAAACACAGTCGTTCCTCATCCACAACGTATCAGAGCAGCAGCATTACGGCGGGCGGTAACGCGATAATGCGGGCGGGTAGCGATCTGAACGTGACGGCCAGCGCCATCAATGCGGGTCACACCGCGCAGCTGGTGGCGGCCAATGACCTGAACCTGAACGCGGCGGGTAACGAACAGAGCAGCCGCACGGGCGGCAGCGAAAGCCATCAGAGCGGCGCAGACCGCAGCACGGTGACCGCAGGCGACAAGGTAACGCTGGTGGCCGGGCGGGATGTGACCAGTCAGGCGGCGGGCATCGCAGCGGAAGGGAATGTCGGTATTCAGGCCGGACGCGATGTGAATCTGCAGGCGGAAGCCACCACCGCAGGCAGTAGCAGTCATAGCGGTAAGAAAACCGTTATCGATGAATCCGTGCGCCAGCAGGGTACCGACATTGCCAGCGGCGGCAGCACTACGATTATTGCTGGACGCGACGTCAACGCCGAAGCGGCGCAGGTGACTGCCAGCGGGAATATCGGCCTGGCGGCGGGCCGTGATGTGAACCTGACCACGGCGACGGAAAGTGATTACCACTACAAAGAAGAGACGAAGACCAAAAAGGGGTTCCTGAGTAAGAAAACCACGCATACCATCGAAGAGGAGAGCGCCACCCGTGAAGCCGGTACGCTGTTAAGCGGAGATCAGGTTCAGGTGCTGGCAGAGAATAATCTTCTGCTGCAGGGCTCGGCGGTGGTGGGTGAGGGTGATGTTCAGCTCCACGCAGGTAATAATGTCGAGATCACGGCGGCGACCAATACCGATACCGCCTGGCGATTTAAAGAAGAGAAAAAATCCGGCCTGACGGGAACCGGGGGGATCGGGTTCTCCATAGGCAGCAGTAAAACCACGCACGAGCTGCGTGAAGCAGGCACCACCCAGAGCCAGAGTGCTTCCACGACGGGAAGTACGGGCGGTAGCGTGGTGATTTCTGCCGGTAAGCAGGCGCATATCGGTGGTTCAGATGTGGTTGCGGGCCGGGATATCCGCATCACCGGAGACAGCGTGGTGATTGACCCCGGGCACGATACCCGGACGGTCGACGAGAAGTTTGAGCAGAAATCCAGCGGGCTGACGGTGGCCCTGTCAGGCAGCGCAGGCGGTGCGGTGAACAACGCGGTTTCCGCCACGCAGAAGGCGAAGGAAAGCAGTGACAGTCGCCTGAGTGCGCTTCAGGGAACAAAAGCGGCGCTTTCCGGTATCCAGGCCGCCCAGGCCGTCGCGCTGGATGGGGCCAGAGGCGGCAGCGATAAGGACAATAACAATACGATTGGTATCAGCGCGTCGCTGGGTTCGCAGTCCTCTTCCTCCCGGTCACATTCGGAGCAGGTGACGACCAGCGGCAGCACCCTGAATGCCGGAAATAACCTCGCTGTTACGGCAACGGGCGGCGACATCACGGTCGCGGGCGGCCAGGTGAAAGCCGGTAAGGATGTCACGCTGGAGGCGTTCAGGGATGTGAACCTGACAGCATCACAGGACACACAGCAGACTACCGGCAGCAACAAAAGCAGCGGCGGCAGTATCGGGGTGGGTATTGGCGCTGGCGCAGGTGGCGCCGGTATCAGCATCTCGGCAAACGCCAGCAGCAGCAAAGGGCATGAGAGCGGCAACGGCACCTGGCAGAATGAAACCACGGTGGATGCCGGTCATCAGGTCATCATCAGCAGCGGACGGGATACCACGCTGGCCGGCGCACAGGTCAGCGGCCATCAGGTGACGGCTGATGTCGGCCGCGACCTGACGATAACCAGTCTGCGGGACAGCGACCATTACGACAGCACGCAGAGCAGTCTCAGCGGTGGCCTGGGTTACACCTTCGGCGCCGGGTCGTGGTCGGGAAGCCTGAATGCCAGTCGTGACAAAATGACCAGTGACTGGTCTTCGGTGCAGGAGCAGAGCGGGATATTTGCTGGTCAGGGCGGCTTTGATGTCTCTGTGGGCAGCCACACGCAGCTGAATGGCGGGGTGATTGCTGCCACAGGAAGCGCAGATAAAAACAGCCTCAATACCGGCACGCTGGGCTTCAGCGATATCCACAACCAGGCGGATTATAAGACGCAGCATCAGGGCGGCGGTATCAGCACCGGGGGCAGCATTGGCTCTCAGTTCGCCGGGAACATGACCAGCGCCCTGCTGGCGGGTGGCGGCAGCAAAGGCCATGCGGAAGGTACGACGCAGTCGGCGGTATCCGAGGGCACTATCTCCGACAAGGAGAAAGCGCAGCGGCGCCTGATATAAATCCAGGTGAGCGGTGATTTTGCCGCTATCCCATTCTTTTAACATCTACAAACTGAGCGCTGATATACCTTACGAATTTGAAGGTATCGGATACTTCAGCTCGATTTGCGGCGCATCGCTTAGCCACCGGCCAGATTTTGCCATCAGGTATCCGGCGATTTCTTCAGGCGTTAAATCGACATGAAGCATGTCTTTATCCTGAA
>ENA-UEQY01001172-UEQY01001172.1-human-gut-metagenome-genome-assembly--contig:-NODE-1172-length-15740-cov-5.966545_pt1 | contig 15740 bp, 6 predicted proteins | sample MGYA00242949_ERZ507949 | MGnify/ENA primary metagenome ERZ507949 (study PRJEB26167, sample SAMN06115403) | human gut metagenome | host: Homo sapiens | place: China:Jiangsu | collected 2016-07-06... | reverse complement strand
AACCGTGCCAAAAGTAAGACCTTTTTTGCTTTCTTCCAAAACGAAACTCTTAATTTATCAGATATTGCATCAAAAATGGACATTTTTGACGTTTGCGTGCACAAAAATAGTCGTTTCCGTACACGAAAAACAAAAAATGCACCTAGTTGATTAAAAATTCCTATCCGGTTTGGAAGAAATACACTACTTTCGTAGCGTGAAAAACGAGTATGTTGAATCCTTAAAATAACAAACCATGAGACGAACCCTTGCATCTGTTCTTTTTATATTGCTTACACTGGCTGCAATCATTCCCCCGATGTCGGCGCAGCAGGTAGATAAGAAACTCCCCTGGTCTGTACGAATGACTCAATCAGAAATGATCCGTTGGCCGGAATCTTGGCAACTCGACTTTCAGCCCAAGCTAAAGTGGGATTATTGTCACGGTCTTGAATTGGGAGCCATGCTTGATGTCTATGATACGTATGGTGACAAGAAAATCCGCGACTACGCCATTGCATACGCAGATACAATGGTGCACGCCGACGGAACGATTACCGCCTATAAATTAACCGATTACAGTCTGGATCGCATCAATTCCGGGAAAATTCTTTTCCGTATTTATGAGCAAACCAAAGATCCGAAATACAAGAAAGCGCTCGATCTGCTTTACAGCCAGTTTGAAGGACAGCCCCGTAATGATGATGGCGGTTTCTGGCACAAGAAAATTTATCCGCATCAGATGTGGCTGGACGGACTTTACATGGGAGCTCCTTTTTATGCAGAATATGCATTCCGCAACAACCTTCCGAAAGACTATGCGGATATAATTAACCAGTTTGTCACTTGCGCCCGCCATACTTACGACCCGAAAAACGGACTTTACCGTCATGCGTGTGACGTCAGTCGCACCGAACGTTGGGCGGATCCGGTCACGGGGCAGTCGAAGCACTGCTGGGGACGTGCTATGGGGTGGTATGCCATGGCGTTGGTAGATGCGCTGGATTTTATTCCGAAGCACGAAGCAGGGAGGGATTCGCTACTTGCTATTCTGAATAATATTGCTGTGCAGGTAAAGAAACTGCAAGACCCGAAAACCGGAGGCTGGTATCAGGTCATGGATAGAAGCGGAGATCAAGGAAACTATGTCGAATCGTCCTGTTCCGCCATGTTTATCTACTCCTTGTTTAAGGCTGTCCGCAAGGGATATATTGATAAATCTTATCTGGATGTAGCGTTGAAGGGCTATAAAGGTTTCCTTGATAATTTTATCGAAGTGGATAGGAACGGCCTGGTAACCATAACCAAGGCTTGTGCAGTAGCCGGGTTGGGAGGAAAAGTATATCGTTCCGGTGATTACGACTATTATATTAATGAAACAATCCGTAATAACGACCCCAAAGTTGTGGGGCCATTTATCATGGCTAGCTTGGAATATGAACGTTTACAAAAGTAATTTATGCCGATGAAAGGGACTATTTTTAAAGGGATATTGCTAATTCTCTTTCTTGGTGTAGGAGAAACGGCAGTTTATTCGCAACAACAGCAGCGCAAAGATACGTTGGTCGTCACACGCGACGGGACAGGAGATTACCGCAATATTCAGGAAGCAGTGGAAGCGGTCCGCGCTTTTATGGATTACACGGTGACAATTTATATCAAGAACGGCACGTATAAAGAGAAGCTGGTAATTCCCTCTTGGGTCAAGAACGTTCAGTTGGTAGGCGAAAGCGCCGAAAATACGATTATCACCTACGACGACCATGCCAATATTAACAAAATGGGAACATTCCGCACGTACACCGTCAAGGTATCGGGCAACGATATTACTTTCAAGGACTTAACGATTGAAAATAATGCGGCTCCTTTGGGACAGGCCGTGGCACTTCATACCGAGGGTGACCGGCTGATGTTCATAAACTGCCGTTTTCTGGGAAATCAGGACACTATCTATACCGGTTCGGAAGGGGCACGGCTCTTATTTACCAACTGTTACATCGAAGGTACTACCGACTTTATCTTCGGACCTTCCACTGCACTTTTCGAATACTGTGAGCTGCATAGCAAACGTGATTCGTATATCACTGCCGCTTCTACTCCTCAAAATATAGAATTTGGCTATGTCTTCAAGAATTGCAAGCTGACTGCTGCTCCGGGAGTGAAAAAGGTCTATCTGGGCCGTCCGTGGCGTCCGTATGCAGCGACAGCTTTTATTAACTGTGAGTTTGGAAACCATATCCGTCCCGAAGGTTGGCACAACTGGAAGAATCCGGAGAATGAAAAAACAGCCCGTTATGCCGAATTTGGCAATACGGGCGAAGGCGCAAAGACTGGAGGACGTGTGGCATGGGCCGAACAGCTTACAAAGAAAGATGTATTGAAGTATACACCGGAGAATATCTTTAAAGAAGATAGCAATTGGTATCCTTATAAATAGGAACAGATAAGATGTCCGATCGGTTGGGGAGCTTGAAGCTTTTGTTTCCTAAGCTCGAAATCCTGGTTCCGAGGCGGGGAAACTGTAGTTTCTCTATGTGGGAACTGGAGTTTCTGCGTGTGGAAACTAGAGTTTCTAACGCTTGAAACTAAAGTTTCAGAGCCTTGAAACTGAACTTGTTCAGGTGCAAGACAAAATGTTGCAGGTGGCAGATAAAACGAAGAAGAACTAAAAGAGCGTGAAGAATATGAAAACACTAGGGGCTAAAATGATAGGATTACTGGTAGCAGCCTTTATCCTCTGTTCCGCATTTCGTGCGGATAAACCGGTCGTAACTGTCTTTATGATAGGAGATTCTACTATGGCCAATAAGAAACTGGACGGAGGAAATCCCGAACGTGGCTGGGGAATGGTACTTCCCGGATTCTTCTCCGAGGATATCAGGATAGATAATCATGCTGCCAATGGTCGAAGTTCCAGAAGTTTTATCAGTGAAGGCCGCTGGGAAAAAGTCATTTCTAAGGTGAAAAAGGGAGATTATGTCTTTATCCAGTTCGGGCACAATGATGAAAAAGCTGATCCCACCCGCCATACCGATCCCGGAACCACCTTCGATGATCATCTCCGTCGCTACGTGAACGAGACTCGAGCCAAAGGGGGAATCCCCGTATTGTTCAATTCCATTGTCCGCCGTAACTTTGTTCAGCCTAAGGACACTTCCATTTCAAAAGATGTCCGCCGGACACCGGGGGAAAGTGAACCGCCCAAAGAAGGAACCGTTTTATTCGATACTCACGGAGCTTATCTGGATTCTCCGCGTAATGTGGCGAAAGAACTCGGAGTTGCATTTATTGATATGAATAAGATAACACACGACTTGGTGGAAGGACTCGGCCCGGTAGAGTCAAAGAAACTGTTCATGTTCGTCGAACCGGATCAGGTTCCCGCCTTCCCGAAAGGCCGCGAAGACAATACTCATCTGAATGTATATGGCGCACGTGTGATTGCCGGGTTGGCAGTAGAGGCAATCGGCAAAGCAGTTCCGGAACTGGCACCATATATCCGCCACTATGATTACGTGGTGGCACAAGACGGAAGCGGTGATTTCTTCACCGTTCAGGAAGCGATTAATGCGGTTCCCGATTTCCGTAAGAACATCCGCACCACGATTCTGATACGTAAAGGTACTTATAAAGAAAAGATTATCATCCCCGAAAGCAAGATTAATGTCTCCTTGATCGGAGAAGAAGGCGCGACGTTGACCAATGACGACTTCGCCAACAAGAAAAATGTATTTGGCGAGAACATGGGAACTTCCGGTTCATCGAGCTGCTACATTTATGCACCGGACTTTTATGCAGAGAATATCACTTTTGAGAACTCCGCCGGTCCCGTCGGGCAGGCAGTTGCCTGCTTTGTCTCCGCCGACCGTGCCTTCTTCAAGAACTGCCGCCTTTTAGGTTTTCAGGATACCCTCTATACTTACGGCAAGCAAAGTCGTCAATATTATGAGGACTGTTACATCGAAGGAACAGTTGATTTCATTTTCGGTTGGTCTACGGCTGTCTTTAACCGTTGCCACATTCACAGCAAACGGGACGGCTATGTGACCGCACCTTCTACCGACCAAGGGAAAAAGTATGGCTACGTCTTCTATGATTGTAAGCTCACCGCATCACCTGAAGCGAAGAAAGTATATCTCTCCCGTCCCTGGCGTCCGTATGCCCAAGCCGTATTTGTCCGTTGCGAACTGGGACAGCACGTCCTTCCCGAAGGCTGGAACAACTGGGGGAAGAAGGAAAACGAGAAAACTGCTTTTTATGCAGAGTATGACAGTCGTGGCGAAGGTGCCAATCCGAAGGCACGTGCCGCTTTCTCCCATCAGTTGAAAACTCTTAAAGGATATGAGATAGAAACAGTGCTGGCCGGTGATGACGGGTGGAATCCGGTAAAAAACGGAAATCATCTGTTAGATGTAAAACGTTGAACTCTTATGCCTGAAACTGAAAACTTGTTTTATTGAATAACCTGTTTCTGCTAAATAGCTGGTAAAGATAGTATTAAAATCCTGTTATTTTTCTATCTTTACGCCACAGAACCGAGTGATATGATGAAGAAAACTTTACTTTCAGTGATTCTCCTGCTAGCTATTGTGTTCACGGCACATACACAGCAGCATTGCTTTTTCACCCATTACTCTACTGAGGACGGACTGTCGCAAAATACAGTCATGAGCATTCTTCAGGACCATAAAGACAATCTTTGGTTTGCCACCTGGGATGGTATTAACCGTTTTAATGGGTACACTTTCAAAACTTACAAGGCACGACAGGGAAATTACATTAGTCTGACCAATAATCGGGCGGACCGTATGTATGAAGACCGTTACGGTTTTCTCTGGCTGTTGACCTATGACAACCGCGTTCATCGCTTTGATCCGAAAACGGAAACTTTCGAGCAAGTGCCCGCAGCCGGTGAGGAGGGGAGTGCATTCAATGTACATACCATTGAAGTAATGCCGAACGGAACTGTCTGGCTGCTGACTGAAAACGACGGTGCGATTCGCATTCTGACTCATCCCGACGAGAATCATCGGCTGACATGGGATATTTATTCCAATAAGACGGAATTGTTTCCCTCTTTACACGTGTTTAAAGTACATCAGGACAAAGCCGGTAATGACTGGCTGCTGACAGACAACGGGTTGGGCATGATTCGTCCAGGAGACAAAGAACCTGTTTCTTATTTTACGGAAACCAAAGGAAAGCTTAGCGGAATGAACCAGGCTTTCTATGCCGTGCAGGAACGTGATGAGGATATTTGCTTTGCTTCGGACCACGGACGTGTCTGGGTATATCAGAAAGGAAGCGGAGAATTTGTATTGCTCGAACTTCCGACCAAAGGGCGGATCACCTCCATTCATACGGTTGCACCGGATATGTCGGTCATCACTACGGATTCGGACGGTTTCTTTACCTGTAATCTGAAAACGAAAGCATCGGTACACTATTCATTTCTGACTTGCAAGGAGTTACCTGCCAAACCCATTCTATCGGCTTATGTAGACCGTTCTTCGGAAGTCTGGTTCGAACAGGAAGAACCGGGTGTGGTAGCTCATTTCAATCCGTTTACCGGAGTAGTGACGCGTGAGCAGATTCTTATTGAATATAGTAATCCTGAACGTTCGCGTCCTGCTTTTCATATCCATGAGGATGTGAACGGCTATCTGTGGGTACACCCGTATGGAGGTGGTTTCTCATATTTTGATCCTCAGAAGAAGCGGCTGGTTCCTTTTTATAACGGACTGGGCAGCCGTGACTGGCGTTTCTCCAATAAGATTCACTCGGCTTTCTCCGACAAACAAGGGAATTTGTGGATGTGTACCCATTCCAAGGGATTGGAAAAGGTGACTTACCGTAATGTTCCTTTTTCGATGATGACTCCCGTACCGCAGGAATATGAATCACTGCATAATGAGATACGTGCCCTCTGTGAAGACAAACAGGGGAATCTCTGGGTCGGTGTGAAGGACGGTATACTTCGTATATATGACGCCGATCGAACTTATAAGGGATATCTGACGGAAAACGGCATAATTTCCACTGTCGGCACTCCCGTGAAGGGAACAGCCTATTTTATCATTCAGGATTCGAAAGGAGTGATTTGGATTGCGACAAAAGGTGACGGGCTGATCCGTGCCGAGGCAACCTCTCCTTCGGGAATGTCGTACAAGCTGACCCGTTATCTTCACCAAGAGGATGATATGTATAGCTTGAGCGATAACAATGTGTATTGTGTGTACGAAGATCATAACGGGAGAATCTGGGCGGCTACCTTTGCCGGTGGTATCAATTATCTCACGGAGAATGAGGACGGAAAGGTTTTGTTTATCAATCACCGTAACCATTTGAAAGGTTATCCTATTGATCCCTGCTACAAGGCTCGTTTTATCACTTCCGACAATAACGGCCGTTTGTGGGTGGGAACGACGACGGGTGCCGTAGCCTTTGACGAGAATTTCGAGAAACCGGAAGATGTACAGTTCTATCACTTCTCCCGTATGCCGAACGATACACAAAGTTTGAGTAACAATGATGTGCACTGGATTATCCCCACTACGGATAAGGAACTTTATCTGGCTACCTTTGGTGGCGGACTCAACAAACTGATCTCTATCAGTGAAGACGGACATGGGGCGTTTAAGTCTTACTCGGTGCAGGACGGGCTTCCTTCGGATGTACTGCTTTCCATTCGCGAGGACGATAAACAGAACTTATGGATTAGTACGGAGAATGGAATCTGTAAATTCATCCCCTCCGAAGAACGGTTTGAAAGTTATGATGAGCGTAGTATAACTTTCCCAGTACGTTTTAGTGAGGCGGCTTCCACATTGACCGCGAAAGGCAATATGCTGTTCGGTGCCAGTGGAGGGGTTTTTATCTTCAACCCGGATTCTATCCGTAAGAGTAGTTATGTGCCTCCGATCGTGTTTTCTAAATTAACAGTAGCCAATGAGGATGTTGTGCCCGGGGAACAATCGTTGTTGCAGGCAGATATTGATGATACGGAGCAGCTGGTGCTTTCGCACGATGAGAATATCTTCTCTGTACAGTTTGCAGCGCTCGATTATACCAATCCGCAGAATGTGCAGTATGCCTACATTTTGGACGGATTTGAAAAACAATGGACCTTTGCCGACAAGCAACGTAGTGTGACTTATACGAATCTTCCGAAAGGGGAGTATGTGCTTCGTGTCCGTTCTACAAACAGTGATGGTGTGTGGGTAGAGAATGAACGTGTGCTGGATATTGTCATTCTTCCCTCGTTTTGGGAAACTCCGGTGGCATACGTACTCTATGTGCTGTTGATTCTAGTTATCATTCTTGTGGCAGTTTATATCCTGTTTACTATTTATCGGTTGAAGCATGAGGTATCCATAGAACAGCAGATTTCGGATATAAAGCTGCGTTTCTTCACTAATATTTCCCATGAACTTCGTACGCCGCTGACGCTGATTGCGGGTCCCGTTGAACAAGTCTTGAAGAATGATAAGTTACCGGAGGACGTCCGTGAACAGTTGGTGGTGGTAGAGAGGAATACTAACCGTATGCTTCGTCTTGTCAATCAGATTCTGGACTTCCGCAAGATTCAGAACAAGAAGATGAAGATGCAGGTGCAACGTGTGGATGTCGTGTCCTTTGTCCGTAAGGTCATGGATAATTTCGAAGCCGTAGCCGAGGAACATCGGATTGATTTCCTGTTTGAGACGGAGAAACAGCATTTGTTTCTTTGGGTGGATGTGGATAAGTTGGAAAAGATTGTGTTTAACCTGCTTTCCAATGCTTTCAAATATACGCCGAACGGCAAGATGATTACGATTTTTATTCGTGAAGATGAGAATACCGTTTCGATCGGTGTACAGGACCAGGGAATCGGTATTGCGGAAAACAAGAAGAAGTCGTTGTTTGTCCGCTTCGAGAATCTGGTGGATAAGAATCTTTTCAATCAGGCTAGTACGGGCATCGGGCTTTCGTTGGTAAAGGAACTTGTGGAGATGCATAAGGCTACAATTTCCGTTGACAGCCGTTTGGGAGAAGGGAGTTGTTTCAAGGTTGACTTCCTGAAAGGGAAAGAACATTATGACGAAGAAGTCGAATTTATCCTTGACGATGCGGAAGCTCCGGTAAGAATGGGGCAGGTGGTGGACATTGCCAATGCATCGCTTCAATCTGAAACTCTTGTAACGGCAGCTGGTCCGGAGTTTGAGAAATCGTCTTCGGAGGAAGAACCGTTAGCGGAAGATACTTCTAAAGAGTTAATGTTGTTAGTCGAAGATAATCAGGAGTTGCGTGAGTTTCTGCGCAGCATCTTTACTCCGGTATACAGGGTGGTGGAGGCGGCCGACGGAATGGAAGGCTGGAGTAAAGCGTTGAAGTATTTGCCGGATATTATTATCAGTGATGTGATGATGCCTGAAAAGGATGGCATCGAAATGACACGTGAACTGCGTGCGGATATGATGACCAGCCATATACCTATTATTCTGCTTACTGCCAAGACTACTATCGAAAGCAAATTAGAAGGACTGGAGTACGGTGCAGATGACTATATCACGAAACCTTTCAGTGCCACCTATCTGCAAGCCCGTGTAGAAAACTTGTTGATACAGCGCAAGAAACTGCAAAGTTTCTATCGCGATAGCCTGATGCATATCAACATGGCTGCTGTTCCTGAAGATCTGCCTGTATCGGCAGAGGGGGAATCAAGAGAAGAAAACAGGACTGAACCGGAGCAGGAAGCACAACCTACTGTTCCCGATATGTCTCCCAACGATCGTAAGTTTATGGATAAATTGGTGGAACTAATGGAGCAGAACATGGATAATGGCGAGTTGGTGGTGGATGATTTGGTACGCGAACTGGCTGTCAGTCGTTCGGTATTCTTCAAGAAACTGAAAACGCTTACCGGATTAGCGCCTATCGAGTTTATCAAAGAAATCCGTATTAAACGTGCTACACAATTGATTGAAACCGGAGAGTTTAATATGACGCAGATTTCATATATGGTCGGGATCAATGACCCGCGTTATTTCAGCAAATGTTTCAAGGCGCAGGTGGGGATGACGCCGACGGAGTATAAAGAGAAAGTGGGGAGATAATACGAGTTTAGGCACAGAGTTCTTCCTTCATGTGAAGATACTAAAAAGAGAGGTCACTTCATTCCGATGAAGTGACCTCTCTTTTTAGTATCTATGTTGTTCGTGATTTATGGCAGCCAGCGCGGGTCACCAAAACCATAACTCTGATAAAGTTCATCAGTGATAGTGAAATCAGCCTTATCCGGGTTGGCGAACGGATTGTTCTCAAGAACATTTCCTTCTGTGTCGAAGCACGTTACTGTTGTGTCCGTATTGCCTTCAGCCAATGAGATCAAGTTCTTACAGTTGTAGTAATAATTGTTCGAGTAGGTTGGCTTTCCTACGGCACTTGAGTTGGCAAAGCCGCGTTTGTTGTTGAAGTTGGCAATTACGTTGTTGGTAAACGTGTTGGTGTTACCTTTGAATCGAAGATAGAAGAAGCGATAGTTGGCTTCACCGTTACCTATATTATAGAATGTACATTTATCAATCGAAGTTACCATGTTTGCAGTTACGCTGTTTGATGCGTCATCGGCACGTAGTACGTCCCGCTTGGAGGCGGAGTTATAGATTGTGGAACTTGAAATGGTGAGATTGTTCCAACCACCTTTACGGCTATCAATAAGGTCACCACCGTCACACACGATATCATGAATGAGGGAGTTTTCTATCTTGATAGTATTTGGTACTGCTGCAACATTGATGTAAATAAGTCCTTTAATATAGTTTCTTATTTCACACCCGTTAATGGTAAGGTCACCGAATCCTCCTTCCTTTTTGTATTCAATAGCCTGACTGCCATCAGTATTCGTTCCATCTAACACAACCTGATAGAGATAGAGTGAAGCGCCGTTATAGATATGGATACAAGTGTTGATTACCGGTGGCTCGGCAGAATTCTTAGCAGCAATGACTACATTATTATTAATTTGTAATTTGGCTGCTGTCAGCACATATTCACCGGGTGCAAGAGCAAATTTACTGCCTGGTGTTGCATCTTGAATAGCAGAAATCCAATCGTCAGCAGGAGTAAGTTCGATAGCATCACTCAAATCCAGATTAGTGGTGAAAGTAGAATAACCACGAGTCTTTTCACCTAACTTCAATGTAGCTCTGTAATTGGTTTCCGGTGTAAGACCTGTGATAGTGGCGGAGCCGGAAGATATGTCGGTTGAATTCAGCGTATACGTCACAGTATTGGCACTGGAGTTTGCGGTAGTAGGAGCACAGATGACAGCATCGACCTCAATACCCGGTGTCCATGTTACTTTTACAGAAGTGCTCTGAATGTCGCCGGCTTTTACCTTTTTCATGTTCTGTTCGGGGTTGGTTGTACGCTTGATGTCAACCCATTTGGATGTGCGGGAAGAATTGTTTTCATCAATGGCTCTTACGCGGATGTAATAATCAGTCTCTCCGATAAGATTGGTTAAAGTCTTTTCGGTTAAAGTTGTGGTATATGAGGCATCCGGTGTACGTTGGTCATAGTCGGGACTGTCCGCATAAACTTCAAGTTCGTAAGAGGTAGCTCCTGACATTTCATTCCAACTGACAATGATGTTTACTTCCTGTGAAATACGTGCAGTGATGCCGGTTGGCGACAAGACACGATTAAGAACTAAATCATTGATATCATCTGGTTCACTACATGATGTCACTGCAACACTACCCAGGCAAACGGCAGCTAATGTACAAATTGATAGTATATATTTTTTCATTGTTGTTTAATCATTTAGTTAGTTAATACCACTCGTAATTAGAAAGATTAGGATTATCATTCAAGTTGACGTTAAAGATAGGCCAGTATTGATATTTGTCCGGGTCGCGAACATAGAGATAGTCAATAACATCTTCCAGGGCATTATCTTTGATCCAAGTGGATGCTTCGCCCTTACTGTCTGAAAATTCGGTATAGCCTTCCGGATTAATATCCATTTCACCATAGTTCAGACCGTAAAGGTTCAGTTTTGCATCCTTTTCGGTAGTCTCTATACCATTACGAGTCCAGGTATATGCGCTCATTTTATAATATGCATGGCCTGATAGCTGGCTGTAAGGATGTTTAGAATCATAATCGGTCAAACTCACAATAGCTTTCATCTTGTTTTTTGTCTCGTCCATTTTACTTTTCAACATTCCCCAACGGATAAGATCAGCTTTACGGATCAGTTCTCCGGCAAACTCATAAGCTCTCTCGTCAACAATTGCCTGGAACATCTTTTCTTTACTGAGAGCTGCTTCTGCAACATAAGCTGTAACTTCTGTTGCACGGTCGGAGGTCGCAAAAGCGCGGTTGCGAATCTTAGTCAGGTAAGGAACGGCAGCAGATGCACCATTCAATTCGTTTTCCAGTTCGGCGCGCATCAGTACGATGTCGGCATAACGCATATATTGTCTGTTGATACCGTCATCGTTTCCGGTAGGAATCATACGGTTCGTCCATTCATAACGCAACTTTCCGAAACTCCAGCTTTTGAAAGACTGAAGAGTTTGTACGCCTTTTGTCCATTGGAATGGGCAGCAAGTTATATCACGGCGCAAGTCCTTTACTGAATAGTCAAAGAAGAAAGTTGGTGTAGGACCAACCTGGCTTCCCTGAAGCATGGTTGTCATATTGTCGGCAGTGGTATGCTTGATACCGAAAGTGTACATGATACGTCCGCGTGCGGGGTTATTGCTATAACCTATCTCGAACAATGATTCACTGCCTGCATTGATAACATCTCCTGAGATTCCGTTGTTGTTGAAGATATCTTCAAAATTTGATTTCAAAGCCACGTAAGTGCCTTCCTGTTCCATTACATCTTTACAAGCTTGCAGTGCGATAGGGTAGAGACGTGCTTTGGATAGTTCCGGATCCGTACTTAAACGGTTTTCTCCGTCAAGACGCTGAGCGTAGCCGGATGCTTGCAGGCATACGCGGGCCAGGAGACCTTTTACGAAGACTTTGTTCACGCGTTCCACTGTTTTTGTGGCGTCTATCTCATTAGGCCACGCGCAAAGGTCTTGTGCCTCTTGCAAATCAATGATGAGCTGCTTGTAGATGACATCACGGTCTTCGCGTCCTGAATACATATTGTCGGCGTTCAATGAAGTCAGGCGTGCGGGAACATCTCCCCACATATTAATCAGGTCAATATAATGTAAGGCACGTAGCGTGAGCGCTTCCCCCAACAATTGTTTCATATTGGCATTTGTCAGGTCTGCATATTCACGAAGACCTTCAATAGCCAGATTGGCACGTTCGATAGCGGCATATATCTTAGCCCAAAGGTCGGTCCCGGTACTGGTGTTCATTTGATCGTTTCCGACTCCGGCATTGTATGTTGCCAAGTCTGCCTTTCCGTCGGCCTTGTCCGAACTGTTATAGTATTCTATATCTGTATTGTATCCATACCAAATGGCACGTGCACGATAGTTTTGCTCTCCAAATTCCTGATAGATATTGGCAATGGTGCCTTGTGCATATTCATAAGTACTGAAAATGTTCTTACCGTCTAAAGATGAAGGAGAACTTTGATCTAAGAAATCACTGCAAGAAGACAGACTAGCAAGAAGGGCGACAGCTGTCAATGATTTAATCGTTATATTTTTCATTTCTTTTTCGTTTTAGAAGTTTAAGTTAAGACCTATTACAAACTGGCGGCTCTTCGGGTATGCAGAGTAGTCTACTCCCGGAGTAAGAGCTGTTTTGTTTCGGGTGGAAACTTCAGGGTCGAAGCCTGAATAACCGGTCAGACAAAATACATTATAACATGTGGCGTAGAAACGCAAATTGTTAATACCCACTTTTCTAGTCAGGGACTGCGGTAGAGTATAACCTACTGTTAATGTAGACAGACGTAGGAAGGAGCCATCTTCAACAGCCCAGTCGGTCAATACATAACTGGTATAGGGTGACCACATGGTAGTATTGGCGTTTAATGCAGCCAACTGTGCGGGATCGTTTACCAAGTTTCCGTTGGCGTCAAGGTTTGTCCAACGTTTGCCTTCGGCCATAATGTCGATCATGTTACGGTAATAGTATTGATAGGACGAAGTATATTCAATCTTATTGGCATTATAAACGTCATTACCGATACTGTAAGTGAAGTTTGCACTCAAATCAAAACCATATACGCGACCTGAAAGGGCGAAACCACCACTGGCTTTAGGATTGGTATTACCGATAACGGTACGGTCTTTTTCATCAATGACATTGTCACTGTCGTCTATATTCTTCAGTTTTAAGGCACCCGGACGGAGATAACTGGCACCGATAACACCTGCATTGTTTGCTACATCTTGTTTCAATACCCATTTTTCACCGCTGGCATAATAGTCTTCAAAGTCACTTACTTCATAACGTCCGGCAGTTACATATCCGTAGATCTCACCTACTGAATGGCCTGGTTTCACGATGAAGTCATCCTGAATCTGTGTTGAGGCCCAACCGGATGATGCCGGATATTGTGATAATGTACCCAGGTTCTTTACTTTGTTTTTATTGAAACCTACGTTACCATTGAAGCTCAGCTCATAGTTTTTCTTGCTGATGATGTTCCAGGTAAGAGATATTTCAAAACCTTTGTTCTCAGTCTTACCGAGGTTGCGGTACTGGTAGTCATAACCGGAACCGGAAACAGGGAATGCGATTAGTAAATCTTTAGTCGTATTCTTATAATATTCGATGCTACCGGTCAGCTTGCCACCGAATAAGGTATAATCCAAACCAACGTTACGGGTAACGGTCGTTTCCCATTTCAAGTCCGGATTGGATGCGTAGGAACCACTTTGACCTGAGGCAATGCCGCTTGTCCAATAAGAAGGGAATTGATTGAGCCAAGTAGTAGAACCGGAAGACCATACGGGAGAAGTCTGGTCGGCGGGAATATTGTTATTACCTGCGGTACCATAAGAAAAACGTATTTTCAAATCATCAAGCCAATTCTGGGTCTTCTCCATGAACTTTTCTGAGGAAATACGCCATGCTACGGCAGCTGAAGGGAAATATCCCCAACGATTGCCTTTAGAGAATTTGGAAGAACCATCGGCACGGAATGTACCGCTAATCAAATATTTGCTTTGGAAATCGTAATTGACACGTCCGAAGTAGGAAAGCAAGTTGTCGTCTGCGTTAGTATATTTGTCTACACTATAAGGAGTACCTTGTGAAGACAAGGCCCAAGCCTGAGAAGCAGTAAAGCTGACAGGAAAGAAGCTCAGACGGTCATCATTCAATGAACTTTTTTTATTGATAGTCTCTTCACCAACCAATACATTCAGGTTGTGGTCTTTATTCTTGATGATATCTTTGAAGTTGTAATTTACTGTATTGGTATTGCGGAAAGTCTTACGCTGCGTGTCGGCAAAATAAGCCATCGGATGAACACCTTCTGTATCGGAACTGTTGGTACGTGCATTGTAAGTACTTGGACCATAATATTTCTTATCGGTATTGTAGTACCAGTCCAGACCGAACTCTGTTTTGAACTTGAAGTTCTTGAAGATTTCCCATGAAAAGCTTCCATTCATGTTGAAAGTCTGACGGTTCTGCTTGCGGTCTGTGTCATATACTGATGTAATCGGGTTTGTCAACTGAAAATCCGGGTCATAACTGTCACTCAAATCAGGAAAGTTAAACATCGGGTAGATCATAACGTTCTTCATGCGTGAGTCGGCTGAAGATACTTCACTCTTGCTTTCATTGGCACCTGCACCGTTTACTGTGGTATTGGCATAACGCATAGAGAAGTCGAGGCTGACTTTATCATTCACCTTGTGGTTAAGTTTTAAGCTTAAATTATCACGTCGGAAAGAAGACCCCAGCATGATAGCTTTGTCATTCATGTGGGCATATCCCATGTTGAATTTAGTTTTGTCCGAACCACCGCTAATTGTCAAGCTATGATTGAAGGTATTTCCTGTACGGCCGAATACTTGGTCTTGCCAGTCATTGGTTGGGGCGTTTTCATACAAGTCTGCATCTTGCCAGTTGCCGAAAAGACTGGTAAATTTGCTTTCATTACCTCTCAACAAGGCGTATTCTCTTTGCCATTTTACATAATCAGTTGCGCTCAATGTCTCCAAGGTCTTTGCCATTTTTTTCCAGGAATAGTAGGTATTATAAGATACACTCAGTTTTCCTTCCTTTCCGCTTTTAGTCGTTACCAGAATTACACCGTTTGCACCGCGGGAACCGTAAATAGCTGTAGAAGATGCATCTTTCAGTACAGTCATATCCTCAATATCGGATGCGGGAATGTCGCTGATAGACTCTACCGGGAAACCGTCTACGATAAACAGCGGAGTATTGTCACCTGTGATAGAACCACCACCACGTACGCGAATCTTCATTTCTGCGTCAGGAGAACCTTCGGTAGTGGTGATTTGTACACCCGCCATTTTACCTTGCAAGGCTTCTGTTGCCGAAGCTACGGGAACGGCGCTCAATACTTCGGAACTAACCGTAGCAACGGAACCTGTGATATCTTTCCGTTTGGCTGTACCATAGCCGATAACAACGACTTCATCTAATGCTTTGGTGTCGTCAGACAAAGTTACGTCGATTTTGTTTTTTCCTTTGATTGCAATTTCTTGTGTCTTCATACCGATGTATGAAACAATAAGAGTGGCATTGGCAGGAACTTTGAGAGAGAAATCACCATCCAGATTGGTAATCGTACCATTGGAGGTATTTCCTTTTTC
>ENA-UEQY01001159-UEQY01001159.1-human-gut-metagenome-genome-assembly--contig:-NODE-1159-length-15883-cov-11.710237_pt1 | contig 15883 bp, 22 predicted proteins | sample MGYA00242949_ERZ507949 | MGnify/ENA primary metagenome ERZ507949 (study PRJEB26167, sample SAMN06115403) | human gut metagenome | host: Homo sapiens | place: China:Jiangsu | collected 2016-07-06... | reverse complement strand
GTGATGTAGTCGATGGCCATAAAGATGATGAGCGTCTGCAGCGCTGCGTCCCACCCGCCAAACAGGCTGGCAAACGCGGCGCCCAGCGCGCCCACGGCCATGCAGACATAATCTTTCACGTTCTCACACCTCCATCACGGGGATGCCGTAGTCCTCGGCGCACTGGTGTTCGATACGGCAGCCGCGGGCATTCTTCCAGCCCGGTGCGAAAATTGCCACATCGGCCTTTGCAAGGAACTCGATGCTCCGGGCCAGATAGTCCAGCGGCTTTGCTGCCGGGCCGAAATCATCAAAGAAGGTTTCCAGTACATCGACCTTGCCAAACTTCTGCCGGGCAATCTCGATCACTCTGCGGCGCTCTGCATTGATTTCATCGGAAGAGCGACCACCCATCGGCTGGCTGATAAAGATAACCTTGTTCATTTTTCTGCTCCTTTCACCGCGCCCAGACCGGCACGCTTGATAATAGCAGCGTAGTCCTTGTATGCGTGGCTCATGTCAACATTAGTGCTCACGCCCGGCACGCGGGCCGTGCTGGTGTACTGCCACATGCCAAAGGGCCAGCGGGGAGCAGGCTTCTTCGTGCGGTAGGCAGCCAGCCACATGTCGTAGGGCTTCAGCTCTGCACCGCCCATGTAGAGGAAGGTGCTGCCGAACCACAAACCGGTGTACAGCATGGCGTACACGCCCCAGCTTTCCACCGTGCTCAGCATGTGAGCCGTCAGGCCGGTCAGTGCGGCCTTGCCCAGCGGCTTCTGCACCTCGTCCTCAATGTCCACCACCACAGGCAGCTCAAAGCTCCTGCCGGTGAGCAGCTTCTTGAAGTAGGTCAGCTCCTTGTCGGCCTGTTCCCGATCAACTGCCTTGAAGTAGCCATACACGCCGCAGGGGATGTCCAGCCGCTTGCATTCTGCGTAGTTGCGGGCAAACTGCGGGTCGGTGTAGGGCGCACTGGGTCTGCCCTCCGCGCTGTTGCCCATGGCGCGAATCATCACGCCGTCCACCTTGCCACTTGCCTTGACCTTCTCCCAGTTGATTGCGCCCTGATGCCGGGACACATCCATGATTTCAGCCATAGCATCCTCCTTACTGCGTGATTTCCTCAAATCCGCTCTTGATAAGAATCGCCTTGACCTTCTCCTTCAGCAGGCGGGGGCAGCGCCCATACAGAGCCTTTGCCTCCTCCATAGTCTCAGCAGACATGATTTCCTGTGCCCATAACATTGCCATCATACGTACCATCCTTTCGATTTTTTGTGTGATTCGTTTAAGCATACACAATCTCCGACATTTCCATCAGACATTGCTTAAGCATCTCGTTTTCTTTTTGCAGTGCCGCCACCGTCTCCGGTAGCTTGTCCTTTGCTTCCTGCTTTTTGCGTGCTTCTTCCTGCGCGGCCAATTCTTCTTCTGTATAGCGGATGTACCGCTGCACCGGCACCTGTTCGGTCCATGCGGCCTGCGCAGGCACGCCCGGCACGTCGATGACCTTCCGCACATCCCTGCCGCCGCCGGGATACTCCGTTACGGTCTCGTAGTGGCTCACTTCCTCCACGCCTTCCACGGCGGGGTGCTCCACTGGCTCGGTGCCGCCCACCAGATACCCAAGCGTCAGGTCAGGGGTCTCAATGGCTGCGCCGTTCTCGTCAATGATTTTCATAAGTCAAAGCCTCCTTTCTCAGGCCACGCGCCGCCAGATGTGCACAAAGTAGGCGGCGGGCTGCACGGTACTGCTGCGTCCGTAGACGGCATTGGACTTGGACGCATCCAGACTGAACTTATACACATTAGCATCGCCGTTGTTTGCGCCCGTCGATGTGATCCGGTCGCCGGCAGTGAATGCGCCGGATACCTCATGCTGCATATAGTGTACATTCGCAACAAAAGAGCCTGTGATGTTCGGCAGACCGGCCTTCACGGTGGTGCCCGCTGCGTGGCTTCTGCTGGCACCCATCAGCACGCGGTCGGATGCGATCTCTTCCCATGTGCCGCCAAACAGGGCGGCAGGGCTGGTGGGGTCGGTGCTCTGGTAGATGCTGCCCACGGGGTAGTAGCCAAGCTTATCAGCGGATTCCCCTTTCAGTGCGTCAATGACAGCTCGAAACTGCTTCACCAAAATACCGGTGGGGATGCCATGCACACCGTCCCGCATCACTCCGCAGACGGTCTCGTCCGCGCGCGTGTCGTAGATGTCGGCGACGGTAACGGCGGTGGAGCCTGCAGGGCGCTTGATCTCGGCAAGGCAGAGGTCGTAGATCAACTCGGTGCGGGAGATGGCCGGCGCTGTGGGGCTTGCGCTGTCCGGCGTGCCCTCCAGCACCTGCAGACTGGTCTTTTTGGCGGCGGCATCGTAGCGCAGCACCACGCGGTCGATGCGGCTGCGCACGGCATCGGCGGCGGTCAGGGGCAGTGTGGTGGGCTGCTCCATGATGATGCTGCGGCCCTTGAACCGCGCCGGGCGCACCCATGCCTGACCGGCGCTCACCTGCACGCTCAGGCCGCCCTGTGCTGTGACGGTAAAATCTTCCTCGGCGCTGTATACGCCGCTCAGGCGGGTGGCGAGGTAACCCGAAGCGTCGTCGGCATCGTAGGTGATGCCCTGCAGCGGGTAAGTGATGATATCAGCCATAAAGTCCTCCTTTTCAGGTCTTGTGCCAGCTGGGCGTGCCCAGCCGGATGGTGCGGGTTGTGCCGCTGGTGCCGCTGTCCTCGCTCTGGGTGATGATGTCGGCAACCCGCACCATGGCGGTGTAGCCCAGCTGGGGCAGGCTTACGCTCAGCACATCGCCCACCTGCAGGGTGTCGTCGTCCACGTCAAACTCGATGGACCCGGTGCGCAGCTGGCTCAGCAGCTTTTCGCCGCCCCGGTCAGCCAGCTTTTCCAGATAGCTCTGGCTGGTGCTGGTCTCACCGTCCTCCGGCTGCACATCCCGGGCATCGATGTACATTTCCCGCCGGCCGGAGCCGGTGGCGTTTACATCCCCCACCCAGACGGTGGCCCGCTCGTCGCCCTCGCCTGCGCCCTGCACAAGGGCCACGTTGGCGTAGTCGGTGTCGGCAAAGCTCCACCCGGAATTCAGCAGATTGCCCCACTGGGGGCTGTAGCGGCGGTTTGGGTCGAAGGTGGGCCGGAAACACTCGAAGAGCAGCTTTTTCTTGCTGCCCTTGCCGTCCAGCACGATGCGGAACCCCAGATCACAGGCCTGCCCGATGGTCTGGCAGTAGTCGAACACCGTGCCGCCGGAGGTCTGCTTTTCAAAGGTGGTGTCAAAGCCGTACTCGGTGCCCAGCGCAAGGCGGGGCCATGGCTTAGCGGCACTCACAAGGCTGCGCATGGCCGCTTCCGCATTTTGGCTCTTGATGCTCACCGCAGACACCCGCTTGGTCAGCAGCCACGTTGCCGGGTAGCCGGACACCACAAGGTTTGCGTCCGTGTTCTGATTGGCGCGGGAGCAGATGCGCATGGGGATGCGGGGGTTTTCGTCGCTGCGCACCAGCCAGCGTCCCTCCTGCAAAAGCTGCAGGTTCTCGGTGGTGGGGCGCACCTCAAGGGTAAAACTGCCCTCGGAGTAATAGGGGCTGTCCCAGTAAAAAGACACCCATACATCCACCCAGCCCACGCGGGCAAGGGTCTCTGCGTCCAAAACGTCCAGTCTCATAGCGGTTCAGGCAGGATGCCCGCCTCCATCGGGTAAAAGCTGACGGATGCCTGCAGGTAGCCGGAGCCGTTCTCCGCCTGCATACTCAGCACGTTATCCCCGGGCTGCAGCTCGGTGAGGGTGCTGTCCTCGTCCAGCTTTGCAAAGATATTCTCGGTCACGCCTGCCCGGGTCAGGGTGCAGGCCAGCCGGTCGGATGTGCTGCGGTAGATCTCCAGCGTCTCGTCCGGCTGCAGGGTCAGGTCAAAGCCGATGAAGGCCCCGGTCTGCAGATCCACCACCTTGGGGTGTGTCACCGGCATGTCGCACCGCAGGGTGGCCGTGAAGGGCACCGGCAAGCTGCCCTCGTTGCGCAGCACTGCCGCCGTGCCGTCCCGCTTGATGCCGTAGATGTGGCTGTCGTAGCACACCGGGAAGCGGAACGCTTTCTCGTACCCGCCCAGCACGCTGCTGACGGCGTTCAGATCGTACCAATAGGGTTTCTCGCTGTAGAGCATCAGCTCACAGCGCGGGTCCGGCGTGTAGCTGGAAAAATAAGGCAGTTTTTGCAGCACGAAGCGGGTGAAGTAGTGGTCGCCAAAGTACAGGGTACCCTTGGTGAAGTAGGGCAGCTTTTTGGTAAAAGCTCTTGCACGGGTCAACGCATCCCTGCCCCAGAACACGACCGACAGGGTGCGGGACACGCCGGAGACGCTCTGACCCTCCACGGTGTCGCCCACCTGACCGACACCCTGCGCGGTTTTCAAGTCCACGTCGATGCCGTTGAGCGGGTCGAGAAAGTAGGGGATGTCGTAGTCCCAGCCCAGATGCAGGACGGCACCGGCATCTGTCACGATCTTGAGATGATCCTTAAAAAGCACAGTGTCCTCCTTTCATCGTTTGCGGGCCTTGGCCTTGTCGGCTTCCCAGCGGGCCTCCCGCTGCTGTGCGGCGGCGGTGTCGTGGCCGTTGTAGAAGTTCTGGGTGATGTTGGTATCACCCTCGCGGTGGTAGCTGTTGGCAGCGGACACCACCTGTGCGGTGCCGGACGCAGCTACGGTGCTGCCCAGACGCATGTTGTCGGAAAGCACCAGCGCCCCCGCCTGCCGGATCATGTCGGCGAGGGCAGAGTTTGTCTTTTCCAGCGCCTTGGTGTTGGCGTTGATGGCATCTTCCAGACTGCCGGTGCCGGTGGTGATATCCACGCTGCCCATGCCGCCGGAGCCGGACGAACCGCCGCCAGAGGAACCGCCGCCGGACGAACCTTTCTTACTGAAAGAGCCGCCGATCGAGGCAACGATGCCCGCGATGACGGCAGCAAGGGCTACGCCCGCTGCGATCATCAGCAGAGCCTGCGGAGTACCAAAGCCGGTAGGGAACAGCGCCGCAGCGATGGCATCCAGCATTGCTACGAACGCGCCGCCGATAGACCCGATCAGACTGCCCAAAGACGCAAGAATCTCCGGGAATGCAGAGATCAGGCCGCCTTTCATGCCCTGACTGATGGCAAGGGCCGCATTGCTCAGCGGTGTTTTCAGCCCGCCGAAGATCTCCATCAGGGTGGAGCCAAGGCCCTGTGCCTGCTGCCAGACCTCAGAGAAGCCGCCGGTCAGGCCGTTCACGATCTGCCCGCCCAGATCGATAGCTCCCTGCACCAGCTGATCGCGGGCACCGCCCAGCGCTTTGTTGAGCTTAGTCACGATGCCAAGGGCAAAATCATTGACCTGCTTTTTCTGGTCGGCAGTCAGGCCGCCGTAGATGGTGCTTGCCACCCACTTGCCGATGCTCAGCCAGTCCTGATTCTTGACGGCGGTGTACAGGTCATCGAAGGTGCCCAGAATGCCGGTATCTGCTTCGGTCTGCAGCTCCTTCCACAGGCCGTCAAAGCTGTCCGCGCTGGACTTTTTGATCTGCTCGGCCACCTGCACGGTGCCGTCTGCGGCGACGGTCTTGACCTTCTCCACCGTCACAAGGGCACCGTCCACCACGTCGTCGTAGACCTCGGTGATGACCTGCTTCTGGGTCTCGGTGCCGTCGGTCAGGGTCTCGGTGACGGTCTGGGTGGTGGTCTTGACCCCGTCTGCCAGCGTCTCGAAGGTGGAGGTGACTGTCTTGGCCGTTTCGCGCACCGTCTCCATGGTCTGCTTGACGGTCTTGGTGCCGTCCGCAGCCACCTCTGTGATGGTCTTGACATCCTTCAGCACACCGCCCACCATCTGGCGGGAAGTCTCGGTGATGACCTGCTTTTGCTGGGTCTTGCCGTTGGAGAGCGTTTCGGTGATGTTTTCGGTGGTGCGGGTGATCTTGCCGTCGATTTCGGTCGTGGTGTCCGAGATGGACTTGACGACTTCTGCGGCGGCCTGCTTCGTGGCCTTGCTGGCCTTCTTGGCTCCGCTGGTGATGGCCGGGTAGGGGTTCACGGCTGTCTGGCTCCCGGCACGGCTGCTGCCGTTGCCGGAGCTGCTTGTGCCCTTCGGGACCCATCCGTTGTCATCGTCCCATTCGAGGTCTTTGTGGGAGCTGTCCCACTGTTTCGCGTTCTTGCGCTTGTTGTAGTTGTTGATGGCGTTGTTGTAGGCGGAGTTATAAGCATCTGCTGCAGCGCCGATGCCGTTCTTCAGGTTGGCCAGCGCTGCCGCTGCGCCTTCGATTTTTGCGACCAGATCATTGATCCAGTCCACCACCGTGCCGATGGCGCTCTGGGCGATGTTCTTGACCGCCAAAAATGCCGAGTTGACGGCATTGCGGAAGGTCTCGCTGGTCTTATAGGCCGTCACGAGACCCGCCGCCAGAGCCGCCACTACAAGACCGATGGGGTTCGCCTTGAGAACCGCGTTCAAACCTGCCTGCGCGACTGCAAGACCGGTCGCCCCGGCTTCGGCGGCTTTGTGGGAAGCGGTCATGGCCGTGGTTGCGGCTGTGTGGATCACTTCGATTGCAGTAGCGGCAGCCACATAGCCCTTGTATGTCAGGAATGCTGTTCCGGCAGCGGCCACAACAGCCGTTGCAATGCCGATAGTCTCCTTGAGCTGGGCCATCTTCTCGTCGCTGTCGAGGAAGGAGACCACCACCTCGTTCAGCTTGACCACCAGCTCACCCAGAGCCGCAAACAGGCCGCTGGTCAGCTCACCGGTCAGGGCGCTGACATTATCCTTCAGGGTGGACATGCGCCCGCTGAAGGTCTGGCTGGCTTCCAGCATACCGTTGTAGAACTGCCCGCCCTGACTGGTGGCGGCTTCCACCGCCGCTTCCAGCTCGCTGAAGCTGACCTTGCCATCCGAGATGCGCTTGTACAGGTCGGACATGCTCTCGCCGGTGGCATCACAGATCTGGTTCAGCGGGTTGAAACCCGCATCGATCATCATGTTGACGTTTTCCAGCGTGACCTTCTGGGCGCTGGACATCTTGCCGTAGGCGCGGGTCAGGGTCTGCAGCTTCTCGGCGTTGCCCAGCATGACCTTGAAGTTGGTCAGGTAGCTTTCCATGGTGGCGTTGTAGTCCACGCCGCTCTTGACCACCTCGGCCAGCTTGGACGATGCCTGCTTTGCAAAGTCCGCGATCATCTGCCCGGCGGCTACCGTCCACTTGCTGGTGCTTTTTTCTGCCGGGTCGCTGTTCAGCCTTACTTCGCCGGTGATGCTGAAATCTGCCACTGTGTCCACCTCTCATTCGGAGCGCGGGCACAAGGGCACAGGCTGTTATAACTTGATCTCTACCTCCCGCTTACAGGCGGGATTTTTGCATTTGACCCACACACCGGCAGCTGTGGCGTGCGGCTCTGCCCACACCGGCAGCGCCCGGCCGCAGTAGGGGCAGGGCACTGGGGCGCGGCTAATGTCGGAACCGCGCAAGGAACGCGGCATCGTGCTCTTCGACCGAAACGACACGGGCGGCACCCCCTCTCAGTTCCGGCGGCAGGGCAAAGCGCTCCTGCAGGTCGGCATAGTGGTCACGCATGGAGCCTTCGTATTCCGAAAGGTCCATGGTGCGCCAGCTCATGATCTTGGCCATGAGGGTCTCCTCCGGCAGGGCCGCGAACAGTGCCCGGAAGCGGAACCAGTGCACCTTTTCGCGGGTCAGGTCGATGCCGTAGGCCTGCTGGAACGCCGCCACGATGTAACCGGCATCACACTGGTAGTCGAAGGCAAGACCGGAAGAGGGCGCGGTACTGCTTTCAGCTGCGGCGCTTTCGGCTGCTTTTTCGCCTGCCTTATAAAACTCGATCATGTACCCGTAGGCATCGATGATCTTCTGAGGGTCGTTCAGAAAACAGTGTGGGTCTTTGTAAAAACGCCAGAGGGCGCTGACCGCAAAACCAATGGGATCATCTCCTGTCTGGCCGCGCACATAGGTGTTGACCAGCCAGACCATGGGCCGGAAATCCGAGATGATTTCGTGTCCGTGCCACCGAGTGGGCAGCGCGTCCAGCAACAGGTCAGACATGGCGCTCGGATGCCAGCTGCAGAGCGTACTCTGCCAGCTGCTGCATGGCGTCGGGGTCGTCCCGCAGGGCATTCACAGCCTGCCGGGCATCAATCAGCTGCTCGGTTTTCTGCTTTGCGGATACCTGCGCATCCACCCGCTCCACCATCCGGGCGGCAGGCGGCGCGGGATAGCTCACAGGCGGCTTGTGCCTGTTCTTTTTGGCCTGTGCCCGGCGCTGCTGGCGGTTCATAGGCTGGGCAGGCTTTGCGGCATAGCGCTGTTTCTCGGCGGCGAAGGCATTGCCCAGTTCCTCGATCACGTCATAGATGGGGGCCATGTTGTTTTCATCCAGACCCAGACGAGCGGATGAGCCTGCACCGAGGATCTCGTCGATGCAGTCCATGGCAATGCGTGCCTGTGCACGTGCATGGTCGCCCAGACGGACACCGCCGCGCCGGAACTGCTCCGACTCCTCGGCGCTCCGGCGCTGCATCCGCTCGTTGGCATCCTCAAAACGGTCAAGATCGTTGGCGTTCAGCACCGAGAAATCGAAATTCTGTCCACAAATAACCATGTTCTGGCTCCTTTCTTGGGCCGTGCCCCGGTTCTGCCCCGGAGGAATAAGCTTTGTTCACGGCATAAAAGATCCCCGTTCCGGTGCGGAGCGGGGAAAGATGCGGGAAAGTTCAGCCGGCGGCTGCGGTGGTGTAGTCGAGCTTGTCGGGGCGAGGCCCCTCCATCTTGCTGCGCAAGACCGCTCGGTCACTTAAAAGCCCCACTGGGGCTTTTATTGCTCCGCAAACGTGAACTCGTCCGGCGTGCCGATGGCCTTCACGTCGCAGGCAAAGGTGGCCTTGGAACCGGCCGCACCGCCCACGTCGCTGGTGACGATGATGGCAGCGCTGCCTTTCTCGCCCTTTCCGGTGCGCAGGCTGAAATAAATGTAGGGCACAATGACATCGCTGCCGGTGCCGTACACGATCTTGTGGCTCAGCACAAAATCCTGAAAAGCATCGCCCACGCAGCGGTCGCCGTTGACGGCAAGGGTGCGCTGGGTGCCGGTCTTTTCGGTGACGTTGCCGGTGCGGATGTACTGGGAATCCTCGGTGGTGGCGTTCAGGGAGCCGGAATGCTCCTTCACATGGTCGGCGCAAACCACCCACTGGCTTTCCTTGGCCTGGGTGCTATCGATCTGGAACGCCAGCACAAAATCGTTCGCCGTCTCAATGCCGGTATACGACGTGCTGGGCGTGATGCCGGACTTGGTAATGGCTTCAGATACAGTCATATCAAAACTCCTTTCATTTGGGCATGTTGTAGGTCAGGCGCATCTGCAGCTGCATCTTACAGCTGCCCGCGCTGTTTGTGACGATGTAGCCGCTGTTTGTCACGGCAATGCCGGTGGGGGTTTTATTCCCGCCGCAGGCCGAGAGGTCGGGCAGGGAGTGCCGGGCATCCTGCTGCATGACCCATTCAGTAAGCTGCTCGAAAAAGCCGCTGTTCTGGATGCTGACGGCATCCACCTCGCTGTACTCCCGGCGGCTGAGGAAGAGGTAATTCTTCGCCATGTCCCAGCCGGAGAAATACTCGGTGATGATGGGATCACCGGGGCTGTCCTCGATGGAAAAGGCGGTGGATTCTTCTTCCAGTCCGGCAATGCGGAATGCTGCGCCGGTGGCTTCCTGCTCGTCGGCGATCAGCGGGCAGGTCTTGAGCCATGCCCGCAGGGCGGCAATGGTGGGCTTTACTTCGGACATGGTCAACCTCCCCAGAATGTGGTGACGGCCTGTGTGGCAATGTAGGCAATGGCTTCACCGTAATCGGCCAGAGCACGCTGTCCCCAGTAAGAGCCGCGCAGCCCATTTTCACCGTGCAGACATTCGCCTTCAGGGTGAAGATAGAACTGCCTGCGTGCATAAGGCGTGTTATAGACCAGCAAGCCTTCGTCAAACTTGCTGGCCTGATTCACGCTGTTTTTCAATATGCCGGTATCGAAGGGCACGTACTGGTCGATGAGAGCGGCGGCTTTCTGCGCGGTGGCGAACTGTGCTTTCTGCAAAGCAGCGGTTTTCTCTGCGCCGAAATTTGCCCGCCAGTCCAGAGACATCTGCACGCCGTCTGCCCGGAAGCGATATCCGGCAGGCTGTTCAAAAATGGGCTTGCTCACAGTCTCAGCTCCCTTCCACGTGCCAGTGGGGCAACAGCGGCTCCCGGTCGTCCGAGACAGCCGCCGCTGTGCAGCACAGGTGCGTTTTTTCGAGTTTGGCGTACTCGGCTTCGGTCAAGGCAGGCACCGCGCCCTGCACCAGCTTCCAGCCGCGTTTCAGGGTCCAGTGCTTGGCCTTTTCCGCCGCAGACAGCGCCGCCCACTGGGCATAGGGCAGGTAGCCCGCCGTACACATGCTGGCCGGGATGCGGATGTGCGTAGTGCGCTCCGGGTCCTTGGCAGTGCCAGAGCCGGAGGTGGAGCGGCATTCCCGCCAGCTGCACCCCGGGAACACCCAGCACACCGGCCTGTCCGTCTCGGTGGCAGTGTCGTGGATGAGATTCACAACAGTAACAGCGGTCTGCATCACAAAATCCCCCTGTACAGCAGATCATGCGGGTCACTGCCCAGCGCGGTGCGGATGATCTCATAGGCTTCCTGCCGGGCGGCGGCGGTCACACTGGCATTGCTGCCAAAGGTGACGCTGTAGCCGTCGTTGGAGACGCTGGCAGCGCCCGGCACAGCACCCGCCGCAGACGCAGCGGCCAGCAGGCCGACGATCTGGGCGCAGGCGTCTGCCAGCGCTTCCCGGCAGGCCTCGCACCCGGCGGCGTGGAGTTCTGCCCGGCCAAAGGTGGCGGCATCGATCATGCGGGAAGCACGGCTGCACAGCACACCGAAGGCCGTTTCCGGCACCGTGCCGCCCGCCGCCGCATACTGGTCATAGGTGCAGTAGAGCATGGGACCTCCTTATGCTGCGACGGCAGCGGCGGTCAGGAACGCGAACGGGACTTTGGAGCGGTCGGCGTTCAGGCGGGTGGCAGGGTTCGGCAGTGCCCAGCCCATGCGCATGACCACACGCAGGGCCACCATATCCTGCTGGGCGAGGTTGTAAACGATCTCCTTGGTGGAAGGATCCTGAATAACGCCCTGATCCAGCAGCTTCACGGTGACATCCTGACGGATGGAGTACACCAGCTTCTTGAAGTTGCCTGCGATCAGCTGAGCCTTAGAAGCATCAAAGCCGCCGTTCTCCGGGAAGTACATCGGGGCACCGTCCAGCGCGTAGGTGGTTGCACCCTGCATATCGGAACGGAACAGAGGACGGCCCGTGGTATCCACAAGGCCGCGCAGTTCTGCCTTTGCGGTCAGATCGCCGACCACGGCATCCACACCAAAGCCGCCAGCCTCAACCTTGGAGAACAGACCGTCCTTGCCCAGCAGCTTTGCGTAGTCGATGGGGCCGGTGACTTTGTTCTTGGCCGCAAGGGTCAGAACATCGGTCGTCCACTCGGTGGGGCGCTCGCCGCCGAACAGGATGGCGTTGTCGATTTTTGCGCCCATGGCTTCCCGGACGCGGGGCTGTACCTCGCCCATGATGTCAAAGCTGGAATCTGCCAGCACAGCTTCGGGCACGGGCACAATGACGGCCAGCTCTGCGGCGGTCATATAGACATTGTCCCATTCCTGCTTGCTGGTCTTTTTCATGCCGGTGTCACCGTTGACCCAGTAAGCCAGCGGCAGCATGGACAGCACGGGGATCTTGGTCTGGTTAGAGGTCATATTGGCAAGGCGGGTGCCCAGCTGCATGACGGTGGAGCTTTTGGGCACGTCCTGCTGGATGGTGTTCACCAGCTGCTCCCGGATCAGGGCCTCAGCCTTATTGCGAGCGATTGCATCAATAGCCATAAGAATCAACCTTTCTGGCCGAACGCTGCGCGGAATGCAGCATTTGCGGCCTCATGTGTGTTTGCGGGCTGGCCGGGTGCGCCGGTCGCCGATGCGGAAAAACGTGCCATGCCGCCGTCCGGCAGAATGGCGCTGGGATCACTCTCTTTGAAAGCCTTGACATAATCATCAAAGCCCATGATCTCGCCGTCCTTCATAACCGCCATTCAGCCACATATCGCGGGCCTCAACCGTCCAGTCCAGACCGGCCAGACGCAGGGCATCAGCGCTGGTGGGCGCTTCCTGCACCATCGTTCCCAGACCGTGCCAAGGCTTCTCTCGGACATAGAACATCGTTTCAACATTTGCAGACATATTTCGTACCTCCAAAAATTATTGTGTTGTGCGGTGGCTCCCGCGACCATCCCGGTGAAGTCACCGGAATGGTTTCGGCTGCTGCCGGGCAGCCATCATCAGGCGGGTCAATAGATTTCCCTTTCAAGCCTTAAACTCCGGGAATACAGAGCCACGGAAGTGAGTGAGACGGATTGCGTGCTTCAGCTCCCGGTCGCTCATGCAGGGGGTGCAGAGCTTGCTGACGAATTTGATTGCCCACCACAGGCCGTCAACAGTCTGACGGTCAAGAACCGCCCGACGCTCGGTATCGGTCTGGGCGGCGTAGTACCGCTTGAGGGTGCTATTGCAATCTGCAACAAAGTTGGCAGGGATGTTGATAGAAAGTGCATTCATGTTCAGCCCTCCTTTCATCATCAAACAGTGGGCATTACGCGGGCCACATAAGACCGGCGGCGGTCGTTCATGTAAACGCAAAGATGAACGGTGCTGACATACTCGCCGCTCTCGGCGCTGTCCATCTCGCAGAGCACATCCTGCCAACCGAACACATCAGCGCCGGAATAGCTCATAGCTGCAAGGAAGCAGGTCTTGCCAGTTTCCTTTGCTGCGAACCGCTCTGCCTTCTTGATCTCGGAGATTTTCAGGTTGAAGTCTTTCATCGTTTTGTACCTCGCTTGTTGATTTTTTACTGATATAGTAGTATTATTTATGTAGGATAACTGTTCTTTTCATTTGTAAGTATACTACTTTTCAATTATTTTGCGAGGTGCTATTTATGGGGAACATTTCAAGGATACGCGATCTTGCCGACAAGAAGGGAGTGTCAATTTCATTCCTCAGTCAGTCTATTGGAAAAAGCTCAGGCTATCTTGCAAATGCAACAAGCCGCGATGCTGATGTCCCTGTGAAGTATCTCCCTGCACTTGCAACAGCACTTGGAACGTCTGTTGACTATCTTCTCGGAAAAACTGATGACCCTTCGGCGACAGCCAGCGATACGTGTATAAGTGAAGAATACGGAACATTCCAATATGATAGGTTTTATGAACTGTGCAAGCAACAGGGAAAGATGCAGTCACACCTCTATGACCTTGTTGGCCTGCCGTCCAAAGCCGGCAGCAACCTAAAGCGCACCAAAAAGGTGAAGCCCGAAATCCTTGAGGTGTGGGCTGCAGAGTTGAACACCAGCGCAGCATACCTCAACGGCGAAACAGATGATCCTTCCCCTGTACTCGCCCCGGCTGCCCCTGAGCAAAAAGAAAAAGCCCCCCAGTCAGACGTTGACCGCCTGATGGAGGGCTTGAATGCCGAAAGTATACGGAAACTGAGAGAGTATGCAGAGCTGCTCCTGCTTGGGCAGGAAAAGGGGAAAGAATGAGGTGCTTCTTTATGGGAATTTTCAAATGGTTGAAAAAGGCAACAAAGGTCGCTGGAAAGATGGCTATTGAAGCAGCGGCGGAAGATAAACAGAAAAAGCCTGCATCCAAACCCGCAGAAGTTCCAAACCCAGAGAATGACCCATACCTTAATAGATGGAATAACCGGAAGCCGCCCCAGATCATTGAGTTGGAAATGCCAGAGCTGACCTTTTACTCCCGATACGACTTTTCAAAGGTGCGTGGGTTTGACTTTGGTATGGAGAACAATTCAATCACCCTCTTTATTGATGGAGAAAATCGGCTCACAGCAAAAGAGGACATCTTGTCTCTGAATTGCTTTTTGAGCGATGGGCACATGAACGACCCCGAAATCCCCGTTTTTTTGATTCATGAAAAAGATATACGCTTTGAGCCGTCTCAACCCAGCCTTGACGATTATACAAGGCTTTTCACTCTTCCACTTACCCCCACTGGTAAAAAGCCGAAATATCCGCTTGAATTGAGTTTTTGTACCCTTTCGCAGGATGAACATTGGCAAGCATCAACGGAAGGCGGTAAAGAGATTTTCGGACAAATCTGGTACTTGAGCAACGGCGAGATTGGAAAAGCTCGTGTGATTTGCTGGAAGTACGAAAAAAAAGATTATGGCTGTTTTATTTTTCAAATCAGAAGAAATAATGATGGGTTATATCTGATGAAGGTTGAAAAGCCTGTCAAACCATAAAACATAAAAAGCCCCTCGGAAAAGCCGAAGGGCCAATGTACAAAGGAGCCGTCTCAATCGGCCCTTTCGTGCGCGAGCTGGGTTCTTCGCAGCGCGGCAGCGTATACTTCCAGCTTTTTGCGGTTATCCTTTGAGAGGGTGTTGTACACATTCCTCATATATTGCCTGTCCCTCTCAACACCCTTAGTGCTTTCGAGAACAGCCGTTTTCTCCTGCATCTGCGTGTCACCTCCATGTTTCCATTTTTGTTTTGTGGCCCTCTCCAAAGCTCACAAAACAACTGCTCACAACCATATGCTACATCAAACAGTTGTTATTGTCAACAAGTATCAAAAAAATTGGATGTTTTTGCAATTTCAACCGAAAGGAGCAGAACGATGAAAAAGAGAACGAACACAGCATTTTGGGTGGAAAAGGAAAAGCGCTGGTGCATCGCGGTGCAGAAGAACGGCACTCGCAAGCGCTTTTACAGCAGCACGCCGGGCCGGACAGGACAACGGGAAGCAAACGCAAAAGCGGATGCATGGCTTGATGATAGCATCAGAGACGGAAAAAAGAAGGTCAGCGTCCTTTATTCAGAGTGGGTGGAGGAGCTGAAGCTGACTTGCGGGACATCCTATGTGACACAATGCCAGCGTTACGGGGACTGCTATATCCTGCCGACCTGCGGGAACATCCGCATTGACGAGTTAACCGAGGGCGATCTTCAAAAGGCCATTGACGTTTCGTTCCGGAAGCGCTCACAGAAAAAGAACCAGCGCAAGCCCATCTCAAACCAGCCGCTGAGCCGAAAGACGCTTATGACGATCCGGGCTGCGGAAACCGCCTTTGTCAAGTGGTGCAGAAGGAACAAGTACACGACACTGCATCCTGATCTGTCTATCCCGAAGAATGCGAGAATGGGAAAACGCACAATTCTTCAGCCCACCGCTCTGAAGGTGCTGTTTAGCGTAGATACCCGTACCTACTACGGAAAGCCGGTATTTGACGAGTACATCTACGCCTATCGCTTTGCCGTTTCCACCGGCCTTCGTCCCGGAGAGCTGATTGGCTTATGGTATGGAGACATCAAAGGGAACACGGTCAACCTTCGACGCAGCATCAACGTGCACCGGGAACAGACGACCGGAAAAAACGAAAACGCAATCCGCTCTTTTGACATGGGCAAGGAAGCTCGCGAGGCATACGAGGCACAGGTGCAGCTTCTGAAGGCTCAAGGTATACTTCTGAACTACAATACCCCGCTGTTTCAGATCCCGTCAGAACACGCGCTCTATCGCCGCTGGGAATCCTATCAGGAAGCAAACGGGCTTGAGCCGAAAGTTTCACTTTACGAGCTGCGGCACACCTTTGTCAGTGTTGAATCCAGCGTCCTGACTGACAGCCAGCTGAAGATGCTCGTGGGCCATAGCAAGAACATGGACACTGCTGGAGTGTATCGGCACGAGCTTGACGGTCAGAGGGAAGATCTTGCTGCCGCTACCAC
>ENA-UEQY01001118-UEQY01001118.1-human-gut-metagenome-genome-assembly--contig:-NODE-1118-length-16180-cov-8.142396_pt1 | contig 16180 bp, 13 predicted proteins | sample MGYA00242949_ERZ507949 | MGnify/ENA primary metagenome ERZ507949 (study PRJEB26167, sample SAMN06115403) | human gut metagenome | host: Homo sapiens | place: China:Jiangsu | collected 2016-07-06... | reverse complement strand
CTTTCACCCACTTATGAGCAAGCTCATATGGGCTTAGACCTTTTGACCCTGGCATCATATAATATGCTGACTATATAGAAATAGTATAAACGAAGTCCGCCGAAAAGGGAATATGAATATTTTGTGTAAAGGCTTTACGAACGGAATGTTTCGTGTTATTATAAGTAGTATTAAAAACTACATAGTATGGTTTTTGAAAAATGAAAATAATTGTAACTATTCAGTGCCCCATTCGCAGAATGACTCTTTGGGAGTTATATTTTTGAATAGCTGCAATCAATGATATGGAGATTAATATGAGTTTTAAAATCGTAGTAGACAGCTGTTGTGAATTGCCGGAAGAATATTTGCAGGATTCCCGGTCCGCGATCGTGCCTTTGGGACTGGAAGTGGGAGATTACCAAATTCAGGATGATGAGAATTTTGATCAGGCGGAATTCCTGAAAAAGGTGGCAGAGTGTCCGAAATGTCCCAAGTCGGCATGCCCTTCCCCAGAGCGTTTCAGGGAAGCCTACCACACAGAAGCAGAGCATGTGTATGTGATCACTTTATCCTCCCACCTCAGCGGAAGCTACAACAGTGCGGTGCTTGGTATGAATCTGTATCGGGAAAAATACGGGAAGAAGCAGATCCACGTCATCGATTCCGAGTCCGCCAGCTGTGGTGAGACCCAGATCGTGAAGAAACTGGTAGAACTGGAAGAGCAGGGCCTTTCCTTTGAAGAGATCGTGAAGCAGATCGAAGAGTTCCGCAGCAATGTGCATACCTATTTTGTACTGGATAATCTGGAGACGCTGCGCAAGAACGGCAGACTGACCGGTGTGAAAGCACTGGTGGCATCCACACTGAACATCAAGCCGATCATGGCCGGAGACAAGGGCAGTATCGTGCAGAGAGGCCAGAGCGTCGGCATGAAGAAAGCACTCCGAAGAATGGCGGAGATCGTTCTGGAAGAGGCAGGGGATACGAAGGAACGTTTCCTGATGATCACCCACTGCAATGCTCCTGACCGCGCCGAGACCATGAAGAAGCTTCTTATGGAAAAGGCAGAGTTCAAAGGATGCCTGATCATGGACACCCGCGGTGTCAGCAGCATGTACGCCAACGATGGCGGCGTGATCGTGACGGTGTAAAAAGATTAATATCATAGGCAATATAGCTCCGGCGGATTAGCCTGTCATTTTTTGTTTCTGACAGCCTGTTCCGCCTGGGCTATTTTTTTCATAAAAAGCAAATATAGAGGGCATTTTATGAAAAACAGAATTTGAGAGAGCGGTGCCATGAATCTGGCAAAATAAGAAATTGAAATGTAAGGGCTTACATACACGCCAGACAAACATCCTCATGCATATTCCACAAAAAGATAGATAAAAAATTAACTTTCCTAAAAACTATTGATAGTTTTTATTATTTAAGATACAATTGCACATATACAAAAATCAGTAGCCGACAAGAAACGGCTATTTTTTAAAAAATAAAATGTAAGCACTTACACGGCGCAACAGGCAGCCAGCTCAGGTGGCCAATGCCATAGTACGTGTCAGTAAAACACCGCGCCTGCAGACGGAGAGCAGCACGCCATAGCCGTTGCCGGCAGCGCCCGTGGCGCAGGGCATAAAAGTAACGCAGGCATCAGCCCGCAGAATGGAGAAGATTATGAGCCGATTGAAGATAGCTACCCCGAATAAAGCACAGCTTACGGTGGAACGCCTGTACAAAGATCTGGAGAGAAGAATTATCGCCAGCCCGCCCGGATTATGTCCGGTGGACCTGCAGCTTTCTTTTCTGAAAATGTGTCATGCCCAGACCTGTGGTAAATGTGTGCCCTGCCGTGTGGGACTGGGGCAGTTGCAGAACCTGATGGAGGATGTATTGGCAGGCAAATCCACCCTGAAGACACTGGATCTGATCCGGGATACCGCTTCCGACATTGTGGACTCCGCTGACTGTGCCATCGGTTACGAGGCGGCCCATATGGTACTGGCCGGACTGGAAGGCTTCCGTGAGGATTATGTCTATCACATTGAACATGGGGGAAAATGTTCCTGCCATATTACCCAGCCGGTTCCCTGTGTGGCGCTGTGCCCCGCAGGTGTGGATATCCCCGGTTACATAGCACTGGTGAAGGAAGAGCGTTATGCAGATGCCGTGAAGCTGATCCGCAAGGACAATCCTTTCCCCACCGCCTGTGCCCTGATCTGTGAGCATCCCTGTGAGGCAAGATGCCGCCGCAACATGATCGATAGTGCCATCAATATCCGCGGCCTGAAGCGTATGGCAGTGGACAATGCCAGAGCCAACACGGTTCCTGTGCCTGAGAAAGCAGAGAGCACCGGTAAAAAAGTAGCAATCATCGGCGGAGGCCCCGGCGGACTGTCTGCGGCATATTATCTGGAGCTGATGGGACACCATGCCGTGGTATTTGAGGAAAAGAGCAAGCTGGGCGGTATGCTGCGCTACGGAATTCCCAACTATCGTTTCCCAAGAGAACGCTTACAGGAGGACATTGACACTATTCTGTCCACCGGAGTGGAAGTGAAATTGAACACCAGAGTCGGCAACGGCGAAGGTGAGATTTCTTATAATAAGCTGCACGAAGAATACGATGCAGTCTATATTGCCATCGGTGCCCATACGGATAAAAAGATCGGTATCGAGGGAGAGGATGCCAACGGTGTCATGTCTGCAGTGGAAATGCTGCGCCGCATCGGTGACGATGACATGCCGGACTTCAAGGACAAGACCGTAGTCGTAGTCGGCGGCGGTAACGTAGCCATGGACTGTACCCGTTCCGCCATTCGTCTGGGTGCGAAAAAGGTGGGAATTGCCTACCGCAGAAGACAGACCGATATGACGGCGCTTCCTGAAGAAGTGGAAGGCGCCATCGCAGAGGGCGCAGAGCTTTACAGCCTGAAAGCACCTCACAAGATCGAAGCCGACGAGAACGGCAATGTGACGGCTCTGTGGGTAGAACCGCAGATCATCGGCCCCATCGATGCCTGGGGACGAGCCCGTCCGATCCAGGCGGATGTGCCTCTCCTTCGAATCCCCTGTGATATCGTCGTGGTGGCCATCGGTCAGGGTATCGAGACCCGCCATTTCGAGGAGGCGGGTATCTCCGTAAAACGAGGCACCATTACTGCCATGAGTGACAGTGAAGTCAAGGATGTCCACGGTGTATTTGCCGGTGGTGACTGTGTGACCGGTCCGGCTACCGTCATCCGTGCCATTGCCGCCGGAAAAGTAGCTGCAGCCAATATCGATGAATATCTGGGTTACCACCATGTAGTACCCTGTGATGTGGAGATCCCGCCGGTATCCTACGAGGACAAGGAACCCTGCGGACGGATCCAGCTGAGTGAAAAGGAAGCTGGAGAGCGCAAGACGAATTTCGATGCATTTGAATGCGGCATGACGAAGCAGGAAGCCTGCCAGGAAGCGGGCAGATGCTTACGCTGCGATAAATACGGCTACGGAAGCTTAAAGGGCGGCCGAGCTGCCATCTGGTAAAAAGAGGAGCAAACAATGGGCGAGAAAATGATAAACCTTACAATAGACGGCGTGCAGCTGCAGGTCCCGGAGGGAACCAGCGTCATGAGCGCGGCAGCAGGCGTGGGAATCGAAGTACCGCATCTGTGCTTTTTAAAAGACATCAATGAGATCAGTGCCTGCAAGGTCTGCGTGGTGGAAGTGCAGGGAAAAAGCAAGCTGATCACAGCCTGCAACAGCCCGGTGGAAGAGGGAATGGTAGTGTATACCAATTCTCCGAAGGTACGCCGTGTGCGCAAGACAAATGTGGAACTGATCCTGTCCCAGCATGATTGTCACTGTGCCACCTGTGTCAGAAGCCGTAACTGTAATTTACAGCAGATTTCCAACGATCTGGGAATTCTGGAAGTACCTTTTACCGAGGAGGTTCCCGAGACACCCTGGGATCATTCTTTCCCTCTGATCCGGGATTCCAGAAAATGTATTAAATGTATGCGCTGTGTACAGATCTGCGATAAAGTCCAGGCCATGCATGTCTGGGATGTACAGAACACCGGATCCCGTACCACAGTAGATGTGGCGGATAATAAGACCATCGATTGCTCCGACTGTACACTGTGTGGACAGTGTATTACCCATTGTCCTACCGGAGCATTGCGGGAACGAGACGATACATACAAGGCTTTCGAGGCACTGGCGGATCCCGAGAAGGTCACAGTAGTCCAGGTGGCACCGGCGGTAAGAACCGCATGGGGCGAGGAACTGGGACTGAATGCGGAGGAAGCTTCCGAGGGCAAAATGGTGGCAGCGCTGAAGCGCATCGGTTTTGACTATGTATTTGATACCAACTTCGCAGCAGATCTGACGATTATGGAAGAGGGAAACGAACTGCTGGAGCGGCTGGACAATTCCCGGAAATACGCATGGCCCATGTTTACCTCCTGCTGTCCCGGCTGGGTAAGCTTCGTGTCCAAGAAGTATCCGGAGTATCTGCGGAATTTGTCCACGGCAAAATCCCCCCAGCAGATGTTCGGTGCCATGGCGAAGACTTATTTTGCACAGAAGAAAGGGATTGATCCCAATAATATCTGCTGTATCTCCATCATGCCCTGCGTATCCAAGAAGAGAGAGGCTTCTCTTTCTTATATGAAGAGCGCCGGAGCCGGACAGGATGTGGATATTGTACTGACCACAAGAGAATTCGTGCGGATGATCCGTGCCGAGCATATCAATACCCGGTTCTTAAAGGAGCAGGCTTTTGATTCTCCTCTGGGAGAAAGCACCGGTGCCGGAGTGATCTTCGGCGTCACCGGCGGTGTCATGGAGGCAGCACTTCGTACTGCATATGCAGTAGTGGAAGGCAAGAATCCGGAAGCAGATGCTTTCCGGGCAGTCCGGGGAAGAGACGGCAGAAGAGAAGCAGACTTCACACTGGGAGATCAGACCTTACATACCTGTACTGTCAGCGGACTGGCCAATGCGGAGAAGCTGATGGAGGACATTAAGGCAGGAAGGGTATCCTATGATTTCGTGGAAGTCATGGCATGCCCCGGTGGTTGTGTCGGAGGCGGCGGACAGCCCATCCACGACGGATGCGAATTCGCGGAGCGGCGCGGAGGCACCCTGTACCGTCTGGACAGTGAGAGAAAGCTTCGCTTCTCCCATGAGAACCCCGAGGTACAGAAGGCCTACGAAGAGTTTCTGGGCAAGCCCCTCAGCCGCACCGCCCATAAGCTTTTGCATTCCGAACACGTGAACGAACTGTACTTTGAAACACATAACTACTTGTAATACCAGGTGACCGATTTAGCCGCAGGGCATGCTTGCATGCGCCTGCGGCTGAATCAGGGAACCGCCCAAACATGAGGAAGAAGCGATTTGCGAAGCAAATCAGCGGAATCCGAATGTTTGCAAGACCCTATTGACATTTTTTCACACAGGGTCTATACTGTGTATAGTTTAAAGATGATTACTAGAGTAAGAGTGGACGCGCGCCACTCTTTCTTGTTGTTGTAACGACAGCTCATATCAGTAAAGGAGGGCCTACATGTCCAAACGAGAGGACTACGAAAACAGAACCGAAGAACTGCTGACGCCCATCGCAGAAGTAAGTCAGGTGGAGATCTACGATGTGGAGTATGTAAAAGAAGGCAGTGACTACTATCTGAGAGCTTACATCGACAAGCCGGAAGGTGTGAACATTCTGGATTGCGAGAATGTCAGCAGAGCATTATCCGAAGCTCTGGACAAGGCTGATTTCATTCCGGATGCTTACATTCTGGAAGTCAGCAGCCCGGGACTGGGTAGAACACTGAAAAAGGATAAGCATTTGCAGAAGAGCATCGGTGAAGAAGTAGAGATCAAGCTGTTCAAGCCCATTGACAAATGCAAAGAGTTTTCTGGCATTCTGGAGAGCTTCAATGCAGATAACATTACGATCACGGAAGACGGCAGCCCGAGAACTTTTGCCAGAGCAGACATTGCCCTGATCCGTCTTGCATTAGATTTTTGATACTATTCAGAGCCAAAGGGCGAAGGAATAGTTATAGCTTGTAGAATAAGAAGAAACCATACACTAAGAAAAGGCGAAAGCCGGAATGGAGGAAATGATGAATAAGGAATTAATGGAGGCACTGGACGTTCTGGAGAAGGAGAAGGAGATCAGCAAGGAGACCTTGTTTGAAGCCATCGAGAACTCCCTGATGACAGCCTGCAAGAACCATTTTGGAAAGGCTGACAATGTCCATGTGGAGATTAATAGAGAGACCTGCGATTTTCTGGTATATGCTGAGAAGGAAGTCGTTCCAACGAAGGATGATGTGGAGGATGACTGCCTGCAGATTGCTCTGGAGGATGCACAGGAGATTTCCAAGAGAGCACAGGTGGGCGACATGATCCATGTGGAGATCAAGTCCAAGGAGTTCGGCCGTATCGCTACCCAGAATGCCAAGAACGTGATCTTACAGAAGATCCGTGAGGAAGAGAGAAGCGTGATCTACAACCAGTACTACGAGAAGGAAAAGGATGTTGTGACCGGCGTAGTACAGCGTTATGTAGGCAAGAACATCAGCATCAATCTGGGTAAGGCAGATGCCATGCTGACCGAGAACGAGCAGGTAAAGGGCGAAGTATTCAAGCCCACCGAGCGTATCAAGGTTTACATTGTGGAAGTAAAGAACACCCCGAAGGGACCCCGCATCAATGTCAGCCGTACCCATCCGGAACTGGTAAAGAGACTGTTCGAGTCCGAAGTTACCGAGATCAAGGACGGTACCGTAGAGATCAAGAGCATTGCCAGAGAGGCAGGAAGCCGTACCAAGATCGCTGTATGGAGCAATAACCCCAATGTAGATGCTGTCGGCGCCTGTGTAGGTATGAATGGTGCCCGCGTCAATGCTATCGTGGAAGAGCTGCGCGGTGAGAAGATCGATATCGTGAACTGGGATGAGAACCCCGGTAACCTGATTCAGAATGCACTTTCTCCTGCCAAGATCGTAGCAGTATTTGCAGATCCCGATGAGAAGACCGCAAAGGTAGTCGTACCCGATTATCAGTTGTCTCTGGCTATCGGTAAGGAAGGTCAGAACGCAAGACTGGCAGCAAGACTGACCGGCTACAAGATTGACATCAAGTCCGAGACTCAGGCCAAGGATGCTCCCGGCTTCCGTTATGAGGACTATGTGGATGATTACGAAGATGATACCGTAGACGATTTTGATGGAGAGCAGGAATAATCAATGGCAAAAAAGATTCCACTGAGGCAGTGCGTAGGCTGCGGAGAAATGAAAGGCAAAAAAGAAATGCTGCGTGTCCTGAAAACACCGGAAGATGAGATATGTCTGGATGCAACCGGCAAAAAAAACGGACGTGGTGCATATATATGCAGACAGAAGGAATGTCTGCAGAAAGCCCGGAAGAATAAAGGATTAGAACGTTCTTTCAAGATGAGTATTTCTCCTGAGGTATATGATACACTGGAAAAGGAGTTTGATCAGCTTGAAACAGAATAAAATTTATTCCCTTTTGGGACTTGCGATGAGGGGGCGTAACCTGGTAAGCGGTGAATTCCAGACGGAGGACGCTGTGAAAAAAGGTTCTGCCATGTTGGTGATCGTTGCAGAGGATGCATCGGCCAATACGAAAAAGTTGTTTCACGACAAATGTTCCTATTATGAAGTCCCGGTATATGAATATGGCACGAAGGAAGAACTCGGCTGGGCCATCGGCCGGGATCTGAGATCTTCGGTAGGTGTGTGTGATGCGGGACTGGCAGATGCACTCATCAAGCAATTGGAAGCGAATTTGCCCGGTTAGGCAGAATGGAGGAAAGCATGGCGAAAATCAAAGTACATGAACTCGCAAAAGAATTGGAACTACAGAGTAAGGATATATTAAGTTTTTTACAGGAAAAAGGAATTGAGGCAAAGGCAGCACAGAGCTCGCTGGAAGAGGATGCGGCAGCACTGGTACGCAACAGCCTCGGAAAGAAAAAAGCAGCTGCACCCGCAGCACAGAAAGCTCCGGTAAATACCGAAAACGCAAAGCCTGCTGAGGAAAAGGCTCAGGCACCCGCAAGGGAAGCAAAGGCTCAGGAAACGAAAGTTTCCGAGGAAACCAAATCTACTGAGGAGACGAAAAAGAAGAAAAAGATTATTTTCGTTAGCAACCCTCAGAATTCCAAGATGCCCGGACAGCGTCAGGGTGGTCAGAGTGGACAGGGACAGAGAAATGCAGGCGGACAGCGTCCGAATCAGGGCGGCAGATACCAGAACAATGGTTACCAGAATAATTCCTACGGCAACCGTGTTCAGGCACAGGCTCCCGTACGTCCCATCAAGCCGCTGACCCCTCCGTCTCCCACTCCCAGCGTGGCAATGGTACCCGGCAACCGTGGACAGCAGCCTGCGAAAAAGCCTCAGACACAGGCACCGGTAAAGGAGCAGGCAGTACAGAATACTGCAGCCGCACAGGCAGCACAGCCAGCACAGAATGTGGCACAGACCAGACCGGCAGACAGACCTCAGAACGGTAACCGTGACAACCGCGATAACCGTCAGGGCGGTTACGGTCAGAATAATCGTGACAACCGTGGACAGAACGAGCGTGGCCAGGGCGGTTACAACCGTGACAACAGAGACGGCAATCGTGACAATCGTCAGGGTGGCTACGGACAGGGTAACCGTCAGGGCGGACAGAATGGTAACAGAGGAGGTATGGGCAATGGCAGACCTCAGGGAGGCGGATTTAACAGACAGGGTCGTCCGGGTATGGAAGGCGGTCAGGGTGATCGCCGCGGTAACGGCAATGGTGAGCGCGGTTACGGCAATAACGGCCGCGACGGAAGAGGCAATGGCGGATCGGGTAATCGATTCGGAGATAACAGACAGAATAAGGGCTTCGCTCCGGAACCTGCAGGCAAGGATCTTGAGAAGAAGCGCGAAGATGAAAAGAGACGTTTCAGCCAGGAGAAGGACAACAAGCGTTCCAAGAAGGACCATATCTACGAGGACGAGGACGCGCTGAAGAACAAGCCCGGACGTTTCATCAAGCCGGAAAAGAAGAAGGAAGAGGTACAGGAAGAGCAGATCAAGGTGATCGTGCTGCCGGAATCCATTACCATCAAAGAACTGGCTGAGAAGATGAAGTTACAGCCCGCAGCCATCATCAAGAAGCTGTTCCTGGAAGGTAAGATTGTAACCGTGAACCAGGAGATCTCCTATGAAGATGCAGAGAACATTGCCATGGAATATGACATTCTCTGTGAAAAAGAGGTCAAGGTAGATGTCATCGAAGAACTGTTGAAGGAAGATGAAGAGGACGAGGCAGATCTGGTGGAGAGACCTCCCGTAATCTGTGTTATGGGTCACGTTGACCATGGTAAGACTTCCCTGTTAGACGCTATCCGTAAGACCAACGTAACCGATCGTGAGGCAGGTGGTATCACCCAGCACATCGGTGCTTATACTGTAAATGTGGGAGACCGTAAGATCACCTTCTTAGATACTCCCGGACACGAAGCATTTACCGCCATGCGTATGCGTGGTGCCAATGCGACCGATATCGCTATCCTGGTAGTAGCAGCGGACGACGGCGTAATGCCCCAGACCGTAGAGGCGATCAACCATGCAAAGGCAGCAGGTGTGGAGATCATCGTAGCAGTGAACAAGATCGATAAGCCCTCAGCCAACATTGACCGTGTAAAACAGGAGCTGGCAGAGTACGAGCTGATCCCCGAGGATTGGGGCGGAAGTACCGTATTTGCACCGGTATCTGCGAAGAGCGGAGAAGGTATTGACCAGTTGCTTGACATGATCCTGCTGACCGCAGATATCATGGAACTCAAGGCCAACCCCAAGAGAAAAGCAAGAGGTCTGGTCATCGAGGCAGAGCTGGATAAGGGACGCGGTCCCGTGGCTACCGTACTGGTACAGAAAGGTACCCTGCATGTGGGAGATTTCATTTCCGCAGGCGTGGCACACGGTAAGGTAAGAGCCATGATCGATGATAAGGGACGCAGAGTAAAAGAAGCAGGACCGTCTACCCCTGTAGAAATCCTGGGCCTCTCCGATGTTCCCAGTGCAGGTGAAGTATTCCTGGCACATGATAATGATAAGACAGCAAAATCCTATGCGGAGACCTATCTGGCACAGAACAAGGAAAAGATGCTGGAAGAGACCAAGGGCAGAATGTCCCTGGATGATCTGTTCAGCCAGATCCAGGAGGGTAATCTGAAGGAACTGAACCTGATCGTCAAGGCTGACGTACAGGGTAGTGTCGAGGCTGTAAAACAGTCCCTGATGAAGCTGTCCAACGAAGAAGTAGTAGTTAAATGTATCCACGGCGGCGTAGGTGCCATCAATGAGTCCGACGTATCTTTGGCAAGTGCGTCCAACGCGATCATCATCGGATTCAACGTTCGTCCCGATGCGACTGCCAAGGCAACCGCAGAGAGAGAGGGCGTGGATGTACGTCTGTACAAGGTCATCTACCAGGCTATCGAAGATGTGGAAGCTGCCATGAAGGGTATGCTGGATCCCGTATACGAGGAGAAGGTTATCGGTCATGCAGAGGTTCGTCAGATCTTCAAGGCATCCGCTATCGGTAACATCGCAGGTTCCTATGTTCTGGACGGTGTGTTCCAGAGAGGCTGTAAGGTTCGTATCACCCGTGAGGGCGAGCAGATCTTCGAAGGCAACCTGGCTTCCTTGAAGAGATTCAAGGATGATGTGAAGGAAGTTAAGGCCGGATATGAGTGTGGTCTCGTATTCGAAGGCTTTGACAAGATGCAGGAGCTGGATATCGTAGAAGCATATATCATGGTGGAAGTACCACGGTAGGTTACTAGAACGCATCCGTTCGCAGATGCATTCCGCTTACCCACGCTCGCGCTCTGCAAAAAACGTAGCGGACACTAAGAATCTTCCTGCGCTTTGCTTGCAAGATTCAAGTGCCGACGTTTTTCAACGGGGTTACGCGAAACGCATTCTGTTCGCGGATGCTCGCCAAGACGTCTACGATACCCGCAGGAAAGAATTAAGAAGGAATAAGAATGAGAAAGAATAGTGTGAAAAATACCCGTATCAACGGGGAAGTACAGCGCGTTCTGGCAGAGATCATCCGGGGCGGTCTCAAGGACCCCCGGATCAGTCCCTGGACCAGTGTGGTCGCTGTGGAAGTGGCACCGGATCTGAAGAGCTGTAAGGCATGGATCAGCGTGCTGGGAGACGAGGAAGTCAGAAAGTCTACCCTGCAGGGACTGAAGAGCGCCGAAGGCTTTATCCGCAGAGAACTGGCTCGTACCATCAATCTGCGTAATACTCCGGATATCACTTTTGTGATGGATCAGTCCATTGAATACGGTGTCAATATGTCCCACAAGATCGATGAGGTCATTGCAGCGGATGAACAGGCACAGAAGCCGGAAAATGAAGTGGTGGAAGATACGGAAGAAACAGAGGAAGGTGACGAGTAATGGATTTGCGTGAAGAATGTCTGGGTGCGAAAAAGATCGGCATCAGCGGACATATTCGTCCGGATGGAGACTGTGTGGGTGTATGTCTTTCCTTACAGATGTATCTGCGTAAACTCCTTCCCGAAGCGGAAGTTACCGTATATCTGCAGAAGCCGTCCGAAGAGTTTTCCTATCTGAAAGGATACGATGAGATTCAGACCGAATGTCCCGTGCAGGAGCCTTTTGATGTGTATTTTGCGCTGGATTGCAGTGGGGATCGTCTGGGAGATGCGGAGATGTATTTCCAGAATGCGAAAAAGAAGATCAACATTGATCATCACATCAGCAATTCCGGTTGCGGTGATGTGAATCTGGTCCGTCCGGAAGTGGGAAGTGCCTGTGAGGTGCTGTATCACATTATGGATGCGGAACTTATTGACAAGGATATTGCGGAAGCGCTGTATACCGGCATCATCCATGATACCGGTGTATTCCAGTATTCCAATACGACACCTGAGACGCTGCAGGCAGCAGCGTTTCTGATCTCCTTCGGATTCAATTTCCCGAAGCTGATCGAGGAAAGCTTTTACCAGAAGACCTATCTGCAGACCCAGATCATGGGCAGAGCTCTGATGGAGAGCATTCGTTTCATGGACGGACGCTGCATCGTGAGCATGGTGGACCGCAAGACCATGGAATTCTACAATGCGGTACCGGGAGATCTGGACGGCATTGTGAACCAGTTGCGCAATATCAAGGGCGTGGACTGTGCGATTTTCATGTATGAGACCAACGTACTGGAGTACAAGGTCAGCATGCGTTCCAATGAGAAAGTAGATGTGGCGAAGGTGGCATCTTTCTTCGGAGGCGGCGGACATGTACGTGCCGCAGGCTGCACTATGAAGGGAACCTTCCATGATTGTGTCAACAATTTGTCACTGCACATCGACAAACAACTGCGGGGAGAACAGGATTAATGGACGGCATCATCAATGTATATAAGGAAGCGGGCTTTACCTCCCATGATGTGGTAGCCAAGCTTCGCGGGATCTGCCGGCAGAAAAAGATAGGGCACACAGGTACACTGGATCCACAGGCTACCGGTGTGCTTCCTGTATGTCTGGGGAATGCTACCAGAGCATGTGAAATGCTGACGGACAGGACCAAGGAATATGTGGCAGAACTTCTGCTGGGACAGATCACAGATACCCAGGATATCACGGGAACCGTTCTGGAAGAGCGGGAAGTGGCGGTGAGTGAAGCACAGGTACGTGAAGTGATCGCCGGTTTTGTCGGCGGCTATGACCAGATCCCACCCATGTATTCTGCACTGAAGGTCAATGGGAAAAAGCTCTATGAGCTGGCCAGAGCGGGCAAAGAAGTGGAACGGCAGGCAAGACATGTGGATCTGCCGGCAATCGAGATTCTGGAAATAAAGTTTCCCGTGGTAAAATTCCGCGTGGAATGTTCCAAGGGAACCTATATCCGCAGTCTCTGTGCCGATATTGGGGAAAAACTGTGCTGCGGCGGCACCATGCAGAGCCTCGTTCGCACCAGAGTCGGGGAATTCCGGCTGGCAGATGCCCTGACACTTGCACAGCTGCAGGAACTTCGGGACACGGAGAGGCTGGAGGAAGCACTGCTTCCCACAGACCGTATTTTTTCGGATTTTCCCATGTTGCATGTGGAGGAAAAGTGGCGGAAACTGATCGATAACGGGAATGCTTTTTATCCGGGACAGACTGTGGAACAGACCACACATCCGGCAGGAGAGTGGGTGCGCATCTACAGAGAGGATGACAGCTTCGTGGGCATTTATGCGTATGATGAAACGAAGGAATGGTACAAGCCCGTGAAGATCTTCCCAAGTAATACAGAAAGCAGGAAATAGACTTGGAAATCATTGCAGGAACAACAGACTTTTATCTGGAAAAAGATACAGCAGTAGCCATCGGTAAATTTGACGGAGTCCATCTGGGCCACAGGAGACTTTTGGAAGAGATTCTTGGTCGAAAAAAATACGGGCTGGCGGCGTGCGTGTTCACCTTTGACCCTACACCGGCAGTGCTGTTCGGCCTGTCTGACGGTAAAGAACTGACCACCAGAGAGGAAAAAAGACGCCTGTTTGAACGTCTGGGAATCGACACTCTGATCGAGTTTCCTCTTACGAAGGAGACTGCAGCCACAGAGCCAGAGCGTTTTGCAACAGAGATTCTGGCCAAACAGATGAATACCCGGTTTGTGGCGGCAGGCGAGGATCTGTCTTTTGGCAAGAACGGCGCAGGAAATGCCGAACTTCTGGAGAGAATGGCGCCGCATCTGGGCTTTTGCGTCCAGACCATAGAGAAGATCGAAGTGAACGGCATCGAAGTCAGTTCCACTTACATCCGCAAGCTGGTGGAAGAGGGCCGGATGGAAGAGGCCGAAGAGATGCTGGGAATGCCTTATACACTGGTGGGAGCAGTGGAGCATGGCAATCATATCGGACATACCCTGGGATTTCCAACGGTGAATCTGCTGCCTCCCGCAGGCAAACTTCTGCCGCCCAACGGAGTTTACTATGCGGCGGTGCGCCATAATGGAAAGGTCTATAAGGCCATCAGCAATGTGGGAACCAAACCCACGGTTTCTTCTGAAAAAGTGATGGGGGTGGAATCTTATCTGTATGATTTTGACCAGGACATCTACGGGCAGGAGATCGAGGTGGCTTTGAAAAGATTTCGGCGCCCGGAACGCAGATTTGGATCGCTGGAAGAACTTAAGGAGCAGCTGGACCGGGATATTGCGGATGGTCGAAATGCGTAGGAAAAACAGCTGTTTTACGCAAACACGGTAGAAATTGCGTAAAGTTTTGTAAAGAAAAGTAAAAGAAAAGTAAAATTTACATTGCAAGTTTTTATTCTATCTCGTAAAATATATTTTGGATTGTTTATATAAGAATAAATTTGAAAATTATTGTTTTGGTTTTTCGGAAGAGAATCAAGAGAGATTGAGGGATTAAAAATGAGCTTTGGAACAATATTGACAATGGCAGGAGGTCTGGGACTGTTTCTATTCGGAATGGAGTTGATGAGTGATTCCATTGAGAAGGTAGCAGGTGCCAGACTTCGTCGTATTCTGGAAATCTTTACCACGAACCGTTTTATGGGTATGATCGTCGGTATTATTTTTACCGGTATCATCCAGTCCTCTTCGGCATGTACGGTTATGGTCGTCAGCTTCGTTAACTCTGGTCTGATGAATCTGTATCAGGCGGCGGGCGTTATCCTCGGTGCAAACATCGGTACTACCATTACTTCACAGCTGGTATCTTTTAATTTATCCAAAATAGCACCGCTGATCCTGCTGGTGGGTGTGGTCGTGATGATGTTTACGAAGAAGGAAAAGGTCCGTAAGGTGGCGGAAGTGGTCGTTGGTTTCGGTATCCTGTTCGTAGGCCTGAGCACCATGTCCCAGGCTATGGCGAACATGAAGAATGAGCCACAGGTGGTCAATCTGCTGATGTCTCTGAAGAACCCGTTCTTAGCCACATTGATGGGATTTGCTCTGACAGCCATTATCCAGAGTTCGTCCGTAACGGTCAGCATTGTGTTGTTGCTGGCTAATCAGGATCTGCTGCCGTTACCTATTACGCTGTACATTATCCTGGGATGTAATATCGGTGCCTGCGCTACCGCAATGTTAGCTTCCATGACCGGTAAAAAGGACGCAAAGAGAGCAGCACTGATACATCTGCTGTTCAATATTATCGGTACGGTTATTATCTACATTGCCCTGTTTGTGGCAGGAGACCAGATCGTGGAACTGATCAAGTCTATCTCTGCGGACAACGGTCGATTCGTAGCAAATGCACATACGCTGATCAAGATTGCACAGGTAATTATGCTGTTCCCGTTCACCGGCTGGCTGGTCAAGATGACTTACCTGATCGTACCCGGCGAGGATCAGAAGGTTGGTTACAGAGAGAGCTATCAGTTAAAATACATCGGCGACAAAGTGGTGTTCAACCCCGCCACTGCAGTGGTAGAAGTTATCAAGGAGCTGGAGCGTATGGCTTCTCTGGCAGAGGAGAATCTGAACCGTGCCATGAATGCCCTGATCACGTTGGATGAAGAGGACATCGAGGAAGTCTACGAGGTAGAGAAAAATATCAATTTCCTGAACCATGCCATCACGGACTATCTGGTAAAGATCAACCAGACCACGCTGCCCATCGAAGACTTAAACAGTCTGGGTGCCCTGTTCCATGTGGTGAACGATATCGAGCGTATCGGTGATCATGCGGAGAACGTGGCGGATGCTGCCAGACAGCGTAAGGAAGAAGGCGTTTCCATCAGTAAGGAAGCCCAGAAGGAACTGGGAGATATGCTGGAAATGGTCAACAAGATCATTCGTTATGCTGTAGAAATGTTCGCCAAGAGCGATGAATCCCATATGCAGGAGATTGTTACTCTGGAGGATCAGGTAGACGAGAAGGAACGCGAACTGCAGAAGAAACATGTAGAGCGTCTGACCAAGGGAGAGTGTTCTCCCGAAGCCGGCATGATCTTCTCCGATATCGTATCCGGACTGGAGAGAGTAGCAGACCATGCCACCAATATCGCTTTTGCCATTACCACAGAAGAGGATGCCGAAGACGGCGATATCAAACGGTAATTAACTAGAAAGTTAGCATAGCTACGAGCCATGCAAAAATAGAGTGGAACACCTCGATGGGCGCTTGCGCACAAGCGAGGCTGG
>ENA-UEQY01001096-UEQY01001096.1-human-gut-metagenome-genome-assembly--contig:-NODE-1096-length-16383-cov-4.618116_pt1 | contig 16383 bp, 13 predicted proteins | sample MGYA00242949_ERZ507949 | MGnify/ENA primary metagenome ERZ507949 (study PRJEB26167, sample SAMN06115403) | human gut metagenome | host: Homo sapiens | place: China:Jiangsu | collected 2016-07-06... | reverse complement strand
TCTGGTTTGCGACTGCTTCTGCAGTGAGCCGTGCAAGCATGAATTCGCAGCCATGCTGCAGCTGAGGGAGACGCTGGAACTCATTGAGAAGAGCTACCCTGCACAGCTTGAGGCGACGCAGTATTTCGCCGCCGTCTGCAAGGAAACGCTGCTGAATACCGCGATGGCCGGCAGAGAAACCGGCAGTATCATGCTCTGAGCCGCGGATCGATCTGAGGAAAATACGCCGTACAGAGATCGCAGCTGGTGACAGTGTCCGTTTTATAGGACAGTATGTATTGTATACTGAGCATGTAATCAGAAAACAACACACCACGGAAGGGGTTATAAAAATGGAGCGATTTGAACTGCGGTATGTGATGGGACACATTGAGGTATATGATGAAAACGGCCGGTTCTGCTTTTCTGCGGATCATGTGTCCGAGGCCATGGAGGAATTGCGGGAGGAATTCAGCGCAGCCTGACCCTTACCGGCTGATAGGCGAAAAAAGTCTGCCTTCCAAATGGAAGGCAGACTTTTGCAGAGCATTTTCTTATCTGTCGCTATTTCAATCAGCATTTATGAATACGCACTCTGCAAGACTCTATTTGCCATTTATTCTGCCCGGCTCCGGTGCTCAGCTCAGAACCAACTGTTCAAGAGGTCCAGTACGCCGGAGAAGTCCCCGGTCATCGTATAGCCGCCCTTCTGCGTATAGAGCGTTCCGCGGTCATCCATTGAGATCTCCTGCTGATTTTCAAAGCTGAAGCGGTACACATACTGATCGTAGGGACCAATCTTGCCGTCAGAGGTTCCCCGCCGTACTGCTTGAATGGTTTCCAGTTCATTCAACAGGGCTCCCTTCTGGTCATTTGTAAGATCAATCTTTTCCGCGCCGTCTATGGATTCCCGCGCCACGGTGCAGGGGAGCTCCAACAGCTTTTCCGGGAATACCGCCGATGCTTTTTGGGGAAAGGGTTTTGCAATGACGATCACCGCAAGCAGGGCCAAAACCACAATCGCAGCCGCTAAAAATGGGACCGAAATTCTCTTTTTCATATCACGTTCTCCTTTTCATGTTTGTTAATAGGTATTCCGTCAAAAACCGCGTTACCACTTTTTCAGCACACCCAGCAGGCCCCGCTTGAGCACCTGACCGCCTGCTGAGATCAGTTGGGACTCGATCTTGGCCGCCCGGCGCTCCGCCTTGCGGCGAGCCTCGTCCTCCAGCTTCTGTTTGCGCTTTCGTTCAGCTTCTTCCTCTTTCAGACGCAGCTTTTCCGCCTGAGCCTCCTCCTTTTCGCGGGCCTTGCGGTCGGCCTCCTCCTGTTTGGCGGTCTCCGCTTCCTCCCGCTCCGCCGTCAGCACCTCGTAGGCTGACACGTTATCCACAAACTCGTCATACTTCTCCATGCCGTCGTGCATCATCACCTTGGCCCGGACCATGGGCTCCGGCACTGACATGAGGCTCTGTGGGCAGATGATCTTCGTGCGCTCCACCACAGTGGGGACGCCCGCTTCGTCCAAGAACGAGGTCAGCGCCTCGCCCACGCCCAGCTCCATGATGGCATCCTCCGCCTGAAACGCGGGATTGGGCCGGAAGGCCCGCGCCGCCGCGCGGACAGCCTTCAGCTCCGCGGGGGTGTAGGCCCGGAGGGCGTGCTGCACCCGGTTTGAAAGCTGCGCCAGCACGGTGTCTGGAATATCGCCGGGACTTTGCGTCACAAAGTATACGCCCACGCCCCGGGAGCGGATCAGCTTCACCGTCTGCTCCACCTTTTGCAGCAGCACAGTGGGCACATCGCGGAACAGCATGTGGGCCTCGTCAAAGAAGAATACCATCCGGGGCTTGTCCAGATCGCCGGCCTCCGGCAGGATCTCAAACAGCTCCGACAGCATCCACAGCAGGAAACTGGCGTACAGCGTGGGATTCTGCACCAGCTTGACGCAGTCCAGCACATTGATCATGCCCCGGCCGTCAGCAGCCGTGCGCATCCAGTCGCGGATGTCCAGCGCCGGTTCCCCGAAAAACAGCTCGCCGCCCTGCTGCTCCAGCGGCAGCAGCGCCCGCAGGATCGCCGCCACCGACTGAGATGTGATATTGCCGTAGGTCATCATGTATTCGGTGCGGTGCTCGTTGACATAGGTCAGCATGGCCCGCAGGTCCTTCAGGTCGATCAGCAGCAGCCCCTTGTCATCCGCAATTTGAAACACGATGTGCAGAATTCCCTCCTGTACCGCCGTCAAGCCCAAAATTCGGCTGAGAAGCTCCGGTCCCATGTCGCTGACGGTGGCCCGGACGGCGTGGCCGCCCTCCTGATAAACATCCCAGAAGGTGGTGGGATAACCCTGGTAGACAAAGCGGTCCCGCAGGCCGAATTTGTCGATGCGCTTTTCCATGCCCTCGCTGCTCTGGCCCGGCGCGCAGATGCCCGCCACGTCGCCCTTCACATCACACAGAAACACCGGCACACCGGCGTCGGAAAAGGACTCCGCCATCACCTTCATGGTGACGGTCTTGCCGGTGCCGCTGGCCCCAGCGATCAGTCCGTGGCGGTTGCACATATTCAGCGCCAGTTCCACCCGCTTGTCACCTGCCAGACCCATATAGATCTTCCCGTTTTCGTACATGAAGCCACCTCCGTCATTTGTTAATGCTCTTTTTCATCATTATACCTGCGCGCCCGCCCCGGTGCAAGAGCAAAGAGGTGCGTTTCCCCTGTTCATAAGGGTTTTTCAGCGGTCAGACAGGCAGACGCCGCCTTATAGCTGTGAAATGCATAAGGCCCCCCAGAAGAAGTATAGGTAATACCTCCAATTAGCATAACTTATTTCGTTGAAAATAGATACTTTTTTAACATAGTGTGCAAAAATCGCAACAATCTTTTCAAATTTTTGTGGCGAGGTCCCACGGAAAAAGCCGTGTCAGGAATTGACATTTTCTGTCATGTCTGAGATAATGATTACATTGAAGCACAGGCAACTGACGGAACGTGGAGCACACCACATGGGAGCCTGCTGTAATACGAACTGTCGACCGTCTGGGCAAACCTGTGACCATGGGACTCCATGGGCAACGGGTTTACCCTTTTTTTATTTTCATTTCATCTTTTTAAGGAGGATCTCATGAAAAAAGTAGCAGTCATTATGGGCAGCGACTCTGATTGGCCGGTCGTCAAGGCGGCCTGCCAGCAGCTCGACGCCTTTGGCATCCCCTACGAGACGCACATCCTCAGCGCGCACCGCTCCCCGGTCGCTGCGGCGGACTTCGCCAAAAACGCCCGCGCCAACGGCTTCGGCGTGCTCATCTGCGCAGCCGGGATGGCGGCGCACCTCGCAGGCGCATTCGCCGCCAACTCCACCCTGCCGGTCATCGGCATCCCCATGAAGGGCGGCGCGGTCGACGGGCTGGACGCCCTGCTGTCTACCGTGCAGATGCCCAGCGGCATCCCGGTTGCGACCGTGGCCATCAACGGCGCGAAAAACGCCGCCGTGCTCGCGGCGCAGATCCTCTCCGTCAGCGACGAGGCGCTGGCCGAAAAGCTCGACGCGCAGCGTGTCGAGATGGCGCAGCAGATCGCCGCAAAGGAAGCCAGGCTTCAGGCGGAGCTGTCCTGCTGAGCGACGGCGCAGCGCCCCTCTTTTCAGGACAACGAACATCCACACAACCCCGATCAACAATTATTTTGGAGGTATCATCATGGAACTTGTTTACACAGGCAAAACCAAAAATGTCTACGCGCTGGAAAACGGCAACTTCCTGCTCAAGTTCAAGGACGACTGCACCGGTAAGGATGGCGTGTTCGATCCCGGTGAGAACGCCGTGGGCCTGACCATCGACGGTGTGGGCGATGTGAACCTGCGCATGAGCATCTACTTCTTCGAGAAGATCAATGCCGCCGGCATCAAGACCCACTATGTCAGTGCCGACCTGAGCAACACCACCATGGAAGTCCTCCCTGCCAAGGTCTTTGGTCACGGTCTGGAGGTCATCTGCCGCCGCAAGGCCGTCGGCTCGTTCATCCGCCGCTACGGTGACCTCATCGAGTCCGGCGCTGACCTGCCCTACTATGTCGAGACGACCCTGAAGGACGATGCCAAGGGCGATCCGCTGATCACCAAGGACGCGCTGGTCGCGCTGGGCGTGATGAGCGACGCGCAGTACGAGGATCTGAAGGCGCAGACCCAGCAGATCACGAAGATCGTCGCCGACGACCTGAGGGAAAAGGGCATGGAGCTCTACGACATCAAGTTCGAGTTCGGCTACGCGCCCGACGGCAGCGTCATGCTCATCGACGAGGTCGCCAGCGGCAATATGCGCGTCTACAAGGATGGTCAGTACGTGGATCCCATGACGCTCTCCGAGCTGTTTTTTGCGTAATGGGCGGATATTTCGGAGCGTTTTCCCACCGTGAGGTGGGACTGGATGTGTTTTTCGGCACGGACTATCACTCCCACCTCGGCACACGCCGGGGCGGAATGGTGGTCTACGGGCACGAAAACGGGTTTGTGCGTGAGATCCACAACATTGAAAACACGCCCTTCCGCACGAAGTTTGAGAGCAACCTGCACGAGTTCAAGGGCTACGTCGGCATCGGCTGCATCAGCGACACGGACCCGCAGCCGCTGCTTGTGCGCTCGCACCTCGGTCTGTATGCCATCTGCACGGTGGGCATCATCAATAACATCGACGAGCTGATCGACACCTACTTCTCCGACCACGGACACCAGTTCATGGCGCAGAGCAGCGGTAAGGTCAACGTCTCTGAACTGGTCGCCGCCCTCATCAACATGAAGGAAAACCTCGTGGAAGGCATTTTGTACGCGCAGGAGATGATCCGCGGCTCCATCACGATCCTGCTGATGACGCCGGACGGCATTCTGGCCGCCCGCGACAAGCTGGGACGGCTGCCCGTTCTGGTCGGCAAGCATCCGGACGGCAGTCTGTGCGTCTCGTTTGAATCGTTTGCCTATCATAAACTCGGCTACGAGGACGCCTACGAGCTCGGCCCGCGCGAGATCGTGGCGCTGACGCGAAACGGCTACGAGACCGTCTCGCCCGCGGGCGAGGAGATGAAGATCTGCGGCTTCCTCTGGACGTACTACGGATACCCCAACTCGAATTACGAGGGCGTGAACGTCGAGGTCATGCGCTATCACAACGGCGACATCATGGCGCGGCAGGAGCTCGCGCAGGGTCGCCTGCCCGATGTGGACTACGTCGCGGGCGTGCCGGATTCCGGCGTGCCGCACGCCATCGGTTACGCCAACCGCAGCGGCAAGCCCTTTGCCAGACCCTTTGTCAAGTACACGCCCACATGGCCGCGCTCGTTCACCCCGGACAATCAGGAGGTGCGCAATCAGGTGGCCAAGATGAAGCAGATCCCCGTGTCCGAGCTTATCGAGGGGAAAAAGCTGCTGTTCGTGGACGACTCCATCGTGCGCGGCACGCAGCTGCGCGAGACGGTGGACTTCCTCTACGAGTCGGGCGCGAAAGAGGTGCACATGCGCTCTGCCTGCCCGCCCATCATGTACAGCTGCAAGTATCTGAACTTCTCGCGCGGCAATTCCGACATGGAGCTGCTGGCACGGCGCGTGGTGCAGGAGCTCGAGGGCGACGAGGGGCAGAAGCATCTCGACGAATACGCCGACGCCTCTACCGAGCGCGGTAAGTGCCTGCTGAGCTCCATCTGCGAAAAATTCGGCTTTGACTCACTCGGATACCAATCTCTTGACGGCGTGCTGGAGGCCATCGGCATCGACCGGGACAAGGTCTGCACGTACTGCTGGAACGGAAAGGAATAATCGACATGGAAAACTCTCGATCCGCCGCTTACGCGGCAGCCGGTGTGGACATCACGGCCGGTTACGAAGGCGTCAGGCTCATGCGCGATGACGTCAAGCGCACCCACATTCCCGGCGTTGTGTCGGATATCGGCGGCTTCGGCGGCCTGTTTGCCCCCGATGTCTCCGGCATGAGCGAGCCCGTGCTCGTCTCGGGCACGGACGGCGTCGGCACGAAGCTGCGTCTGGCCGAGCTCATGGGTAAGCACGACACCATCGGTATCGACTGCGTGGCCATGTGCGTCAACGACGTGATCTGCTGCGGCGCAAAGCCCCTGTTTTTCCTCGACTACATCGCCATCGGAAAGAACGTGCCCGAAAAGGTCGCGTCCATCGTCTCCGGCGTTGCCGAGGGCTGCGTGCAGGCCGGCTGCGCCCTCATCGGCGGCGAGACGGCCGAGCACCCCGGCATGATGGCGGCCGACGACTACGATCTGGCCGGCTTCACCGTCGGTCTCGTGGACAAGCCGAAGGTCATCGACTCCGGCCGCATGGCGACGGGCGACGTGGTGCTGGCTCTGCCCTCGTCCGGCTTCCACTCCAACGGCTATTCGCTCGTGCGCAAGGTGTTCGACGTGGAGAACACCGATCTCAACCGCTACTATGACGAGCTCGGCGAGACGCTGGGCGAGGCGCTGCTGCGCCCGACCGTGATCTACGTCAAGCCCGTTCTGCGCTGCATCGACGCTGCCGACGTGCGCGGCGTGAGCCACATCACCGGCGGCGGCTTCTACGAAAACATCCCGCGCTGCATCCCTGATGGCCTGTGCGCCAAGATCGACAAGGCCGCGATCCGCACGCCTGCCGTCTTCGGTCTGCTGCAGGCCAAGGGCGGCATCGACGAACATGACATGTTCAACACCTTCAACATGGGTGTGGGCATGGTCGTCGTCGTCAGCCACGAGACCGCCGAGGCGGCGCTCGGCGCGCTCAGGGCCGAGGGCATCGACGCCTACGTCTGCGGCGAGATCGTCACCGGCGAGGAAAAAATCAGTCTATGCTGAAACAGCATGCCGGCAAAGGAGAAGACCTGATTATGAACAAAGCGAAGATCGCCGTGCTGGTCTCCGGCGGCGGTACAAATCTGCAGGCGCTGCTCGACGCACAGGCAGCGGGCACGCTTGCCCACGGTGAGATCACGCTGGTGGTCTCGTCCAACGAGGGCGCTTACGCGCTGACGCGGGCAGCCAACGCCGGCATCCGCGCGCAGACGATCTCACCGAAGCAGTGCGGCGGTCAGGCCGCCTTTGAGGCGGCGCTGTCGGCACTGCTGGCGGAGTGCGAGATCGATCTGATCGTGCTGGCCGGTTTCCTGACCATCCTGAGCGCGGACTTCACCGCGCGCTGGCCGTCGCGCATCCTGAACGTGCACCCGTCCCTGATCCCCGCGTTCTGCGGCAAGGGGATGTACGGCCTGAAGGTCCACGAAGCGGCGCTTCGAACGGGCGTGAAGGTCACGGGCGCGACGGTGCATTTTGTCAATGAGATCCCGGACGGCGGACGCATCCTGCTGCAAAAAGCAGTGGAGGTCCTGCCGGATGACACGCCAGAAACGCTCCAGCGCCGGGTCATGGAGCAGGCGGAATGGCAGCTCCTGCCGCAGGCGGCGGAGCTGGTCTCGGAACAAATCGTAAAGGAGAAGCGCAATGCTTGACTTTCTCACCCTTCTGCGGGAAAATCCCTATCCCGGCCGCGGCATTCTTGTCAGCCGTGACCTCGTTTACTATTTCATCATGGGCCGCAGCGCCAACAGCCGCAACCGCATCTTTGTCACGACGGGCGACGGCATCCGCACCGAGGCGTATGACCCCGCGAAGCTGGAAGACCCCAGCCTCATCATCTACCACCCCGTGCGCACCATGGGCAGCGCGCTCGTGGTCACGAACGGCGACCAGACGGACACCGTCTGCCAGTACGGCGACTTCCGCAAGGGGCTCATGACCCGCGAATACGAGCCGGATGACCCGAACTGGACGCCGCGCATCTCCGCCATCCTCAACGCCGACGGCTCGTTTGAGCTCTCGATCCTCAAGCGCAAAAACGGGCGCTGCCTGCGCGAATTTTTCTGCTATGAGGGCGTCGACGCCGGACAGGGATACTTCATCAGCACCTATCAGGGCGACGGCAGTCCCCTGCCGACCTTCGCCGGCGAGCCGCTGGAGGTCACCGTGCCGACGCCGGAGGAAGTCTGGCAGGCACTCAACGCGGACAACAAGGTGTCCCTTTACACGAACGTGAACGGCGAGGTGCGCCTGTTCAACAAAAACCTGGGCGATTAAGGAGGCCGTAACGATATGAATGCGCTGGAACTGAAATATGGCTGCAACCCCAACCAGAAGCCGTCCCGAGTCTTTATGCGCAACGGATCTGATCTGCCGTTCGCTGTCCTCAACGGCAAGCCCGGCTACATCAACCTGCTCGACGCACTCAACTCCTGGCAGCTCGTCAAGGAGCTCAAGGCCGCCACCGGTCTGCCCGCCGCTGCCAGCTTCAAGCACGTGTCCCCCGCCGGCGCGGCCGTCGGTATGCCGCTGAGCGAAGTGGACAAGAAGATCTACTTCGTTGATCCGGCCGCGGAGCTCACGCCCATCGCCTGCGCCTACATCCGCGCGCGCGGCGTTGACCGCCTGTGCTCCTACGGTGACTGGGCGGCGCTGTCCGACACCTGCGACGCTGCGACCGCGAGCTACCTCAAGGACGAGGTTTCCGACGGCATCATCGCCCCGGGCTACACCGACGAGGCGCTGGAGATCCTGAAAACCAAGAAAAAGGGCAACTACAACGTCGTGCAGATCGACCCGGACTATCTGCCCGCCGCGACGGAGCACAAGGACGTGTTCGGCATCACCTTCGAGCAGGGACGCAACGACCTCGTGATCGATAAGGACATGCTCACGAACATCGTCTCGGAGAACAAGGATCTGCCCGAGAACGCGAAGATCGACATGATCGTCGCCCTCATCACGCTCAAGTACACGCAGTCCAACTCCGTCTGCTACGTCAAGGACGGTCAGGCCATCGGCGTGGGCGCAGGGCAGCAGAGCCGCATCCACTGCACGCGTCTGGCCGGACAAAAGGCGGATAACTGGTATCTGCGTCAGCATCCAAAAGTCCTCGCGCTGCAGTTCGTAGACGACATCCGCCGTCCCGACCGCGACAACGCCATCGACGTCTACACCTCCGACGAGTATGAGGACGTACTGGCCGACGGCGTGTGGCAGAACACCTTCAAGGTGCGCCCCGAGGTGCTGACCGCCGAGGAAAAGAAGGCATGGATCGCAACGCAGACCGGCGTCACCGTCGGCAGCGACGCGTTCTTCCCCTTCGGCGACAATGTCGAGCGCGCGAGAAAATCCGGCGTGACCTACATCGCAGAGCCGGGCGGCTCGATCCGCGACGACCACGTCATCGCCACCGCCGACAAGTACGGCATGGTGCTGGCCTTCACCGGCGCGCGCCTGTTCCACCACTGAGTCATCACACGCATATCCGTTTTTGCCGCCGCACAGATCCCGCTTGGCATTTGCGCGGCGGCAAACAAAAATACTAAGAAGATAGAGGGAGAGCGCCATGAACCTTCTGGTTATCGGCGGCGGCGGCCGTGAGCACGCCATCGTCAGAAAACTGAAAGAGAACCCCGAAGTGGAGACGATCTACTGCCTGCCAGGAAACGGCGGCATCGCGGCCGACGCCGTGTGCGTCGCGGACATCGGCGCGAAGGACATCCCCGCACAGGTGGCCTTTGCCAAGAGCCACGATATTGATTTTGCCGTGGTCGCACCGGACGATCCGCTGGTGCTCGGCGCGGTGGACGCGCTGGAGGCCGCCGGTATCCCCTGCTTCGGCCCGGAGGCGAAAGCCGCCATCATCGAGGGCAGCAAGGTCTTTTCCAAGAATCTGATGAAAAAGTACGGCATCCCGACGGCGGAGTATCAGGTGTTTACCGACGCCGGCGTCGCCATGGACTATGTCAAGACCTGTCCCCTGCCCGTCGTCGTCAAGGCGGACGGTCTGGCGCTGGGAAAGGGCGTGCTCATCGCGGAGGATCGCGCGGCCGCCATCGCAGCGGTCGAGACCATCATGCTCGACCGTGCCTTCGGCAACAGCGGCAGTCAGGTGGTCATTGAGGAATTTCTCACCGGACCGGAGGTCTCCGTGCTCGCCTTTACGGACGGCAAGACCGTCGTGCCCATGGTGTCCTCGATGGATCACAAGCGGGCGCACGACCATGACGAGGGGCTCAACACCGGCGGCATGGGCACCGTCGCCCCGAACCCGTATTACACGGAGGACATCGCCCGCACGTGCATGGACACCATTTTCCTGCCCACCATGCGTGCGATGAACGCCGAGGGGCGCACGTTCCGCGGCTGCCTGTATTTCGGCCTGATGCTGACGCCGAACGGCCCGAAGGTCATCGAATACAACTGCCGCTTCGGCGACCCCGAGACACAGGTCGTCCTGCCGCTGCTCGAGAGCGACCTGCTGACGATCATGCAGGCCTGCCGCAACGGCACGCTCGCCGAAACGGAGGTCAAATTCTCCGATGGCGCCGCCTGCTGCGTCATCATGGCGTCCGACGGCTACCCGGAGCACTATGAAAAGGGCTTTGCCATCACGATGCCCGCCGAGACCGCCGCGAACACCTATGTGGCGGGCGCAAAGCTGACCGACGGCAAGCTGCTGACCAACGGCGGGCGCGTGCTCGGCGTGACCGCAACGGCGCAGGATCTCAGGAGCGCCGTGGAAAAAGCATACACGATGGTGCAGAGCGTGCAGTTTGACAATGCGTTCTACCGCCATGACATCGGCCAGCGCGCCCTCAAGGCGCTGGAACAGTGAAGGGAGAGAGCGCAGGCATGGTTTACAGAGTATACGTAGAAAAGAAGGCGGCGCTGGCGAACGAGGCGCGCGCCCTGCTAGAGGATCTGCGAGCATTTCTGGGCATCGAGTCCCTGACGGGGCTGCGCCTGTTCAACCGCTATGACCTCGAGGGCATCAGCCGGGAGCTGTTTGACTACACCGTCAAAACGGTGCTGTCCGAGCCCCAGCTCGACATCGTGACGGACGCGCTGCCGCAGGGCGACGCGGTGTTTGCTGTGGAGTATCTGCCCGGTCAGTATGACCAGCGCGCCGATTCCGCCGCACAGTGTGTGCAGATCCTGTCGCAGGGCGAGCGTCCGCTCGTGCGCACCGCGCGCGTGTATGCGCTCGAGGGCAAGCTGACAGATGCCGAGATCGCCGCGATCAAGCAGTATGTCATCAACCCCGTCGAGAGCCGCGAGGCATCTCTGGAGCTGCCGGAGACGCTGCGCATGGAGTATGACATCCCCACCACCGTGCGCACCGTGGAGGGCTTCACCGCGATGGACAGCGCTGCGCTCGATGCGCTGCGCGATGAACTCGGTCTCGCTATGGATCTGGACGATCTGACGTTCCTGCAGCGCTATTTCCGCGACGATGAACGCCGCGAGCCCACCATCACCGAGATCCGCGTGGTGGACACTTACTGGTCCGACCACTGCCGCCACACCACCTTCTCCACCCACATCGACAACGTAGAGATCGACGATCCCGCGATCCAGGCCGCCTACGAGCGGTATCTGGCCGCGCGCGTGGAGGTCTATGGCGAGGAAAAGGCCGCCAAGCGCCCCCAGACGCTCATGGACATCGCCACCATCGGCGCAAAGACCCTGAAAAAGCGCGGCCTGCTGCCGGAGCTCGACGAGAGTGAGGAGATCAATGCCTGCTCCATCCACGTCACCGCCACGGTCGACGGCGAGGCGCAGGACTGGCTGCTGATGTTCAAAAACGAGACCCACAACCACCCCACCGAGATCGAGCCCTTCGGCGGCGCGGCCACCTGCATCGGCGGCTGCATCCGCGACCCGCTCTCCGGCCGCGCCTATGTGCATCAGGCCATGCGCGTGACCGGCGCGGGCGACCCGAGAGTCGCGCTCGACAAGACGCTGCCCGGCAAACTGCCGCAGCGCAAGCTGTGCCAGACTGCCGCCGCGGGCTACTCCTCCTACGGCAACCAGATCGGTCTTGCCACCGGTCACGTGGCAGAGCTCTATCACGAGGGCTACATTGCCAAGCGTCTGGAATGCGGCGCTGTCGTGGCGGCCGCGCCGGCATACAACGTCCGCCGCGAGTGCCCCACGCCCGGCGATGTGGTCATCCTGCTGGGCGGCCGCACGGGCCGTGACGGCATCGGCGGCGCGACCGGCTCGTCCAAGAGCCACAACCTGAAATCGCTTGCGACCATGGCCTCCGAGGTCCAAAAGGGCAACGCGCCCGAGGAGCGCAAGATCCAGCGCCTGTTCCGCAACGGCGACGTTACCCGCCTCATCAAGCGCTGCAACGACTTCGGCGCGGGCGGCGTCAGCGTGGCCATCGGCGAGCTGGCCGACGGTCTGCGCATCGATCTGGATGCCGTGCGCAAGAAGTACGACGGTCTCGACGGCACGGAGCTTGCCATCTCCGAATCGCAGGAGCGCATGGCCGTGGTCGTTGCCGCCGAGGACGCAGATGCCTTCATCCGCACTGCCAAAGCGGAAAACCTCGAGGCGTATCAGGTGGCCGTCGTCACCGAGGACGCCCGCATGGTCATGGAGTGGAACGGTGCGGTCATCGCTGACCTCAGCCGTGCCTTCCTCAACACCAACGGCGCTGTCAAGCACGCCGGTGTGCGCGTGGCGCGCAAGGATCGCTCCGAGCTCGCAAAGCCCCGTTTCCAGTCGCTGCGTGAGATGGCCTCCAGTCTCCGCTGTGCCTCCCGCCGCGGCCTTGTGGAGCGCTTTGACAGCACCATCGGCGCGGGCTCGATCCTGATGCCCTACGGCGGCAAGACGCAGCGCTCCCCCGCGCAGGCGATGGCCGCCGTGTTCCCGGTCCTGCCCGGTCAGGAGACGGATCAGGCCAGCGTCATGGCCTGGGGCTGCGACCCGGAGCAGACGAGCACCGACCCCTACATCGGCGCTTACAACGCGGTCTACACCTCGATGGCGAAGCTCGTCGCCGCCGGTGCCGACTACAAGAAAGCCTACCTCTCCTTCCAGGAGTTTTTCGAGAAGCTGCGCACCGAGCCGGAGCGCTGGGGCAAGCCCTTTGCCGCCCTGCTCGGCACGGTGGACGCCCAGCTTGAGCTCGGCGCTGCCGCCATCGGCGGCAAGGACTCCATGTCCGGCACGTTCCTCGATCTCGATGTGCCGCCCACGCTCATCTCCTTTGCCATCGCGCCGCTGAAAACGGACGAGGTGCTCTCCACAGAGTTTAAGGCCGCGGGTCATCCCGTGTACCTGTTCTCCGGTGCGGACGCCGATGGCGTCAAGACCGCATGGGAGGCGCTGCACGCACTCGCACGCAGCGGAAAAGTCCGCGCCGCGTGGGCCGTGGAAAACGGTCTGAGCGAGGCCGTGATGAACATGTCCTTCGGCAACGAGATCGGCTTCAGCGCCGAAAACACGGCCGTGGACTGGAACGCGCTCTATCCCGGCGCGATCGTGGCTGAGCTCACCGAGGACACGGCGGACGCCATCCGTCTGGGTGTCACCACCGCAGAGCCCATCGTGCGCATCGGTGCCGACAGCGCCGCCATTTCGGAGCTGCTTGCGCTCAACGAGGGCGTGCTGGAATCCGTCTACCCGAGCCGCACGGCAGCCGATACGGCGGAGGTCCCGCTGCTGTCCGCCCCTGCCGCCGCGCGCGTCGCGCCCAAGATCGGCGTGGCTGTGCCCAAGGTGCTCATCCCCGTGTTCCCCGGCACGAACTGCGAATACGACTCCGCCCGCGCCGTGCGGCGCGCCGGACTTGAGCCGGAGATCCTCGTGCTCAACAACCAGTCCGCGCAGGACGTGGCCGACTCCATCAGCAGGTTTGCCGGCGCTGCGCGCAGCAGCCAGATCATTTTCGTCCCCGGCGGCTTCTCCGGCGGCGACGAGCCGGACGGCTCGGCCAAGTTCATCACCGCCTTCTTCCGCAACCCGGAGGTGCGGGATGCGACCATGGATCTGCTGAAAAACCGCGACGGTCTCATGCTCGGCATCTGCAACGGCTTCCAGGCGCTCATCAAGCTCGGTCTCGTGCCCTACGGTGAGATCATTGACACGGACGCGTCCTGCCCGACGCTGACCTTCAACACAATCGGCCGCCACCAGTCGCGTCTGGTGCGCACCCGCATCGCCTCCAACCGCTCTCCGTGGCTGGCCGGCACGCAGGTCGGCGACGTGTACACCGTCCCCATCTCCCACGGTGAGGGCCGCTTCCTGTGCAGCGAGGAGCTCGTGCGCAAGCTCGCCGACAACGGCCAGATCATCACGCAGTACGTGGACGTTAACGGCGTGCCCGGCATGGACGTGGACGTCAACCCCAACGGCTCGATCTGGGCCATCGAGGGCATCACGTCCCCGGACGGCCGCGTCCTCGGCAAGATGGGCCACGCCGAGCGCATCGGCGACGGCCTGTATCAGAACGTGGACGGCTGCTACGATATGAAGCTGTTCCAGTCGGCAAAGAAGTACTTTGACATTTGATAAGGGAGGGCTCGCAACATGATGACGGATATTGAGATCGCCCAGCAGTGCCGGATGCACCCGATCGCGGACATCGCCGCCACCGCCGGTATCGACGAATCCTATCTCGAACAGTACGGCCGCTATAAGGCCAAGATCGACCCGCAGCTGCTCAAGGATCGCGCCGGGCGTCCGGACGGCAAGCTCATCCTCGTGACGGCCATCAACCCCACTCCTGCGGGTGAGGGCAAGACCACGACCTCCGTCGGTCTGGCAGACGGTCTGCGCAAGATCGGCAAAAATGCCGTGGCTGCGCTGCGTGAGCCGTCTCTCGGCCCGGTATTCGGCGTCAAGGGCGGCGCTGCCGGCGGCGGCTATGCGCAGGTCGTGCCCATGGAGGACATTAACCTTCACTTCACCGGTGATTTTCATGCCATCGGCGCAGCCAACAACCTGCTGGCCGCCATGCTCGATAACCACATCCAGCAGGGCAACGCCCTGGGCATCGACGTCAAGCAAATCACGTGGAAGCGCTGCGTGGACATGAACGACCGCCAGCTGCGCCAGATCGTGGACGGTCTCGGCGGGCGCATTCAGGGTGTGCCCCGCGAGGACGGCTTTGACATCACCGTGGCCTCCGAGGTCATGGCGGTGCTGTGCCTCGCCAGCGACATCACCGATCTCAAGGCGCGGCTCGGCCGGATGATCGTGGCCTACACCTTCGACGGCAAGCCCGTCACCGCCCACGACCTCAAGGCAGAGGGCGCGATGACCGCGCTGCTCAAGGATGCGCTCAAGCCCAATCTCGTGCAGACGCTCGAGGGTACGCCCACGCTCATCCACGGCGGTCCGTTTGCGAACATCGCCCACGGCTGCAACTCCGTCACCGCGACGCGCATGGCGCTCAAGCTGGGCGACTATGTCGTGACCGAGGCCGGCTTCGGCGCGGATCTGGGCGCGGAGAAGTTCCTGGACATCAAGTGCCGTCTGGCGGGGCTGCGCCCGAACGCCGTGGTCATCGTGGCCACCGTGCGCGCGCTCAAGAGCCACGGCGGTGTGCCCAAGGCCGAGCTGAACACAGAGAATCTGGATGCTCTGGAAAAGGGTCTGCCCAATCTGCTGCACCATGTCAACACCATCCGCGGCACGTATCACCTGCCGTGCGTGGTCGCGATCAACGCCTTCCCCACCGACACGGAAGCCGAGCTGCGGCTCGTGGAGGACAAGTGCCGGGAGCTTGGCGTGCACGCCGTGCTCTCCGAGGTCTGGGCCAAGGGCGGCGAGGGCGGCAAAGCGCTGGCTGAAGAGGTCGTGCGCCTGTGCGAGCAGCCGAGCGCGGAGGCGTTCACTTTCTCCTACCCCACCGACACGACGCTTGTCAACAAGCTCAACGCCATCGTGCAGCGCGTCTACGGCGGCGCGCAGGCCGTGCTGACCCCCGCTGCCCAGAAGCAGGAAGAGCGGCTCACAGAGCTCGGCTTCGGTGATCTGCCGGTGTGCATGGCAAAGACGCAGTACTCCCTGTCGGACGACCCTGCTCTGCTGGGCGCGCCCAAGGATTTTGCCGTCACCGTGCGCAGCCTGAAGGTCAGCGCCGGTGCGGGCTTCATCGTTGCCCTGACGGGCGAGATCATGACTATGCCGGGTCTGCCCAAGGTCCCCGCTGCCGAGAAAATCGACGTGGACGAAAACGGCAGGATCACCGGTCTGTTCTGAGCTGCCGGATAACCGCATATGAAAAGAGGCCGCGATCGTGTGATCGCGGCCTCTGTGTCTATGCGGATATAAAAATTCGGAGCAAGCCATACAGCTTGCTCCGAGTGGTCGGAGTGGCGAGACTTGAACTCGCGGCCTCATGGTCCCGAACCATGCGCGCTACCATCTGCGCTACACCCCGATGCAGCTTTTTCATTATAATGATTTGCAGCACGCTTGTCAAGCAAAATCTCACTTTTCGCGGAGAAATATTTGTCGATTCTTGTTTTCGGAAGCTCTGCATCTTTCTGCTATTTTTCTCTTGACAGCGGCAGCGCCTGACCCTATACT
>ENA-UEQY01001088-UEQY01001088.1-human-gut-metagenome-genome-assembly--contig:-NODE-1088-length-16446-cov-4.417741_pt1 | contig 16446 bp, 10 predicted proteins | sample MGYA00242949_ERZ507949 | MGnify/ENA primary metagenome ERZ507949 (study PRJEB26167, sample SAMN06115403) | human gut metagenome | host: Homo sapiens | place: China:Jiangsu | collected 2016-07-06... | reverse complement strand
CTTCTGCAGAACTCCCCCTTTTAGCCCGTACCCAAAACTTTTGCTTCTTACCTACTTCGTTGGAAAGAGCTTTTAATTCCTGCGCAACGATTTGTTCGGCAGCCATACCTCTCCATGTATCCGTCAAATCTTTACTAAGAAGATATTCTTTTTGTATTTCAGCCGCATAATTTACTAGTCCTGTATCCAGCCAGATCAATTTAGGAGCGCGTTTCAAATCTGTGGTAGCTGGCATTATCGTATGAGTGGTAGGATATACCAACTCCAGCAACAATGCTTTTTCCAGAGTACGGAAAGCCTCGCCCGTTTCACGGGCTTTGTAAGCGGACTGTGCAAATCCTCCTAAAGTGACAGCTTGCCCTGCATATCCCCAACCTTCTTCCAGTATGTAACGAATCACCGCAGCTTGCGTGTTTGTCTCCGCATACTTTTCCACATCATTCTTGTAGGCATTTAGCAGTTGATTGTAAGTATCGGACAAGGATACAACATCTCGGTTAGCAGCATACCTCGCTACAATTTCGGGCATCCCGCCTATCAGTGCATAACTATTAAAAAGTAGCATTAATTGTTGATGGAAAGCCTCCGGCAAACGTGCTTCCAAAATCCAATCTACAAACCGTCCCTCTCCTATTGCCTGAAGAAACTCAATAAAGGAACACGGATGCAAAGCCATATACTCCACCCGTCCTACAGGCAACGAGATGTGTTTGTCCAACATATTTTCCAGAAGAGAACCTGCTGCAATAACATACAACTCCGGCAATTCCTCGTAAAAGTACCGCAACAATGCAACAGCTTGTGGCGACGACTGTATCTCGTCGATAAAAAGCAGGGTTCGTCCCGGCCTCTGCGGCTTATTATCATACAAAAACAATAAAGGCAGCAGCATCTTTACATCATCAGTAGACTCAAACAAATCCTTTGCCTCTTTCTTTTCAAGATTTAAAGACAGGAAATTATCAAATTCTTTGCCAAACTGCTCAACAATAGTGGTCTTCCCTACTTGGCGGGCTCCTCTCAATATCAGAGGTTTTCTATTATTTTTCTCTGCCCACTCATGCAACTGATTCTGTATCCTTCGTTCAAACATATCGTAATTTGTTTATTTACAGTTACAAATATACAAATTTGTTTCATTGCAGGGGTGAATTTACTCATTTTTTGTTTCATTGCAGAGGTGAATTAGCTTAATTTTTGTTCCATTGTAGGGGCATATTGACTATCAGTTGTACCAGATCGATAAAGTTGTACCAGCTCAATAAAGCAGTGTACCAGTTGAGCATATGCAGTTCCGCCCTTTCAGGGCTTATGTTTGGTGTATACCTATCACGTAGGGCAATGCCCTACGCTATATAATAGAAGGCTTTCAGCCTATTAAACTACTTCCGAAACTTGAGTAAACAATCATATCTGTTCGTCAGATCAACGCTTTACCGTTATCAGTTTATTTCCGTTCTCTATCGGATTCCATCCGTCTTCTCCTGCCAAAACTGCATTTATCTCATATCCTTTCAGATTCTTCAATTGTTGGGAGAAAGCAGCGCGCGCTTTCGGGTTGGCTCCTTCGCCCCGACTTTCATATTCGGCATAAAAGACAGTTTTCTCGTTTTCCTTCTTGCCCCAGTTGTTCCAGCCAATGGGAAGAATGTGTTTCCCCAGTTCGCAACGGATGAATACAGCTTGTGCATACGGACGCCAGGGACGGGACAGATACACTTTTGTGGCTTCCGGTTCCGCAGTCAGTTTACAATCATAGAATACATAGCCATATTTTTTTCCTTTATCAGTAGAGGGAGCGGTGACATAACCATCCCGCTTACTATGAATGTAGCAACGGTTGAAAACAGCCGTAGACCAACCGAAGATAAAATCAACCGTTCCTTCGATGTAGCAGTCTTCATAATATTGGCGGCTTTGCTTACTGTATGTATAGAGGGTATCCTGGAAACCTAAAAAACGACAGTTCTTAAAATAGACACGGTCGGCAGACACAAAGCAGGCAACTGCCTGTCCTACGGGACCTGATGAGTTCTCGAATGCGATATTCTCCGCATAAAAATCAGGGGCATAGATGTAACAGCTGGACGAACCGGAAGTTCCCATGTTCTCGCCGAATACATTTTTCTTGTTTGCAAAACCGTCATAAGTCAGTATCGCACCGTCTTCTCCAATCAAAGAGATATTAATCTTGGATTCAGGGATGATGAGCTTCTCTTTATAAGTTCCTTTACGAATCAGGATAGTGGTACGGACGTCTTTGCGAAAATCGGGAACAGCATTGATAGCTTCCTGCACGGTAAAGAAATCACCGCTACCGTCTTGGGCCACTACATAATCGAATTGACGGATATACTTCGCCAGTTCCGGAATTTCCTTGCCGATAGCATCCACTGCCAGTCCGGCAATTGTTCGTGCTCCGTATACGTTTAAGTGAGTATTGTCTTCACGACCTTTCGGGAAAGCCGGCACCTGATTGGGTTCGACAAACATGAATAGTTTCTTTGATTCTACTGGTCCCAGTCCCTGCACCAGGTCGTGGGTGATTTTGTTCATGTCGATGAAAGTCACTCCCAGTTCTTTTGCCACATTGCGGGGAGCATCCAGATAGGCACCATGCGTATCGAATAAAACGGTTCCCTCTTTCGGTTGTTCCTTTTCCCCCGGTGTGCGGCGGACATCTTTTGCGATGGCAGCATCCTTCGGCTGTACGAAGTTTCGACGGACGATAGAGTTGAACAACACCGGAATTCCACCTTTGGCGCGGGTTTCATTCACATACCGACGAAGATTTTCATCAAAAGTACTACCCGGATCGGTGTGACGGGTAGAGTCTGCTTTCTCATCATTATGGCCGAACTGGATAAAGACATAATCTCCTTTCTTCACTTTAGAAATTACTTTTTCCCAGCGTCCTTCGCTGATAAAACTCTTGGAACTTCGACCGTTGGCGGCATGATTGTCTATCCGTATGTCTTCGGAGAAGAATCCGGGAAGTACCATTCCCCAACCACGTTCGGGATTTCCTCCGTCTATTTTCTTGTTAGCCATTGTCGAATCACCTATCATAAAGATAGTGATGACCGGTTTGTCTGCACGAAATGCAGAAAAAAGAATAAGAGCCGTTGCAAGTAGCCCTACCATTTTAACCCTAAGTGTTTTCATATTCTTCATCCCCTCCTACGAGTTTTATTTTTTGTTTTTATCTGCCACCTGCAACGTTTTGCTTGTATCTTACTTGCAATCAACTGATTGCAGCGTTGCAGATACTGTTGCAGATACCGTTGCAGATGTTTATCTGCAACACCTTATATGATCCTGTTTTGCACGCAGACAAATTCAGTTTCCACGCATAGGAACTACAGTTTCCCTGGGAAGAAACGCTAGTTTCCACGTAGAGAAACGACAGTTCCCACATAGGGAAACTGCAGTTTCCTGCCTTGGAACGGGAATTTCAAGCCAGGAAAGCAAATGCCCAAGCCCGGAAACAAAAATTTCAAGCTGCATAAACAGTCGGAAACCCTACGTATTTTTATTTATAAGGATACCAATTACTGCTTTCCTTAAAGATATTTTGCGGAGTATACTTCATTGCCTCCTTATTTGTCAACTGTTTAGCCCATGCCACACGCCCAGAAGCATCTGCGCCCGCACCCGTATTTCCGAATTCGGCATAACGGGCTGTCTTTTCGTTCTCCGGATTCTTCCAATTGTGCCATCCTTCGGGACGGATATGATTACCAAACTCACAATTGATAAAGACCGTTGCCGCATAAGGACGCCACGGACGACCCAAATATACTTTTTTCACTCCCGGAGCGGCTGTCAGCTTACAGTTTTTAAATACATAACCGAATTCTTCACTTTGAGGAGTGGAAGCTGCAGTGATATACGAATCACGTTTACTATGCAGTTCACAATATTCGAATAGAGCGGTGGAAGGACCAAAAATAAAATCGGTAGTTCCCTCGATATAGCAATTCGTGAATAAGAGACGGGCTCCTTCGGTTCCTGTATAAATAGTATCCTGATTTCCCAGGAAACGACAATTGACAAACATCAGTCTGTCGCCTTCGGTGTGAAGAGCTACCGCTTGCCCCAGTGGAGCCGCATTATTTTCAATCGTCAGGTCTTTGAAAGTGATGTCATTTCCCTCCACTTTTACCGTATAGGTGCGGAAAGTACCCATCTTATTGATATTGGCATGGTCATCGTAAGTGATAATCGTTTTTTCTGCGCTTTCGCCCACTAATTGCACATTCTTCACCCAGGAAGGAATGACCAGCTTTTCTTTGTATATACCGTTCTTGATATAGATCGTCACCGTATAATCCATAAAAGCGCGGACAGCTTCCACGGCTTCCTGAATGTTACGATACTCCCCTGTCCCGTCGCGTGCCACGACTAATGTGTCTTTGCGTTGCTGTTGTTGTGCATAAACAGATGTTGCTCCCACAGCCAGTAGAAGCAAACACATCATTCCTTTAAAAATAGTCCTTTTCATTGTCGGAAATTACTTTTGTAAACGTTCGTATTCCAAGCTAGCCATAATAAAAGGTCCTACGGCTTTAGGATCGTTATTGCGGATAGTTTCATTAATATAATAGTCATAATCGCCGGAACGATATACCTTTCCTCCCAATCCTGCCACTGCACAAGCCTTGGTGATGGTTACCAATCCGTTCTTGTCCACTTCGATAAAATTATCCAGGAATCCTTTGTAGCCTTTCAATGCCACATCCAGATAAGACTTATCAATATATCCCAAACGAACCGCCTTAAAGAGCGAATAAATAAACATAGCGGAACAAGAAGATTCTACGTAATTACCTTTATCACCACTCCGGTCCATCACCTGATACCATCCTCCGGTCTTCGGATCCTGAAGTTTCTTCACCTGCACAGCTACATTATTCAATATATCAAGCAGGGAATCTCTTCCGGCTTCATGTTGCGGAATAAATTCGAGCACATCCACCAATGCCATCGCATACCATCCCATTGCACGTCCCCACGTATGTTTCGACTGTCCGGTCACCGGGTCCGCCCAACGTTGAGTGCGGCTTACATCGCACGCATGACGATAAAGACCATTTTTAGGATCGTACGTATGACGGGCACAAGTGACAAACTGGTTGATTACATCTGCATAGTCCTGCGGAAGATTATTACGGAATGCATATTCCGCGTAGAAAGGAGCTCCCATGTAAATTCCGTCCAGCCACATTTGGTGGGGATAAATCTTTTTATGCCAAAAACCACCGTCCTCATTACGCGGTTGTCCTTCAAACTGGCTATAAAGCAAGTCGAGCGCTTTCTTATATTTAGGATTCTTGGTCTGCTCATAGATACGGAAAAGGATTTTTCCGGAGTTGATACGATCAAGACTATAATCGGTTAATTTATAAGCGGTAATGCTTCCGTCTTCGTGCACCATTGTATCCGCATACGCGATGGCGTAATCACGAATTTTCTTGTCGCCATAAGCGTCGTACACATCGAGCATGGCTCCCAGTTCAAGTCCGTGGCAATAATCCCACTTCAGTTTCGGCTGAAAGTCGAGCTGCCAGGATTCGGGGCAACGGATCATTTCCGATTCAGTCAGTCGCACAGACCAGGGAAGTTTGCTGTCTACCTGTTGTGCCGATACGGAAGCGGTCATTGTAACCAATAAAGCCACTATAAAAAAATTATAAAAAGGAGTTCGTCTCATGGTTTGTTATTTTAAGGATTCAACATAGTCTTTTTTCACGGTACGAAAGTAGTGTTTTTCCTCCAAACCCAGTGGGATTTTTTAGTCAAGTAGGTGCATTTTTTGTTTTTCGTGCACGGAAACGACTAATTTTGTGCACGCAAACGTCAAAAATGTCCATTTTTGATGCAATATCTCATAAATTAAGAGTTTCGTTTTGGAAGAAAGCAAAAAAGGTCTTACTTTTGGCACGGTTTACAACTAATACCCTCTGGGGAAACACAGGTAATTTATCATTAAAACAGAGAAAAAATAGAACAGAATGGAAGAAGTATTTAAGTACATTATCGGTCTTGGAGCGGCAGTAATGATGCCAATCATTTTCACGATTTTAGGAGTATGTATCGGTATTAAACTTCCCAAAGCGCTGAAGAGCGGTTTGTTGGTTGGTGTCGGTTTCGTTGGTTTATCAGTAGTGACGGCATTGCTCACCAGCAGTCTGGGTCCGGCATTAAGTAAAATGGTTGAAATCTACGGATTGGAATTGGGAATTTTCGACATGGGTTGGCCTTCTGCTGCGGCGGTAGCTTACAACACTTCAGTCGGTGCTTTCATCATCCCTGTTTGCTTGGGAGTTAACTTATTAATGTTGCTTACCAAAACAACCCGTACCGTTAATATCGACCTTTGGAACTATTGGCACTTCGCATTTATCGGTGCTATCGTCTACTTTGCTTCCGACAATATCTATTGGGGATTCTTCGCTGCCATCATCTGCTACATCATTACACTGGTAATGGCTGATATGACTGCTCCTGCTTTCCAGAAGTTCTATGATAAAATGGACGGTATCTCTATTCCTCAACCGTTCTGCCAAAGTTTCGTTCCGTTTGCTATTGTAATCAATAAACTATTGGATAAAATTCCGGGATTCGACAAGCTGAATATCGATTCTGAAGGTATGAAAAAGAAATTCGGATTGATGGGTGAACCGCTGTTCTTGGGTATCGTAATCGGTTGCGGTATCGGCGCATTGGGTTGTGCCAGCTGGAAAGAAGTATTGGATAATATTCCGGGCATTTTAGGACTGGGTATCAAGATGGGTGCGGTAATGGAATTGATTCCACGTATCACCAGCCTCTTTATCGAAGGTTTGAAACCGATCTCTGACGCTACCCGCGAACTGATCGCTAAGAAATATAAGAATAACACCGGTTTGAGCATCGGTATGAGCCCTGCACTGGTTATCGGTCACCCGACTACCCTGGTGGTATCTCTGCTGTTGATCCCTGTCACTATCTTCCTGGCTGTTATCCTTCCGGGCAACCGTTTCTTACCGCTGGCTTCTCTGGCAGGTATGTTCTACCTGTTCCCGATGATTCTGCCTATTACAAAAGGTAACGTAGTGAAATCATTTATTATCGGCCTGGTGGCATTGATTGTAGGTCTGTATTTCGTAACAGGACTGGCAGGCTTCTTCACACTGGCTGCTAAAGATGTATACGAAGCAACAGGTGACCCAACAGTAAACATCCCCACCGGTTTTGAAGGCGGCGCGCTTGACTTTGCTTCCAGTCTCTTCTGCTGGGGTATCTTCCACCTTACTTACAGTCTGAAGATTATCGGCCCTGCCATCCTCGTGGCACTAGCACTCGGAATGGCTATCTACAACCGTATCCGCATGACTAGAAACGACGCAAAGAACGCATTGAACAGTAATAAGGAATAAGTAGAAAAGCCTTTAACTGATAATAATAAGTGGTATATAATATATAACTCAATAAAAAACTCGAAAGATGAAAAAATTAGCAATTGCAATGATGTTGGGTATCGCAGCAATGTCTGCCTCCGCCCAGGTGAATTACAAGATGCAAGTGGCTTGCAGCCCGCAAGACGTGAAAACGTATGATACTAACCGCTTGCGCAGTAGCTTCCTGATGGAAAAAGTAATGGTTCCGAACGAAATCAACGTTACTTATTCTATGTACGATCGTCTGATCTTCGGTGGCGCAGTACCTGCAACAAAAGAATTGGTACTTGAAACAATCGACCCGTTGAAATCTAAATTCTTCCTCGAACGCCGCGAACTGGGTGTCATCAACATTGGTGGCGAAGGTATCGTAACCGTAGACGGTAAAGAATATACGCTGAAATTCAAAGATGCTCTGTACGTAGGTAGAGGCAAGCAGAAAGTGACTTTCAAGAGCAAAGATTCCAGCAATCCTGCCAAATTCTACATCAACTCGGCTACTGCCCACAAGGAATACAAGACTCAATTGATTACTATCGACGGACGTAAAGGTTCTCTGAAAGCAAACTCATTTGCTGCCGGAAAGCTGGAAGAAAGCAACGACCGCGTTATCAACCAGTTGATTGTTAACAACGTACTTGAAGAAGGCCCCTGCCAACTGCAAATGGGATTGACTGAACTGAAACCGGGTAGCGTATGGAACACCATGCCGGCACACACTCACTCTCGTCGTGTAGAAGCATACTTCTACTTCAATGTACCGGCAGGAAATGCTATCTGCCACTTCATGGGCGAACCTCAAGAAGAACGCGTCGTATGGATGCAGAACGAACAAGCTATCATGTCACCGGAATGGTCTATCCACGCTGCTGCCGGAACAAGCAACTATATGTTTATCTGGGGTATGGCAGGTGAAAACCTCGATTACGGAGACATGGACAAGATCAAATATACAGAAATGCGCTAACCGTTGCGTATTCCTGTATGACATATAATTTTTCAGACGCAGATAACGCGGATAGCACGGATCAAAAAATAAGAATCCGCATTATCCGCGTCATCTGCGTCTAAAAGATACACCACCAAGAGTTTTGACACAGGGTCATGTCAATTTAGATAGCTTTCGATATTCGCTATTACCTTTTGCGACAATCGCTCCATACATTGCTCCGAGTGGCCGGAGACTTTCGGGGTATATATGACATTATCGAATTGCGTCAAGGTATCCGCGTAGTTCCCGATACCCACCTCATCGCATAAGAAGAAATTCCGCTTATGGGCGCTAAGCCAACGTTGTAAATCCGGGACACGGAAAGTAGGCCCTACCGACGTATTGATCAATATCTTCAGATTACCGAACAAACGAAACTCATCCGCCCCCAGAAGAATCGTATTACGAGGCAAGCAAGTACATAAAATATCCACCTCCGGCAGCAACTCCCGCAAAGGCAGGTAAGCGATACCGGCGGCCTCGGCATCCGGCTTACGGGTACGGCTGAAATAATAGACCTCAGCCCCCAAGAAACGAAGAGCGTCAGCGATCATTCTCCCGGTGCGGCCCAATCCCACGATGCCTACTTTTTGCCCGCCCAGCTCATACGCCTTATGTCTCCACTGTTTCCCGCCGAAACCATGCAACAAACGGACCAGCTCGCTAATGACATACTCCACGACTCCCTCATCGCCATAGTCGCGGATGCCCAAGACCGTTATCCCCCGCTCACGTGCGGCGGCTATATCCACATTCGCGCTAGACTCGCTATAGAGGGTACAGCACATCCCGATGTATTTGATATTCGGGCAAGCCTCGATCACGTTCCTCCGGATCTGTGTATTATAAGAGACGAGTACGCAATCTGCGTCCCCGATCCGGTTCACAATCTCCTCATCCGTTTCCGGAATGCCGGTATAAAAAACAACCTCTTTTCCAAGCTCCTTCAAACGCTCCACTCCCCATGTATTCAACCCGGTAGAATCCACCACTACTATTTTCTCAAACATATCTCACATTATTAATTACCATCTTCAATTAATTATCCCTCTCACAAAGCTATAAATAAAATAGCCGCAAAGAGCGACTTTCAGCACGACACTCAATAAAAAACCCGCGAACGCCCCGAAACCAGCCTTCAACGCATCTCCGGACGCCTTGCCTCCCAAAAGTTCCCCAACGAAAGCCCCCACGAAAGGACCCAGCAAGATTCCCCAAGGCGGAAACACGAATATGCCGACCACGGTTCCCACGGCACATCCCCAATTTCCCCACTTGGACCCTCCGCTATACTTAGTCCCCAGCATGGGCGTAACATAGTCCATCGCCTGTACCAACACGACCAGCAATCCCCACACGACCAACTCCGTAACCGTAAATTCCGCATAACCCGTAAAATGCAACAGCCACAAAGCCAAATACGCTACCGGCGGCCCCGGCAAGATCGGCAAAAAACACCCCGCCAATCCCACCAACAAACAGATAACGCCTAGTATAACCAATAAGATATCCATATATTTCAGTTTTTGGGATATATAAATAGACAAAGATACAAACATTTCCCACCCTTAACTGTTTTGCTAAAAGCTAAATCTAAACATATATATTTATGCACAAACATTTACGCCTGACATGTTATGCTTTGTTGTGCTTGCTGGTACCGATCGGGGTAATGGCGCAGACAGAGCATACGTATTTAGACCGTGCCCTACCCGGGTCATGGTCTGAGGAAGGGAGTGATTTCCAGCAGACACTTCCCGTAGAAGATAATTGGTGGAGAAATTTTAAGGACCCGTTACTGGACTCGCTGATAGAAGTAGCCGTGAAACAAAACTATTCCGTGCAAATGGCGATGGACAGGATCGCCATGGCAAAAGCCAACCTGCGGTCGGCACAAGGAAGCTACTCGCCCACCCTAGGGCTTTCCGCCGGATGGACACGGCAACAAAGTAGCGGCAATATCAATCAGGTACCCAAGGCGATCACCCAATATTCCAGCGCTACCGTAGATATGAACTGGGAGGTGGACGTATTCGGGAGTATCCGGAACCGGGTGAAAGCGGAGAAAGAGAATTTCGCCGCCTCGAAAGAGGAATACAACGCCGCCATGGTCTCCCTTTGCGCTCAAGTAGCCTCCTCATACATCAATATGAGGGAACTGCAACAAGAGGTAAAGGTAGCGCAACAGAACTGCCGCTCCCAACAGACGGTCGTACAGATCACCCAGAAACGGTATGAGACCGGGCTAGTCTCCAAACTGGATGTAGCGCAGGCGCAATCCGTATACTACAGCACGAAAGCCTCCCTACCGATGCTGGAGGCCGGTATCATCCAATACGCAAACTCCTTGGCGATCCTGTTAGGCCTGTACCCTTCCGATCTACAAAAGATCATGGAGACAGACGCTTCCTTGCCGGAATATATCGAGCCGGTCGGTGTAGGTTTGCCGGCAAACCTGTTGCTACGCCGTCCGGATGTACGTGCGGCAGAACGGCAGGTCAATGCGCTTGCCGCCTCGCTCGGGGCCTCTAAGTCCGATTGGTGGCCGAAAGTATTCGTGAAAGGCTCGATCGGTTTCGCCTCCCACGACTTCGACAAGCTGGCGAATCATAATAGCTTGACCTATGAGATCGCCCCTACCCTTACGTGGAACTTCTTCCAAGGCACCCAGAAGATACAGGCTACCCGGTTGGCGAAAGCCCAGTTGGACGAGTCGATCCGGCAATTCAACCAGACCGTGCTTACCTCCGTACAGGAAGTGGATAACGCCATGAGCTCGTACAAGAACTCGATCAAGCAGATCGTAGCCCTCCGGGAAGTGGTAAACCAAGGAAAACAGACCTTGGATCTTTCCCTTGACCTCTATAAGCAGGGCCTTACGCCTTTCCAAAACGTACTGGACGCGCAACGCTCCCTCCTCACCTACCAGAACCAATTGACACAGGCTCAAGGTAGCTCACTACTGAACTTGATACAGCTTTATCAGTCATTGGGCGGAGGATGGAATCCTATGTAGGCCGTTCGATCCGATCGAACAAAAGCCCACTCAAACAATTAATATAAATAATCATTAAAGACAAAAGATATGAAGACATTTGTTTACATAGGGATTATCGGAGCCTCCGCCTTATTACTGGCGTCTTGCAAGGGGAAAAGCAAGCCGATGGAAACGCCCGTGCCCTCCATAAGCGTATCCACGCCGATCGTGAGGGACATTACCTTGACTAAAGAATACCCCGGATACCTTAGTTCACAACTGAAAGTAGACTTGGTCGCACGTGTCAACGGATACTTGCGTACCTCTTACCTCAAGGCCGGAAGCCGGGTGAAGAAGGGCGATCTTATCTTCGTGATCGAACCGGACACCTATCAAGATAACGTCACCCAAGCCGAGGCTTCCGTAAAGACCTCCAAAGCCCAGCTGGAATATGCACGCAGTAACTACGAGCGTATGAAGGAGGCGGCTAAGAGCGGCGCCGTAAGCCAGATACAAGTGATCCAAGCGGAGGCTACCGTATCGGAGTCTGAGGCTGCCGTGAAGAATGCCGAGGCGGAGTTGAATACCGCACGGACCAACTTGAGCTATTGCTATATCCGTGCGCCTTTCGACGGTGCGGTTACCCGGGCCAGCTACGATATAGGTAATTACATCAACGGAGCCGTCCAGCCGGTTACCTTGGCCACCTTATACAAGGACGACTTGATGTTCGCCAATTTCAATATCGAGGATAACCAGTTCATGAAGATGATGCTGGAAGCCGCCCGCAACGATAGCACCGTGAAGCTTCCGACCGAGATCCTCGTCAGCATAGGCAAGGATGGCGGCAATGCGTATACGGGCCGGCTGGATTATCTATCCCCCAATATCGACCTATCGACCGGTACCCTGAACGTACGTGCCAATCTGGATAACCCGAAGCATGTATTGAAGAGTGGCTTATATGTCACCATCACCCTGCCGTATGCCGAGCAGCCGAATGCGGTCTTGGTTCGCGACGCCTCGATCGGTACCGACCAATTAGGGAAGTACCTTTATATCGTGAACGACTCCAATGTCGTACGATACCGTCCTATCGAGGTGGGCCAATTGGTAGACGATACGCTTCGCCAAGTGACCGCCGGTATCAGCCCCAAAGACTCCTATGTCACCTCCGCCCTGCTTAAGGTACGAGATGGCATGACTATCAAACCTATAAAATAAGCAAGCTATGGTAAAGTTCTTTATTAACAGACCGATATTCGCCACCGTACTTGCTCTGATCATCGTCGTGGCGGGTTTGGTCACCCTCAATATATTACCGATCGCCCAGTATCCGGAGATCACGCCGCCTACCGTACAGGTATCCGCCGTTTATCCCGGGGCGGACGCACAGACCGTAGCGCAGACCGTAGGTTTACCGATCGAGCAACAGGTAAACGGCGTGGACGGTATGCTTTACATGAGTTCAAACTCCTCCAGTTCGGGGGCTTACTCCCTAACGATCACCTTCGCCGTGGGAACGGATATCGACATGGCGACCGTCATGGTGCAAAACCGGGTGAGTATCGCCCAAAGTAGCTTACCGGAACCCGTGATCGTACAAGGTATCACCACCCGCAAGCAATCCTCCAATATCGTGATGATGCTTACCCTAAGTTCCAAGGATTCCATTTACGACGGGTTGTATTTAAGTAATTACGCCACCTTAAATATGATAGACCAGCTAACCCGGCTGCCGGGTGTAGGCTCGGTACAGGTGATGGGAGCCGGAAACTACAGCATGCGTATCTGGCTAGACCCGGAGGCGATGCGTATCCGTAACTTGACGCCGGACATGGTCTATCAAGCCATATCCACGCAAAACGCCCAAGTATCCGCCGGTTACGTAGGCCAACCGATTCTACGGGCGGATAACCCCTATCAATATACCTTGACCGTGAAAGGACGGTTGACGACACCGGATGAGTTCGGCAATATTGTCCTTAAGACCGGGCAAGGTGGTAAGATCCTGCGATTGAAGGATATCGCCCGCATAGAGTTGGGTAGCTCCTCTTACAACGTGGTCTCTAAATTAAGCGGACAGCCGACGGCGGCGATAGCGATCTACCAGTTGCCGGGCTCCAACTCCTTGGATGTATCGAAGGTGGTAAAGGCCAAGATGAAAGAATTAGGCAGTTCCTTACCCGAAGGCGTGGAATACAAAGTGACCTTGGATACGACCGAGGTGATCGACGCCTCCATCCATGAGGTGCTTATCACGTTCTTGGAGACAACCTTGCTGGTGGTCTTGGTCATCTTCTTATTCTTACAGAATTTCCGGGCGGTAGTCATCCCGTTCATTACGATTCCGGTCTCATTGATCGGTACACTGGCGGTCATGGCGGCTTTAGGCTTCTCCATTAATACGTTGACCTTATTCGGCTTGATTCTGGCGATAGCGGTGGTGGTAGACGACGCCATCGTGGTGGTAGAGAACTCCACCCGGCTCCTCGATACCGGGAAATATACGGCCCATGAGGCGGTATCGAAGGCCATGGATGAGATCGTAGGGCCTATCGTGGGCGTGGTATTGGTATTATTGGCGGTATTTATCCCGACAACGTTTATCAGCGGTATCTCCGGGCAGCTCTATAAGCAATTCGCCTTGACAATCGCCGCCGCTACCGTATTAAGCGGATTTAACTCGCTTACGCTTACGCCCTCGCTTTGCGCCCTTTTCTTGGAGAAGAATACGGAAGAACCGAAATTCTTCCTCTTCAAAGGATTCAATAAGGTATACGGAAAGACTCAGAAGATGTACGACTCGATCGTGGAGCGGATGCTGAAACGACCGGGAGCGGCGATGATCGTTTACGGTATCATCACGGCGGTAGCGGTTATCTTGTTTATGCGTTGGCCGACAACCTTTATACCCGAAGAGGATGACGGCTATTTCCTAGTCGTATCCCAATTACCCCCGGCGGCGAGCTTGAACCGGACGGAGGCGGTCACCAAGCAGATTGACGAGATCCTAAAGACGTACCCCGAGGTGAAATCATTCATCAGCGTTAGCGGATTCTCCGTAATGGGTGGAGGGGAGCAATCCAATACGGCCACCTTCTTCGTGATCCTAAAGAACTGGAACGAACGTAAAGGTAAGGAGCATACGGCAGAGGCCGTGACCAACCGTTTCAACCGGGAGGCATCGGCTATCCAAGAAGCGCAGGTATTCGGTATGGTACCGCCAGCTATCCCGGGGTTGGGCGCTTCGGGCGGCTTGCAACTGCAATTGGAGGATCGTAAGAACCTAGGTCCGACGGAGATGCAGCATGCCGTGGAGACATTGCTGGCCAGCTACCGCTCGAAACCGCAATTGCTGAACCTTTCTTGTATGTATCAGGCCAATACCCCGCAGTATCTACTGAAGATAGACCGGGATAAGGTGCAGATGCTCGGTCTTCAGTTGAATCAAGTATTCTCCACGCTCAGCTATTATATGGGAGCGGCGTACGTGAACGATTTCGTGGAGTTCGGACGTATTTACCAAGTTAAGATCGAGGCGAACGGAGAGGCGCAGAAAGTGATCGATGATGTACTCCGTTTGAGTCTGGCGAATAGTAAAGGAGAGATGGTACCCTTCTCCTCTTTTATCGAATTAGACGAGCAATTGGGATTAGACCAGATCAACCTATATAATATGTATTCATCGGCGGCTATTACTTGTATCGCCAACCCGAAATATAGCTCCGGAGAAGCGATCCTAGCGATGGAGGAGCTGATACAGGAGCAATTAGGTGATAATTTTGGATATGAATGGACCTCGGTCGCTTATCAAGAGACGAAAGCAGGATCTACGACGGTGATTATTTTCGCCATGGCGTTGCTAGTCGCTTTCTTGGTTCTCTCGGCTCAATATGAGAGCTGGACAAGTCCGTTGGCGGCTATCATGGGTTTGCCGATCGCCTTGTTGGGAGCTATTATCGGCTGCTGGGTGATGGGGGTTCCGGTAAGCGTATATACCCAGATCGGTATTATCTTATTGATCGCCTTGTCCGCCAAGAATGGTATCTTGATCGTAGAGTTCGCCCGGGATTTCCGAAAGGAAGGTAATCCGATACGGGATTCCGCCTTGGAAGCCGGACACGTTCGTTTACGTCCGATCCTGATGACCTCGTTCGCCTTTGTATTGGGTGTCATGCCTTTGCTTTTCGCTACCGGAGCGGGAGCGGCCAGCCGTATATCCTTAGGTGCGGCGGTAGTATTCGGTATGGCTATCAATACGATATTCGCCACGATGTTCATCCCTAACTTCTATGAACTGATGCAGACCATCCAAGAGAAATGGCTGGATAAAGGAAAGAAGACGGATGATACGCCTAAACAATAGAAAGTTTCCAATCCTCTAATGAGGCAAAAAGAGAATAGCCATGGCTAAACCCATGGTTATTCTTTTTTACTCCCTTCGGATACATTATTATATATTCTATGATTGGAATTAGGCGATTCCCAACAACTCTACCTCAAATATTAATGTGGAGAAAGCAGGGATCGGAGCCGAGGCACGATTACCATAACCAAAATTGTAAGGGATATAGATTATCCATCTATCCCCTACCCGCATTTCTTGAAGAGCCAATTGCCAGCCTTCAATCACTTGGTTCAAGCGAAAGGCTTCCGGGCAACCCCGTTTCCATGAGTTATCAAATTCCCTTCCGTTAATCAACGTTCCTTTATAATGTACCGCACGGTAATGTCCGGGTTCCCTCTTCCGAAGCGATCTCGTCCAAATACAATAGATTCTTCTCTTTGTACTCCTCTTTTCTACTCATATATATTACATTATCTTACATTTAGCTCCGCAAATGTAGCAAATAGAAATAGAAACTCAATGGCATGGTAACACAATAGACATGCCAAACGTTCAAATACTATCATTATATGAATCTGATTCCCGCTTTTTTTATCATAGATCAAGAAAACAACGCAATCCGCAAAACACATGCTTTAAAACATACCACGTATGGAACAACGCCGTATATTTGTGACTTATAATA
>ENA-UEQY01001080-UEQY01001080.1-human-gut-metagenome-genome-assembly--contig:-NODE-1080-length-16533-cov-7.382171_pt1 | contig 16533 bp, 12 predicted proteins | sample MGYA00242949_ERZ507949 | MGnify/ENA primary metagenome ERZ507949 (study PRJEB26167, sample SAMN06115403) | human gut metagenome | host: Homo sapiens | place: China:Jiangsu | collected 2016-07-06... | reverse complement strand
GTTTGTTCGCGTAAATCTACGAATTTTATTTGTTTCCGGCTCATTTGGGGCATCTGTTTTTTCGCAATGTACTCCACGGGTTCGAAAACCACCTCCGGGGCGACGCGCACTTTCGAGCGGAACGTGTCCTTTATCTCCTTTTCGAAAGCTTCGTCGCGGCGCGCGCTGCCGATGCGCAGCACGATCTGGTCGGTGCCCAGACTGCCCGTGAAGACCTCGATGATGTAGTTGCTCACGCCCGGAATGTTCTCCAGTATGTCGTACAGCGCGGGCGGATAGAGCGTCGTGCCCTTGAACTTGATCATCTGCCCCTTTCGGCCGATGACCGACGAAAGCCGCATCGTGCCGCGTCCGCAGGCGCACCGCTCCGTGTATCCGATGCAGATGTCGCCCGTGCGGAAGCGCAGCAGCGGCATGCCCCGCACGCCGAGCGTCGTAATGACGACCTCGCCCTCCTCGCCTTCGGCGACGGGGTTGTTCTGCTCGTCGAGCAGCTCCACCAGAATCAGGTCGGCCGGCACGTGGCCGCCGCAATGGTGCCCGCATTCGGTGATCGAGGTCTGCATCTCGGTCGAAGCGTAGGTCGAGAACAGCTCCAGTTCGGGCCACAGCTCAGTAATCTTGGCCCCCAGCGTGTTGTTGCCGAAGGCGGTGTCGCGCAGCGCTTCGCCGATGCAGATCGCACGGCGCAGCGACGAGCGGCGGTAGTCGATGCCGTGCTCCTCGGCATAGGCGACCAGTTTTGTCAGGAACGACGGCACGACGATGCAGCCCGTGGGGCCGATGCGCCGTATGGTGTCCCACTGCAGTTCGGGAATGCCGTTCCCGACGCGGATCACGCCGCACCGGAGCTTCCGCGCGCCCAGAAAATAGGCCAGCCCCGCCATGAAGCGGCGGTCGATGGTGGTCATCAGCTGCAGCACGTCCTCCGGCGTGCATCCCGCCGTGGTGAAGGATTCGGCTTCGTTGTAGGCCAGCCGGTCGAGGTCCTCCTCCGTGAGGGCGAACGTCACCGGGTCGCCGAGCGTTCCCGAAGTGGTCACGTAGTCGATGATGCGGCTGCGGGGTACGCAGATGAAATCCTGCGGGTGGAGCTGCAGGTCGGTCTTGGTGGTCACCGGCAGCCGCCGCAGGTCCTCCTGCGTGCGGATGTCGCCCGGACGCGCGCCGCAGTGGTCGAACATGCGCCGGTAGTAGGGTGAATTTTCGTACAGATAGGCGATCTCTTCGCGCAGGCGTTCCTGCTGGAACGCGGCGATCGCATCCGCCGATGCGAATTGTATTTCCGGATTTCTTATCATGGCTTACATTCCGATTTTAGTCTTTCAACCGCTTCCCGCTCGTCGGTGCGCGGGATTCCGCTCTGCAGCGCCTTGTCGAAGCATTGCGCCGCCCGGACGTCGTCTCCATGCGAGCGGTAGTATTCTCCCAGCAGTTTCCATGTGTGGAAATTCTGCGGATTGGTCCGTTCGAAACGGTCGAGCGTCGCGGCGTCGGCGGCGGTCTCTTCCCGCATGGCTTTGCGGATTTCTCCGCCCAGCCGCCTGTATACCACCACGCGCGGATAGTCGTGCGCGAGGTAGGCCGTGTCGGCGGCTATCTCCTGCGCCGCGTCGCAAAGCTCTGCGGCCGGATCGGGATCGCGCATGACGGCTCCCAGATCGTAGCAGATATAGGCGCCGCCCTGCCACGGCGAGGTCGAAACCCACATTTTCAACGCCGAGGGCCGGAATACGACCGAGTGGTGGGCGATCGACTGGTTGACCGAGCAGTCGTTTCCGACGCCGATGTCCGCGCCGCCTTCGCCCCGCTGGTCGCGCAGCATGGCCACGGCCGCCTGAGGTGTGAGCGGCGCGTTTGCCGCCGTCAGCTCCTCCAGCCGTGCGAAGCGGCAGGGGCTGTCCGTCCGGGCGAGGTTTTCGAGGTTGTATTCGTCGCCGGCCAGTTCGGTCGACTGGTAATGGTTCGTGCAGACGAGGTATTCGCCGCCGCTTTCGTACAGGGCGGTCTTGCGGGGCGTCTTCTCGATGATTGCGGCCCTTCCGTCGCGCGCCGATGCGACGAGCAGCGATTCGCTGACGAAGGTGTCGCGGCGGCGGGCGATTTCGAGGGCTTCGCCGATCGTGGCCGCATGCTGCAGGATTTCGCGCGCGAGGATCGAAATCGGGGTCGCCGCCGAGAGCGGGACGGGACCTTTGGCGGCGTTGATCGTCACGGTCAGCCCCTTGTCGTTCATGCCCGACAGTACGCCGATCATCCCGGCCCAGCCGATGCTGACGAAGGGGTGCCCGGCCTGCGGACGGCAGAAGGTGACGATTTTGTGGCGGGCGAAATCGTCGCCCATGTAGAAGTCGAAATTGCGGCCTACCACCAGCTCCCCGTCGGCGCTCATGCCGCCCCATGCCGCGAACGAACTGCACCCGACGAGCATGTACTGGCTCATGGCGTGCCCGATGTCGTGCGCCGCATGGTAGTTGAGCTGACGCTCGTAAGGGGTGCCTATGGCGTCGAAGTCGTGCGAGCAGTAGAGCGACCGGGCGTATATCTCGCGCCGGTACTCTTCGGGGACGTGCCGTCCCAGATTGCGGTTGAAGATCACGATCAGGCCCCGCAGGAACTTCAGGTAGCCGTCCGAAGGGATGAATTCGCGGATCTGGTCCACGAAAACCTGCTCCTGATAGCGCATCAGCCCGGCCGTGAGCGCTCCAGCCGCCGCTCCCGACTCTTCGGGCGATCCGGCCGTGTAAAGCTCCCAGAGACCGTACCTGTTGTGGCGCAGGAAACTTCCGCGGCACGAGGTGTAGCCGCCGTGGTCCGCGACGCGGTAGGCCGCCGTGTCTACGGTCATCGCGGGCGGTTCCATGTCGGCCGTGAGGTAGAGTCCCCAGAGGAACGCCGCCGCCAGCAGCGGAAGCGCAAGGAGCGTGATGAGCGTGTATTTGAGAAATCGTTTCATGCGTCGCCTATTTTTTTAGCCAGATATTCCGTGCCCAGCAGCTCGGCGCAGGTCGCCGCCGCCGAGAGCGTCACCCCGATCGCGCCGTGAACCGTCAGGTTCTGCCCCGTGAGCAGCAGGTTCTCGAATTTCGTCCGTACGGGAATGCAGGTCGCCATGACGTTGCGGCAGTCTTTCTGCAGGCCGTAGGCAGCCCCGTGGGGGATTCCGGTGTAATGCCGGTAGGTGAGGGGCGTGGCCGCGTACGTCTGTTCGATCGCCGCCCGCAGGCCGGGCAGCCGCTCGCAGACGAAGTCCGTCAGATGCTCCGCGACGGCCGTTTTCAGGGCCGTATACGCTTCGGGACGGCGGCCCGGCGCCGATCCGCTCCATGCCGACCAGATGTCGGTGGCGATCGGGGCCATCAGCGTCACCACCTCGCTCCATGCCGGATCGGCGCACGGCGGCTGTGCGCTGAACAATACCATTTTCGGGCGCATGGCCTCCGTGTCGAAGAGCGTATCCCAGACGTCTCCGCCCTCGGCGTAATAATAGAGGTTGCGGTTGATATAGGGAAAACTTTGCGGCCTGAGCAGCAGATACACCGAGAAAAGGCCGTACGTGCCCGGCATGCCGGCCATCCGGTCGCGGAACGCGCGGCGCAGAACCGGCGTCGGCCCGATCAGGCCGAACGTCGCCGCGGGATGGATGGCCGAAATGACGCTCTTCGCCCGCAGTATCCTGCCGTCGGCGAGTTCCACGCCCGTGATGCGCCTGCCTTCGGTGTGGAGCGCGCTTGCCCGGCATCCGGTGAGGATCGTGCCGCCGTGCTCGCGGATTCTGGCCGCCAGCGCGTCGGCGATATGCTGCGTCCCGCCGGCGAAACGGCAGGCGCCTTCGATGTTCGAATGGTTTATCATGGCGTGGTGGTAGAGCGGGGAACTCTCCCGCACGCCGCCGTAGAGGGGATTGGTCCCGGCCAGAACGCTGCGCAGCAGCGGGTCTGCGACGCATTCGCCGATGAACTCCGCCGCCGATGCACCGAGGTATTTCACCCCGCCGGACGACAGCCGTCCCGAACGGTGCACTTCAACGCCTATGCTGTCTCCTATCTCCCTGATTTTGTCGCAGTAGCGGGCGATTCCCGCCGCTTCGCGCGGGAAGAGGGAGGTCAGGTGCCGCCGGAATTCGTCGTAGCCGTGCATGTAGGCGAACTCTCCGGCTCCGCCCGGCGATACGATGTCGAACGCTTCGTCGAGCGGCCGTATTTCGAGCGAATCCCCGATGCCGAAATAGTCGAAATAGCGGCGCATGATGCCGCCCTGCTGCATGCTGCCCACGTAGTGCATCCCCGTGTCGATGGAATGGCCGCGGCGGCGGAACGACTGCAGGCAGCCGCCGGGGACCGCCGCCTGTTCGACTATGCAGACGCCCATCCCTTCGCGGCTCAGCATGACGCCGCATTCCAGTCCGCCCAGCCCGCTGCCGATGACGATTATGTCGAACTCCTCCTGCATCTTATTCCGGTCGGGTCAGTATGTAAACCGTATTCGACGTGTGCGCGTCCGTGTGCGCCGCATGAATCTCCAGCCCCAGCCTGCGGGCCGTCTGCTGCAGTTCCGGCGTCGAGGTGAAGTGCAGCTCGCCGTCTGTCTTGTTGAATCCGACGATCTTCGTGGACCACACTTCGGTCATGGCCGTGGTCTTGTGCCGTTCGGCCTTCCCCGCGTCGCCGTCGCGGATGATGATCCGCCCGCCCGCCTTGAGCCGCGCCGCACAGCGTTCGATCAGCCCGCGCTGCTCTTCGGGCTGCATGTAGTGCAGTACGTCGAGCAGCAGGAACGCATCGGCTTCGGGCAGCTCCGCCGTGCGCAGGTCGGCGTGGACGAACTCCGTTTCGGGCCGCCGCAGGAAGCTGTGCCGCGCCGTTTCGATCTTCTCCGCGTCGTAATCCACGCCCACGATGCGGCGGCGGTCCGAGAGCATGGCGAGCATGTAGCTCAGCGGTCCGTATCCGCAGCCGAGGTCCACGACGGTCCCTTCGCGCGGCACGATGCGGTCGAAGAGCGTGTAGCACTTCTCCAGCCGTATCTTGACCCGCATGTACCACTCCAGCACGGGGCCTTTGTAGGTGTAGCTTTTGATGAGCATGTCGCGGAAATAGGGGTTGCAGGGCCGGTTGTAGGTCTCGTAGAGTTTGCGGTACTCGCGGCGCATCTGGCGGCATGCGGACTTGGCCTGCGCGGAGTAGTCCGCGGGGTCGCCGCAGGCCGTGCGCGGCAGTATGCGGCTTACGACCAGTCCGTGCTTGATGTAGATGGGCTGGCGTTTGGACGAGATCATGCCGTTGCCGTAGAGGCATATCGGCAGGATGTCCAGTCCTAACTCCGCCGCGAGGTAGAAAGCGCCCTTGTGGAAACGCTTGATCCTGCCGTCGGCCGAGCGCGTGCCTTCGGGGAAGACGATGACGCTGTAACCCTCTGCGACCTTCTGCGCGAGCGCGGGAGCGAGGCGTTCGTACCCGTCCGCGGCGTGGTAGAAGCCCAGATAGCGGACGATGCGCCCGAAGACCGGCGAACGCCACACCCAGCCGTTGGTCACCATCACCGCCTTGGGGCAGATGCTCAGCAGTACGAGGATGTCGATGAACGACTGGTGGTTGGCGATCACCACCGCCGGTTCGGCGAACGTTTCGCCCGTGTCGTTCAGGCGTATGGTTTTGGTGGTGACCATCGCCCGCAGGAATCCCCGCGTCATATGGTGGATCGACCACTGCACGATGCGCTGCTTGCGGCGTCGCGCCATCGGCAACGGCCAGAGCGTGAAGATCAGCGCCTGCAGCAGCTGGCATCCCGTCACGAACAGCCCGAATGCGTAGAGGGTGTTGATGAGGCTGCCCAGCGTGTAGGGTGCGCCGCCTTTTTCGGTCTGCGACGAGACGAGCATCCGGAACAGCACGGGCTGTACGGTGTAGGATACCAGCACCACGGCGACGATGCCGAAGAGCGAGATCAGTGCCAGCGAATGGAGCGCCGGATGCCGCGCGAAGATCAGCGCTCCGAGTCCCACGACGACCGTGAAGGCCGAGAAGAAGATGGCCGTCTTGTGCGTGTCGAGCATCCTGCGCCCGGTTTTGTATTCGCTCAGCAGTCCGTCCATGATGAAGATGCTGAAGTCGTCGCCGATGCCGAATATGAAGGTCGAGAGGATGATCGTCACGATGTTGAACTCGATGCCCAGCATGGCCATCAGTCCGAGGATGATGACCCACCCGACGGCCATCGGCAGCAGCGACATGAGCGTCAGTTCGATCCGGCCGTAGCAGAGGAACAGCGCCGCAGTGACCAGTATCGACGAGATCGAGAGTATCAGGTAGAAGTTGCGGTTCACGCTCCGCGCCATTTTCCCGGCGTAGAACGCCCGGTCGGCGGCTACGATGTCGTCCGTCGCCGAGAACGCCGCGTATACCTCGTGCTTGCAGCTGTCGGCCAGCGTCACGTGGCTCAGGAAGATGGGGGACTTCTCCTGCCCGTCGATCCACTCGCGGAATACCTCGCGCGCCGCCGCGGATGCGTAGTCGAGCGGGGCGTACTCCTTTTCGGCCAGCTTCAGCGCGCCGTCGAACGCGCCGTCGGCGAAGCCGTAGCGTTTTTCCGCCTCCCGAATCCCCGCGCGCACCGCTTCCCGCCGCTGCGGAGTCCAGAACCGGCGCCACCGCTCCAGCCGCCGCTGCTGTTCGGCGCTGTCCACCACGAACGATGCGATGCCGGCGTGGGAGTCGATTTTCCCGGCCTGTTTGAGCGAGTCGAGCCGCCGGCCCATGCGCAGGTAGCTCGCGACGGCTTCGCCCGGCGTGTCGGCCGTGGTAATGAAGAGCACCTTCGACCGTTCGCCGTCTTCGTCGGTCAGCCTGCTCAGCCGCTGCTGCGCGGCGGCCAGCCGGGGCGGGTCGTAGTTCAGGTGCATCATGTCGCTGTCGAAGCCGATGCGGTTGAAGAAGAAGAGACATATGAACGTGAGCAGCAGAATCGCCGCCACCAGCGGGCGGTTCCGGTCGGGACGCATTCCCGTGAGCCGCTCCACCCGTTCCAGCACGGCGGACCCCCCCCCGCGTTTCTCCTTACGGATCAGGTGGGGAAGCAGCACCAGACTGAAAAGCGTCGTTCCGACCAGCGTCAGCGATGCGAACAGCCCGAAGTCGCGCAGCAGCTGCGAATCGGTGAAGAGCAGTCCCGCGAAGGCGCCGATGGTCGTTATGCTGCCGATGGTCAGCGGATAGGCCAGATCGCGGATGATCTGCCGCGGGTCGTGGCAGTGGTTCGCATGGCAGAGTATATGGATCGAATAGCTCAGCGCGATGCCCATTACGACGGTCCCCGCACCTACGGCGATCGACGAAATCGTATGGCACGTCAGCGACATGATCGCCAGCGCGAACAGCGCGCCGAGCGCCACGGGAATCAGGGCCAGCAGGACCGCGAACTTGTTGCGGAACGAGAGGGTGATGAACGCCACGATGATCAGGATGGCGATGTTGAGCGTCAGCATCATGTCGCGCTTGATCTGGCGGGCGTTGTAGGCCGCCACGGCGGGTCCGCCGTAATAGTCCGCCGTGATTCCTGCGGCGGCGTATTCGGCGTTCAGCCCCTCCAGCGCCGACTCGATCCGCTCGATCAGCCGGTCGCCGACGCCCGTGTCGCCGCTCTGGTAGTGCGGTGATATGAAGACCAGCAGCGTGGTCATGCCCTTCGAGAAGAGGTAGTCGTCGCAGAGCGTGTAGTTGCCTCCGATGTTCAGCTCCTGCAGCTTGCCCAGCGCGCCGAACGACAGCCCCAGCGGATCGTCGTAGATATATTCGTCGATAAATCCCCCGACGGGCGACAGCAGGCGGCGGTAGTTGCCCTCCATCGCCTGCGCGATGCCCCGCGGGGTGACGAGCGTGTCCATGCGGGCGTAATCCGCTTTCGAAAGCAGCAGCGGCAGGTTGCCCTGCAGGAACGACCGCATGCCGTCCGCCAGTTCGCTGCCGAAGGTCGCTTCGACTTCGGCATAACGCCTGAAAAGCGTGTCGGCGTTGAGCCGCGCCGCCAGCGAATCGACGCAGGCCATCATCTCGTCGGTCTTGTCGGCCGCATCCTCGCCGGCATTTATCATCACGGCGATCTTGTCCTTGATCTTCAGGTTCGAGAACGCCGCGGCCGCCTTCCGCTCCCCGTCGGGGAAGAATCCGGTGATGTTCTCGCTGAACCGCAGCCGCAGTGCGGCTGAGGCCATCGCCACGACCAGCACTCCCAGCAGCGCATAGAGCAGCGTGCGGCGGGATTCGAAGAAGTCGTACAGGGCGATGAAGAACTTATTCATGGCGGGGCGTGCGTTTACAGAAGACGAGCAGGGCGTAGCTGACCGCCGCGGCCGCGACCGCGCATACGGCGGCCATGACGAAACTGCCCACGACGTACTGGAACATGTCGGCGGCGGCCCTTTCGAGCGTGATGTCCGACAGCGACAGCGGCATTGCGCGCCGCAGTACCTGCGCGCCGGTCCAGTAGCTGCCGTAGAGAATGAAGGGGATCATCGGCGGGATGCTGATGTTCGAGCTGAGTATCGCCACGGCCTTGTTGAGCCGTGTGAAGTGGGCCGTAACCCCCGCCGCGATCATTTGGTAGCCCCACAGCGGGGCGATGCCGAAGAAGATCCCCAGCCCGATCGAAGCGGCCAGCTGCGGATTCGAATCCCGCGAACGGGTGATGTTGTCCGCCACGAAACGCCGGATATTCTCTTTGGTGAGCGAGCGCAGGAACCGCCACGGATAGTAGAACAGCAGGGCGCCCAGCACGAGGAACGTGTTGAGGATGCTGATGCGCGTGAAATCCTTGCCCGGCCGGAAGTGCGTTACGCGTTCGTCCTTTTCGGGGTAGAAGACGTTGACGGGGATGTTGCGCACGGCGATTCCCCGCCATGCGGCCCGCACCAGCACCTCGACTTCGAATTCGTAGCGGCGCGTCAGGAACCGCATGCCCTTCATCCGCCGTACGGGATAGAGCCGGAATCCCGACTGGGTGTCGTCGAGCCGCATGCCGGTCTCGACGCGGAACCAGAAGTTCGAGAATTTGTTGGCGAAGGTGTTCTTGCCCGGCATGTTGTCCGAGCGGAGGTTCCGGGCGCCTACCAGCAGCGCGTCGGGCGTCTTTTCGATCTCTTCGACGAACTTCGGGATGTCCGACGCGAAGTGCTGTCCGTCCGAGTCGATCGTTATCATGTAGCGGTAGCCGTGTTCTTCGGCATAGCGCAGTGCCCGGCGTATGGCGTACCCTTTGCCGCGGTTCGGGGCGTAGGAGATGGTCCCGACGCCCTCGGCGGCCAGTATCTGCGCCGTCGAATCGGTCGAGCCGTCGTTTACGACCAGCACGTGCGCGCAGTAGCGGCGCACGTCGGCGATCACGCGGGCGACGGTTTTTTCGTTGTTGTAGGTCGGGATCACCGCCAGTATGTCGTTCCGGTCGTTCATGGTTCGGGGGTGGCGGTCGCCTTGAGTTTGAGGACCGTTTTTTCGTTGTTCGTGACGACGCAGGTCACTTTTTTGGCCGCCGTGCCGTCGTCTGCGAGGCGGATGTCTATGTCGAGCAGAGTGTCCGCCTGCGGAACGATCATGCCGAGGAACTTGCATTCGCGGATCGCCGTGAAGCGGTGCCTGCGTCCCGTGCCGCGCTCCAGACACTCCCGGACGATCTGCAGCGTGCAGACGCCCGGCAGCACGGGGTTGCCGGGGAAGTGCCCTGCGTAGACCGGATGCGCCGCATCGAGCCGGACCCGGAACGCGAGCCGGTCCTCTGCCGAGAGGTAGTTGTCTATGTCGCTGAAGAGTTTCTGCATCTGAGTCGGGATCGGAGGTCAGGGGTTGAATTTCGCGGGATCGACCGCGAGGTTGAATCGTTTGTCGCGGAACTCGTAGACCGAATGTCCGCCTTCGGTTTCGTTCAGCTCCATCCGGTCGAGCGTCATGTTCTCCAAGTCGAAGCGGAGCGTGATCGAGTCGATGTATTTGCGGGCGCGGCGCGACAGGGGTACCATCCGTACGGTCCCCGCGCCCTCCGTTTCGTCGTAGCCGATCTGCCACCCCTCGCCGAACTGCGAGAGGTCGCCCGTCATGCTGGCGCGGATCATCAGCGCGACCTGCTGCAGCATGGGATTGGCCGAGGTGGCCGTTTCGGTCACCTGCCCGGCGGTCCTGAGGATGATGCGGTCGTCGCGGATGATGACTTTGTCGCCCGCAGGCACGGTGTATTCGAGCGCCATGGCTTTGGTGTTGTCGTAGTAGAAACGGCCTTTTAGCTCGATTTCGCCCTTCATCCGGCGCACCTGCCGGTGCTGCGTGAAGTCGCACTGAATGGTCTTGTTATCGCGGCTGGCTTGGGCGAGCCGCTCCCGGAACGAGTCGGGCAGCTGTCCTTGGGCCGTCAGCGCCGACAGCAGCGCAAAGGGAATTAGCAGGGAGGCTATTTTCATGGTTTTTCGATTTTAAACAGTTCGCATACGGTCGCCGTGCCGTAGCCGCGCCGCTTCAGGTCGTCGAGAACCAGCCTTAGCAGCCGATCCGCGCCGGGACGGTCGTCGTGCAGCAGGATCACCTTGCCGTCGCCCAGCCGGCGGGCTATGCGCTCCGCCACGGCTTCGCGGCTGCGGCGCAGAAGCGTGTCGAACGAGCGGACGCTCCACCCGATGCAGCGGCTCTGCGTCCGCTTCACGGCCCGCGCCACCATCGGGTTGGTGACCCCGAACGGCGGCCGGAAAAGGTGCGTCTCCACGCCGGCGATCTGCCGGAGCGACTCCCTGCACCGCAGGATGTCGGCCGTCATCGCCCAGCTGCTCCGCATCGGGAACCCGGCTGCGTGCTCCCAAGTGTGTATGCCTGTATCGTGCCCTTCGGCGGCGATGCGGCGCACCAGTTCCGGATGCCGCTCGGCCTTTGCGCCGACGAGGAAGAACGTCGCCCTTACGCCCCTCTCCCGGAGCAGGTCCAGCACGCGGGGCGTCATCTCCGGGTCCGGTCCGTCGTCGAACGTCAGCGCGACGACCCGTCCCGCGGCCCGGTTGCGGCACAGCGTGCGGACGTACGCCCCCAGCCGTATCTGGTAGGAGCAGTAGAACAGGACGAATCCCGCGGCGATTATGACGGCGGCTACATACATGTCAGTTCCATGGCCGATTCGGTGCGGCCCGAAAAGTCGTTGTAAAGCGTGATCTTATGCCCGGCGTTCTCCGCGACCGCCTGCCGGAATACCTCGGCGATCGCTGTAAAGTGCGGCTTGACGCCAGTTTGCGAAGCCCGTATCGCCCGGCCTTCGGACGTTTCCGCGCCGGATTCCCCGACGCAGGCGTTTTCGTTTCCGTATGCCTTTCCGGAGGGGTTTTCGGTATGGTCCTTTTCCCTGCCGCTCTCTCTTTCGTATCTCTTTTCGCAGGTCGCTCTTGCGTATGCTTTTCCGCCGGCTTCGCCTTCGTGTGCTTTTCCGTCGGGGTCTCTTTCGTATGCCTTTCCGGAGGGGGCTTCGGCGCGGGACTTCTCTTCTCCGCCCGTCTCTCCGTTTGTTTCTCCGCCCGCCGGATATCCGCCGTCCGCCGCCGGAGTCCCGGCCGGGATGCGGATTCCCGTGATTTCGGCGACCGAACAGTCGAACCGCTCGGCCGTCAGCACGAAGAATACCGACGATTCGCCCCATCTCCCCTCCTGCGCGACGCGGAGCCGCTGCAGAACCTTTTCGACCGAGGGCGTCGTCTCGTCGAATGCGCCGACCAGCACGGCCTGCGACCAGCCCGCGCCGATGCGCAGTGCGGCGTCCGTAAGCGCGTTCTCGAAACTCGTCCAGCGGTGGGCGTAGGTGGTGTTGTAACAGTGCAGTCCGCGCAGCAGGGCGATCTGCGCGCCGACCGTGTTGAAGGTCGACTGGATGAACGGCGTGGGGTTGAGCATCGTCTCATCGCCTGCGATCAGCCCGTCGAGGAATTTCTCGCTGTCGGCGATGCACCCCAGTCCCGTCGCGGTGATTATCGCGTCGATCGGCGCCCGTGCGCCGAATTCCAGCAGCGATTCGATGCCGGCGGCCACGCCCGACTTCACGACATGGCTCATCCGCCGCCGCAGGTTCATTTCGGGAATCAGGACCTTGATGTCGCTGCGCAGCTCCGCGCCCGATGTTATGCAATTGACGTATGCCTTCATTTTGCGAATATCAGTGAGGAACAGTTTCCGCCGAACCCGAACGAATTGGACAGCACCGAATTTACGGCTGCGGATTCCGTCTCCGTGACGGGACGCAGCCCCAGCTCCGGAATCGGCTCCGCGAATCCGGGATTGCCGTAGCGCAGTCCGTGCCCGATGGCCAGCGCCGACAGCACGGCTTCGATGCCGCCCGCCGCGGCCAGCGCATGCCCGGTGAAGCCCTTCGTCGAACTGAAGGGCGGCACCAGCTCGCCGAACAGCCGCCGCAGGGCGGTGCCTTCGGTCAGGTCGTTGTTCGGCGTCGCCGTGCCGTGTGCGTTGATGTAGTCCACGCGCTCCAGCCCGCTCCGGGCCAGCGCTTCGGCCATGGCGCGGTACGCCCCCTCGCCCGTCTCGGACGAAGCGGTCTGGTGGTGGGCGTCGTTGGCGTTGGCGTACCCCGCAAGGCGGCAGTAGGAGCGCATGCCCGGTTCTTCGCGCGCAAGGACGACATATCCCGCCCCTTCGCCCAGATTCAGCCCTGCGCGCGTGGCGTCGAACGGGCGGCACCGCTCCCGGTCGAGAATCGAGAGCGAGTTGAATCCGTTGAGCGTGAAGCGGCACAGTGCGTCGGTGCCTCCGGCCACGACATAATCGGCCATGTCGTTTTCGAGCAGCAAGGCTCCGGTGATGACGGCGTTCGCGGCCGACGAACAGGCCGTGCTGACGGTCGCCGTGTAACCCGTGATGCCGCAGTACTCCGCGATCCGGCGGGTGCTGTCGGCGCAGTCGTGCCCCGCCACTGAGCGCAGGCGGCCTCTGCCGTTGTCCGACCTGAAGTCGCGGTAGAAGTTCTCCGTGAGGTCCATGCCGCCGACCGAAGTCCCCGAAACGAGTGCCACGCGCGCCGCGGCGGGAATCGCCGCATCGGCCACGGCCTGCGCCGCGGCGATCATCCCCAGCAGGGCCGTGCGCGAAGGGGTCTCACGCGCCGGGATGCCGAGCAGTTCGCCGAGCGCCCGGTTGTCGCGCCGGACCTCTCCGACGGGCACGTCGACGGCCGAACGGAAAAGCGTCGGCTTCCCGATCCCGCTGCGTCCGGCCCGCAGGGCCGCCAGCGTCTCCCCGGCCCCGTTGCCGAGTGCCGAGATGATCCCTATGCCCCGGACGGCTATGTTCATTTGCGGTTTTTACGGATATAGTCGGCCAGCGTGGCGACCGAGTGGAATATCGGTTTGGCTTCGGCCGGGTTGGCCAGCCGGATGCCGTAGTGTTTTTCGAGCAGGAGCGTGATTTCGAGGGCGTCGATCGAATCCAGTCCGAGTCCTTCGCCGAACAGCGGCGCGTCGGTGGCGATCTCTTCGGCGGTGATCTCCTCCAGATTCAGCGCTTCGATAATCTGCTGTTTGAGTTGCAGTTCCAGATTTTCCATCGTATCTATTCGAGTTTTTCGGTTAATGTCAGTTCACAGTCGTACTCCCCGCCGCAGAGTTCGCACCAGCCCCATACGACGGCGTCCATGCGTCCTTGGGCGATCAGTCCTTCGGCGTATTTCCGGATAAAGTTACAGCTTTTGTCGGGGAACGCAAAAAAAGTGCTCTCGCCTTTCAGCCCGTGCTTGATCGCGATCTGCCCCAGCATGATGTTCGGGAGCGTGTAGACGAACACCGCCGGAGAGGCCCCGCCCCCGTCGTCGGCGTCGATGACGGCCTGATGGCGCATGTCGCTGTCGAGCGATGCGCTGCGGTTGGCCAGCACCACGCCGATCCGCTCGGCCGGGCAGTCGGGACGTCGCCCGGCCAGCAGTTCGCACGATGCGACGTAGGCCAGCTTGCAGAGGTCGTCCATCTTCGAAAACTTCATGTTCGGGTCTGCCAGCGCGCGGTATCTCTCGCGGATGAAGACGCCGAACGGCACCTCCGGATGCCGCGTTATGGCTACGTGCGCCGTGTCGCGGGCGGTGCGTATCTCTTCGGTCTCGTCGCCGCCTGCCTGTCCGGCGTTTGTTATGACGTTGTTTCCGTTCGCTGCGGCGCACTCTTTCTGTCCGACGTTCGCTGCGGCGTTACTCTCGTCCGCTCCGGTGAATCCGGGTTGTTCGCCGGCTGTTTCCTGCCTGCGTTTGTTCTGTGCGTCGTCCCGGTCGGTTTCGGCGCCGTTTGTTCCGTCCTGACTGGCGGGATTTTCTCCGTCGCAGTATCGTCCGCCGAAAACGTCGCTTCGCTCCGCCGCAGCATTCTCGTCCGTGCTGCCCGTCTCGTCCGTGCCGTATGCGTTCCGGCCCGTCCCGCGCCGGAATACCGCCGCGGCGTTGCAGCCGCCGAATCCCGACGCCGTTTTCAGCGCGGCGTCCGTCCGGGTCGTGCGGTGTTCCGCGCTTATGTTCAGCGGATAGGGCACCCCGCACTCCGCATAGCCTTTGACGCCGAAGACGGTTCCTTCGGCCAATCCGTGCACCGTGACGATGCTTTCGATGACGCCCGAAGCGCCGAGCGTATGCCCGAAATAGGGTTTCAGCGAGTTGCAGGGCGTGCCGCACAGTCCTGCGAGATGCAGTGCCCGGCTCTCCATCTCGTCGTTGTAGAGCGTCGCCGTGCCGTGGGGATTGACCATGCCGATCGCTGCGGCGCCGAGCGACGCTTCGCGGAGCGCCGCACGGATTGCGAACGCGAGTCCGTCGCCCGTGCGCGACGGAGCCGATATGTGGTTCGCGTCGTTGGAGATGCCGCCTCCCGCCACGGTGACGCCCGTCGCCGAAAGTCCTCTATCGGCCGTGAGCAGCACCGCGCCGCCGGCTTCGCCCAGCGTCAGCCCGTCGCGCGCCGCGTCGTAGGGGCGGCAGAGCACGGGACTTACCGATTTGAAGGCGTTGAATCCGCTGACGATGAAATCGCACAGCAGGTCGAATCCCGCGACGAAGACATGGTCGTACTCGCCGCTGCGGATCAGCCGCGACGCGACGACGATGGCCGACACGCCCGAAATGCAGGCGTTCGAGATCACCAGCGGCCGGTTCGCCGCCCCGAAATGCCTTCCGACGACCTCCGCCGTGTCGTTCAGGTCGCATTTCGCCGGATCACCGTTCAGCAGGCCGATGTTGCCTTTGGTCGTGGAGAGCAGGATGAGCGTCCGTTCGTTCGCGGGCGACACGCCCGATCGGGCGATCACCTCGCCCAGAGTCAGCAGCGCCAGTCGTTCCGCGGGCGTGTATTCCGCCACTGCCCGCTCCGCCGCCAGCTGCGCAAACCGTTCCGGGTCGATCCGGCAGACGGGCGTGCCGTCGTGCCATACCGAGAGATTCGTCCTCCCGGCGCGCACGGCCTCCATATTCTCCCGCGTGCCGAATCCGAGCGCTGACAGGATGCTGTCGGGTCCCCACCAGACCGCTACTTCACGTCCCATCTCTCCTTCCATTTGCGGTAGAACTCCGGCGCGAGCAGCTGCAGCTCGCCGCGGGCGTCGAGAAACACCTGCGTCGAGCTTCCCTCGGCGACGATTTCGCCGTCGGTGCCGCTGCGGATCGTGTATTCGAAACAGATTTTCGCCGCTTCGGTGGCAATATAGCGGGTCTCGACCACGGCCGTGTCGTTTACGCGCAGCGGCTTTTTGTATTGCAGCTGCAGTTCGACGATCGGCGCGGTGTATCCGCTGGCATGGATGTCCATGTAGCCCAGCCCTGCGAATTCGCGCCCGAAGGCCTCGCGTCCGTCCTCGAAATAGCGCACGTATTCGCCGTGCCACACGATCTGCATCGAGTCCACCTCGCTGAATCTTACGCGCAGCGACGTCTTGCCGACCAGACTCGCCTCGGCTGTTTTTCTGCGTACCATCACTCTTCCATGTATATTTTCATCCGGCACTCGGCGACGGGCTTTCCGCCGCATTCGGTCCGTGCCGAAAGTAGGGTTACGTTCATTACCGCCTGTTCGACGGCGATCGTCGTGACGAGCCGGCTGCCGACCGGGGGCAGTGCGTGGACTTTCAGGTCGTTCACGGCCCCGATATATCCCGCGGCTGCGGGCCATGTAGCCTGCGCGCAGGGCGGCCGACTGGGCGATATGCTCGATCAGGCCGCACTCGCTGAGCGCGCCCTCTTCGACGAAGATGTTGTCTTCGCATACGGTCAGCCCGCTGCGGGCGCATCCGTCTTCGCCGATGCCGTAGAAGGCATCCGCCATGACGATCGGCGGCCGCTGCGGAATGTATTCCACTATTTCGTCCGCTGCAATCAGGGCTTTCTCAGGTACTCCCATAAAGGTCCTTTTTTATTTCGTTTCAGCCGCAGCGTATCGACCAGCGCGCTCTGCGGGTCGTCGGGGAAAACCCACGCCTTGCCCGTCGCGGCGGCTGCGCTGCGGGCCTCTTCCAAGTCGAAGTCCGGGGCGATGTAATAGGCCGG
>ENA-UEQY01001076-UEQY01001076.1-human-gut-metagenome-genome-assembly--contig:-NODE-1076-length-16584-cov-26.077119_pt1 | contig 16584 bp, 19 predicted proteins | sample MGYA00242949_ERZ507949 | MGnify/ENA primary metagenome ERZ507949 (study PRJEB26167, sample SAMN06115403) | human gut metagenome | host: Homo sapiens | place: China:Jiangsu | collected 2016-07-06... | reverse complement strand
AGTCCGGCTCAAACATCAAATCTGCCGTTGAAGATTTTTACAAGAAATAAGGAGGAAAACATATGCCTATTACATTAGCAGAAGCAAGTGTCGGCAGAGCCGACAAGGTCACACAGGAAGTTATCGACACTCTCCGCCGTGGCTCACAGTTTATTGACGAACTCACTTTTGATGACTGCGTATCACCGGGCATCGGTGGTTCAACTATGACATACGGTTATTTACAGTTACAGACACCGTCAACCGCTGCCGGCAGAGCAATCAACAGCGAGTACACAGCAAACGAGGCAAAAAGGATTAAGAAAAGTGTTGACCTTAAAATTTTTGGTGGAGCAAGTGAAGTTGACCGTGTGGTACAGGAGGCAACAACAAACGAGATTGCGTTCCAGCTTGAGCAGATGACTCTTGCTACAAGAAACCATTTTCAGAATTGTTGCATCAACGGTTCAAAAACTGACAAAACAGTTGATTTTGACGGTCTTACAACTCTCCTCAAGGGAACAAGCACAGAGTACAACGCAGGCTCTGATAAGACAGTAGTTGACCTTTCAACAACTGCAAATCTTACAAGCAATTATCAGACTATGATTGATATGCTCAATGAGTTTATCGGTGGTATTGACGGCAAGCCAACATTCTTACTTGGTAACAGCAAGCTCATTGCAAAGCTCAAAAGTGTTGCTCAGCGTGCAGGCTATCTCACAAGAGCAGAGGACGCTTTTGGTAAGACTGCTCAGGGTTACGATAATATTATTTTTTACGATATGGGTAACTATTACAACGGCTCTGCCACAGTTCCCTGTGTGCCGATCTATGAGACAGGTGCATCAAGTTCAAAGGTAACAGGTCTTACAGACCTTTACGCTGTACAGCTTGGACTCGATGCTTTCCATGGTGTTTCCCTCAGTGGCTCATCAATCATTAAAACATATATGCCTGACCTTACTGCACCGGGTGCGGTTAAGAAAGCAGAGGTTGAAATGGTTGCCGCCGTTGCTCTCAAGAACACAACGAAATGCGGTGTATTTCGTAACATTAAGGTGTCTTGATATGTTTGCAGATTATTCTTATTATACAGATTCTTGGGCAGGTACTTTGATATCTGCTCAGGAGTTTAACAGCTATGCTCGCAAGGCTGAACGCTTAATTAACTATATTGTCAACGGTGAAGTAAAAGAGGTTACAGATGAAGTCAAAAACGCAGTCTGTGCCGCTGCCGAGGCGGCGTATGAACTCCGTCAGAGCGTGGCAAATATTCCGCAAGGTATTAAGTCCGAGAACACAGACGGTTACAGTGTTACATACAAGGACTACAACGCAGATGACCTTGCAGACCGAGAAAAAAGGGCAATGTTTAAAGCTATCAGACAAGAGCTATACAACACAGGCTTGCTGTATCAGGGGGTATGCTGATGTTTACTAATCATACAACTATAACTCTTTTTTGCAGCAAAGCCTTAGGGCGTGAAAAGCTATGGAGCAAATACACCTTGCGTGATGTAAATTTCCATGGTGCAGACCAGCTGCTTGTGTCCGATAAGGAAGTCAAGCGCAGTGAGGAGTACATTATCCGTGTGCCTCACTCGGCTCTTGAAAATTATGTTGACAAGGCAACCTACAAGGCAATGCCTGCTGAGGAGGCTTACAACTGCTTTACGCTCAAGAAAGGCGATTATATCGTCAAAGGCGAGGTTGACTGCGATATATCCAATGCAGCGGATTTAATCAAAAACTATGATGCACTTGAGATTGTTTCTGTGACTGAAAATCTTAATGCATCTAACTATTCAAAGCATATTAAATTGGTGGTTAAATGATTATTAAACTGCTTTTTAACACAACCGAAACAATGCTTAAAGACCGAGGCTTGCAGGCTGAGGGCAAGGTACAAAAAATTGTTGACAGCGAAGTCCTCCGCCGTTCTGACCCTTATGTGCCTTTTGATACAGGTTATCTTAAAAAAAGCGGTATCACAGGTACGAAAATCGGCAAGGGCGAAGTTGTTTACAATGCCGTCTATGCTCATACAAATTACTATATGAATGCCGGCAAAGGCAAAGAAGGTACTTCAAAAGGCGGTTTGCGAGGTAAGTTTTGGTTCGAGCGTATGAAAGCAGACCACTTGGAAGACATTTTGAAAACCGCAAAGGAAAAGTGCGGAGGTAAATAATGGAAACATCAATTATTAAATCATTGTTCAAGTGGTTTTGCGACTGTGAAATTCTTGAGGCTGATTCAGAGCTGAATGTTGACTATCTCGGCGAAGATGCAGAGCAGTACAGCATTGAAACCGTGCCTTGCAAAACGGTCGTGAAAAGCTATATTGACGGTTCGGCTAAATGTCAGTATCTCTTTATCTTCGCCAGCAGAGAATGTTACAGCTCTGAAAACGGCATAAACATGGCAAACCTTGAGTTTTACGAAAGACTCGAGGAATGGATTGCAGAACAGAACATAAACTGCAAATTACCTAAGCTGCCTGACGGCTGTACGGCTCAGTCAATTAAGGTGCAGTCATCGGGTTATGTAATGAACAATGACACAAAGACAGCGAGGTATCAAATACAGTGCCGTCTTGAATATACTAAATTTGGAGGTAAACAATGAGTGAAGTAATCAGACAGAGAAGAATGCAGGCAAATTATCTTAATTGCAGTAATGACGGAAAAACAAAAGCATTTGCACTTTTGGGTGTCGGTGCAAAAACACTTGATGAAAACCCGTCAGCTCAGACTAAAAGCCGTAAGTATGTATGCGATAAATCAGCAACTAAGTCAATCAGCGGATATGATTGGACTACTGCTTTTGATATTGACCAGATTCGTGAGCAGGACGCTATTAACTTTATCATCAAAATCGGCGAAAATCAGCTTGTCGGCGAAGATGCAGAAACCGAGTATGTTATCGTTGACCTTGACCAGAAGGAAGGTTCAACCGGTACATCATACCACGCACGCAAGCTTAATGTTGCTGTCGAGGTTGCATCTTTTACAAATGATGACGGCGAAATGGGCTGCAGCGGAAACTTCCTCGGCAAAGGTGACCCTGTTGAGGGTACTTTTGATACATCAACTAAAACATTTACAGCTAAATCTGCTTAAGGAGGTATAAATAATGATTATTAATAATGTAACATTACAGGATATTGATGTAGCAGATGCACTTGAAATGGAACGCTACGAAAAAGCAAATGATACTGTAAGTGCAAAAATGAAACAGCTTGACACAAACGGTAAACGCAGGTCAGAGCTTATTCGTATTCAGTGCACTGCTATTTTTGAGTTCTTTGATGATGTTTTCGGTGAAGGTACTGCAAAAAAGGTGTTTGGTGAATCGGTAAATCTTACAACCTGCATTAATGCGTATGAGGGCGTTATTGTTGCGGTTAATAAGCTTGACAAGGCAGTCGGCGAACAGTATAAATCAAAACTCGGCAACCGTCAGCAGCGTAGAAATAAGCACAAAAATCATTACAACAACCGTCCAAAGATTGTTAAGTGATGAATATGCTTATTAATTCTGTGCCTGACAGTTTGCATATTGCAGGGGCAGAATATAAAATACATACTGACTTTAGCGTATGGATTGAGTTTGAGAAACTATTATCTGATGAAAGCGAAAACGCTCATAAAACTATTTCAGATATAAAAAATCTGATTTTCTGTGACAAACAACCTCCGCCACGAGCTGACGAAGAAACGGTAAATAAAATTCTTTGGTTTTATCGTTGCGGAAAAGAGCCACAGAAAAGCAGTCATACATCAGAAAAAGAGATTTTCAACTATGATTATGATGACGGTTATATATTTTCGGCATTTCTTGAACAGTATCACATTGACCTTGAACAAACAAAGCTCCATTGGTGGAAGTTCCACGCTCTTATGTTGTCATTATCAGACAGCACAGAGTTCGTGAAAATAATGGGTTACAGGTCAATAGAAATCAATTCTAAAATGACAGCTGCTCAAAAATCGTTTTATCAAAAAATGAAAAAGCAATACAAGCTGCCTCTCAAGGAAAAAGTGCAAAAACAAATTTCAAGCATTGAGGACGCACTTATTAACGGAGAAACGATTGACAACCTTTTGTGAAATTTATATAATATTGTTAAAGTTATATTATTTCACGAGGTGGTACTATGAAAAAGGTTTTAGCATTAATTATTGCTTTATCAGTGGCAACTATTTTCTGTGCTTGTGGAGGTAAACATTCTGTTGAAATAAATCCGAAAGGTATAAGTCTTTCGGAATTTAAAAAGTTAGAAATAGGAATGAGTTTAACAGAAGCAGAATCAATTTTTGGCGGAAGCATTGAGGAAGGCACAGTTATAGAGATTTCAGAAAAAGACAATTCAACAGATGATTACTATGAAAAAGTTTATGTATATAAAGTTGTTGGCGAAACGACTGGTTATGCAGAACTTGAATTCACATATCATAAAAGCCATGATAACTTTAATGCATCTATTAATGGATTGACAGCAAAAACTCAGTATGATTTGTCCGATACTCAACTGTCCAATGTTGAATCAAATTATTACATGTCTGAATCAAATAGTTTGCCTAATGATTCAATATCAAGCGACACATCTATATCTAAATATATTGAAAAACTTAAAAATGAATTTTCAACTGATAATGTAACACTTTTAAGTGGAAAATATAGTGATGATTTGTATTTTCTTAAACCTAAACAAGATATAGATATAAGTGTTGATTTAGGCTGTGGGCAATACAAAACAATCGACTTTTTAATGACATATAATAATGAAGATGAAGAAAAAATATGTTTAGATTTTTTCAGTAATGCTTTAAAGTCAGATACATTTAATTTTACCGATGATGAACAAAATATAATAATGTCAGACTATATCAAAGGAAATATTGATTTTAAAAATGACAACTTTAGTATTTTGTATACAAAAAGTGATCAAGAAAACATAATAGTAATTTGTATATTCTTTAGATAATGAAAAGCAAATCAAAAATTAAATGTCCTTACTGCGGTTATGAAATGCCCATATACTTTGACAAATCGTCAAGGTGTAGGGGCATTTTTGTATGCTGCAAGGGACGAAACTGTAAGAAACAGTTTGAAATCGTAATAAATGATAACAAAAATAAATAGGGTCAAGTAGAGCCATTATGTGCCGATGACCTCAACGCTTAAAGGTGGTGAGTAATTTGGCATATGATGGCTCTATTAAAATTGATACAAAAATAGATACAAGCGGCTTTAAGAGCGGTATTGATAAAATAAAATCAATTGCTCAAGCTGGCGTATCTGCTGTAACAGCAACGCTCGCAGGCATTACAGCCGCACTCGGTGCAGGAGCAACCGCAGCGGCAACAGTTGGCTCATCTTTTGAGGCTGCTATGTCAAAAGTATCTGCAATCAGCGGTGCAACAGGTGATTCTTTACAAAGTCTGACCGATAAGGCAAAAGAAATGGGTGCAAAAACAAAGTTTTCCGCATCCGAATCGGCAGCTGGTTTGCAGTATATGGCTATGGCAGGTTGGGATACCGAATCAATGCTCAACGGTATTGACGGTATTATGAACCTTGCCGCCGCTGACGGTTTGGACTTAGCAACAACTTCGGATATTGTTACAGACGCACTTACAGCATTTAACCTTAAAGCATCAGACAGTACACACTTTGCAGATGTACTTGCCAAAGCCTCAAGCTCTGCAAATACTAATGTATCTATGCTTGGTGAGAGCTTTAAGTATGTAGCACCTCTCGCTGGAACAATGGGTTACTCAGTCGAAGATGTTTCACTTGCCCTCGGTCTTATGGCTAATGCAAGTGTCAAAGGCTCTATGGCAGGCACAAGTCTTAAAACGGCTCTTTCTAACCTTGCCTCTCCTACAGAGGAAATGTCTAATGTTATGACGCAGTACGGCATATCTATTTCAGATGCAGAGGGCAACGCTCTGCCACTCATAGATGTAATGAAACAGCTGAGGGAAAAATTCAGCGGCTTAAGTGAAACCGAGCAAGCAGCCGCCGCAAGCACTCTGTTCGGCAAAGAGGCAATGAGCGGTATGCTTGCTATCATTAATGCAAGCGACTCTGACTTTGATAATCTGACTAAAAATATTAACAATGCTGACGGTGCGGCTCAAGCAATGGCTGATACAATGCAGGATAATTTGCAAGGTCAGATTACTATTCTAAAATCAGGACTTGAGGGCTTAGGCATTGAAATCTATGAGGGTATGTCAGCTCCTCTGCAAGAGGCAGCGGTTGAAGCACAAAATTATGTAAATCGTTTGACAGAAGCATTTAAAAGTGGCGGTCTTTCAAAAATGATTGAAGAAGCAGGAGCTATTTTCGGTGAGCTTGCAGTAAAAGCGGCTGAGGCTGCACCTGAAATGCTGAATGCCGCTGTTGATTTTTTGCAGGCTTTTGTTGATGGTATAGCAAATAATGCAGATAAACTTGCAAAGTCTGCTGTTGATATAATTCAAACTTTAATAACAAGCGTTATCGAACACGCACCTGACTTAATCAAAGCCGCAAAGGTTATTGTTTCGGAACTCGTTGATAATCTTAATAAGCTTTTGCCAAAAGAACTTCAAGCACCGGTTAAAGAGGCTGTAAACACTATTAAAAAGTCATTTGAAAACGGCGGTCTTAAAAAGGCTATTGACAGCGTGAAAAACATTGTTGTCAACCTTGGAAAGGCTTTTACAAATGTAGCAAAGGTTGTTTTGCCACCTTTGTCTAAAGCAGTTGATTTTCTTGCTGATAATTCAGAGGTGCTGTTAGGTGTGATAACCTCCGTGTATGCAGCATTCAAATCATATTCTATAATATCAACAGTTACAGCGTTAATTACTACCCATACAGCAGCGGTAACCGCAGAAAGTCTTGCTGAGGCAGCTGCACTAAATACTATAACCTTAAAGCAAATAGCAGTTGGAGCATTGACTGGTGAAATAACTCTTGCTACTGCGGCTCAGTATGCGTGGAATTTAGCTATGAACTTAAATCCAATAGGCATAGTAATTACTGCTGTAGCCGCTCTTGCAGCAGGAATAGCAGCTTTGAATTTATGTGTTGAGCAAGAAACATCATCTGAGCAACTTCTTGCAGAATCGTATGAAGGAATAGCTGAAGCTTATGCTAATGTTGCTGATGGTGCAACAAATTATATTAACAGCCTTTCGCAGTCCGGAGATGCACTCGAAGGATTTAATGATGCAATTATCATTTCTAATGAAAGGCAATCCGAATTAACCCAGAAGATGGATGAAGTACAGACTGAAATTACGGAAATAGCTCGACACGCCAAAGAATAACGAACAAGTCTGACTGAGGAAGAAATTCAAAGACTTGATGATTTATTCGCAAAGCAAAAGGAGCTTGCAGATGAACAGCTAAAGGTTCAGGAAGCTTATCAGGGCGTTGTTAAGGATATGGCTAAAGATTTAGCCGAAAATCACGATTTATCACTTGAAGAATATGAGGCTTACTCAAGTGAATATACCGCAACAGCAGAACAAACGAGAGATGACACTGTTAAAGCGGCTGAACAACAAAAAATCAATTGGCTTGCAGAAAAAAGAGCTTTAATTGGTACTGATGAGCAATATACAGATGAATGGTATAACCAACAGCGAGAAGCTGCCAACAAAGACTATGATGCTGCAGTTGCCGAAGCTAATACACTTTGTTCCGAAACTCTTAAGATTTTACAAGATGGCTATAAAGATAGAGCTGATGGTTTAAAAACTTATTCCGAAAATCAAAAAAAGTATAATGAAGATATTGCAAGAGAAAACAAAAGAAGTAACGACAACCTTGTAGCACTTGAGCAAGCTAAGCAGGCTGAAATTAAAAAAGAATATGATTCAGGCGGTTGCGATACTTGGCTTATTGAGCAGAAATACGATCAGTTAATAACTAATGAAAAAAATCAACATAATAAAAAATTAGCTGCTTTAAATGACGAATTCACAAAATCATTTGACAAGAACCAACAAGACCAGTTATCAACCTGGATGGGAATGTTATCCCAGACCGAGCTTTACGGTGGTAAAATCTCAAATGAAGATAAAAGATTAGTTGACGGCATAATAGCCGATTACGATCGTTTACCTCCTGAATGTCAGGAAAATATGAATGAGTCAATGCAGGGAATGATTGATAAAATCAAGGAAAGAGCACCTGAATTATATGCCAATGCAACATCTGTTCCTGATAACATTCTTTCAATTTTCCGAAAGAAGTGGGATATACATTCTCCTTCCAAAGAATTCAAAAAGATTTTCAGTTATGCAATGCAGGGCGGCGAAAACGGACTTAAAGACGAAGCGCCGAAGCTGTATAAGCAAGCCGATGAGGTTGCATCTACATTTACAGACCGTTTGCAGGCGGGGGTATCAGCTGACGGCTTGGTATCGAAAATGCGTGCTGCCGTAGCAGAAGGTAAAAGCTTTGTAGCAGAACAGCTTACAGCTAATGTGGTGCATACGGTCGATATGCAAAATGCTGATAAACAAAAAGTAGTGCTACAAGGCAACATAGTAAATCATCTTGAGGTTGACGGCAGAGAATTCGCCGTTGCGACTGCTCAGTATATGTCAGAAGAATTAGCTTGGGAGGGTAATGGTTTATGACAGAAATGACAGTTAATAACATTGATATTTCTAATTACAGTGCAAGACTGCTTAGCTATTCTGTAAGCGGTACGACGCTTACAAATAATGTTTCAGCTAATGCTAATCTTGTCAAAATGCCTGCACTGTATTCTACCGAATACGGAACGAGAACTCTGACTGTTACTCTTACTTTCTCTCCTCACTTGGACGGTTGTTCTGCAAAAGGAACAGAGATTACGGACAGATACGCAGCGGCGACCGATAATATTGCAAGGTTTGAGGCAGAACTAATCGGTAAAACAGTTGAAATAGCTTTGCCGGACGGATACATATACACTTCAATTGTTACTTCAATCTCCGCTGCTACATTTGACAGCAGCGGAGAACACGATGTAACTTATACATTTAATGCAATAAGACATAAACCAACTGTAACTGCTGATGTTGCTCCGAACGGTAAAATTTACTGTAAATCAACCACTCCTTGCAAATATAAACTTGTAGTTACATTGCCCGAGCAAAGTTCGTTAATTACAGTATGCGGAATTGCTGTTATTAATATTGCTGCAAACACTCCTTTAGTAATTGACGGAGAACTTTGTTTAATTACGCTTGGCGGAGTTAATAAGTACCTTGACAGTACATTATTTGAGTTCCCTATTTTGTATCCGGGTGAAAATATAATCACTTGCAGTAACTCTCAAGCAAAAATTCAGGTTGTTTATACACCTGTTTTTGTGTGATTTAAGGGGTGTTCAAATGGTATTAAAAATCTTTTACAACAATGAAGTAAAGCTATTTACAGATATTGATAGTACCTTTTGCGTAACAAAATCATACGGCGGTATGCTGAGCTTGCAATTCGATATATCTCCAAAGCACAGCATTTATAAATATCTTACTCTTGATGGCGAAGTCGAATACGAAAATCAACGCTATCTGATTAAAAGTATCAACGAACGCAAGACTGTATCTACAATTGTTTGTGAGTTAAATCTTGACGACCTTCGTGCTGATATGTTTACAAATTTTAATAAGACTACCGAGAGTTTTCATAATGTCTGTACTGAAATCCTTTCTAATACAGACTGGACGGTTAAAAACGATACATCAGTAAGCAAGCGTTGCAGCTTTGAACTTACTGATGTAACTGTGCTTGATATTTTAAATCAATGCACTAATTCTACAAGCTACGGCAATGTATATGAGTTTAATACAAAGAAAAAGCAAATTACTCTTATAAAGCCTGAGAACATCACAAAGCAAAAAGGAGTATATTTTACAGATGAGTTAAATCTTACGGACTTAAACTTCAAAGGCAGCTCATCAAACTTGGTTACAAGATTATACGCATACGGCAAAGACGGTTTATCTATTTCAAGCGTTAATAACAACTGCGATTATATCGAAAATCATTCATATACAGATAAGATTATTAGTTATGTATGGCGTGATGAGCGTTATACTAATGCTCAGGCACTTTATGATGACGCAGTTGTTAAACTTGCAAATATGGCACAGCCGGAGCAATCATATACCTGCAAGGTTATTGACCTTGCAAAGGCACAGCCGGATATTTACAAAGATATTCTTTCGTATAGCTTGTATGATGTAGTCACTCTGATTGACCGAAACCGCAAGAAAAAACAAAACTATCGCATTGTTGAAATCAAAGAATACCCTGCAAAGCCTATTTTAAATACTGTTACTCTTTCATCTATTCCTGCAAAAATCACAGGCAAATTAACAACGATAAATAATCGCATTACAGAGCTTAATGCTCAGCAGCTACACGATAGAACTAAAGTAAATGAAATCAAGCAAGATTTAGACACAACTGTTCTCCATGTTTCTGAATCTTGGGCAAGCTCTGTTAATGAATCATTGTTTACTCAGACCGCAGAGGGACTTTTTCTCGAAGTCAATAAAGTGGTTGGCACAAATCGTTGGAGTACGCTTTTACAGCAATCGGCAGAAGATGTGCGAATTGCTTGGAACAACATATCCGAGTACATAAAGTTTGAAAATGCACAGCTTAATATTTATAACACATCAGATAAAAAGCTGATGTCAATCAATCAGTATGGACAAGACTTTTATTACCATGATAATGAAGTCGGCTCGGTTGGTACAAGCTCATATTTACACGATGACAACAAACGAGGCTTATCTTTTGACCTCAACAGCAATTCGGCGTATATGACATGGGCATATATGAGTTCAGACGATGCAGAGTCATTTACGATGAAGCTCACATATACCGCTCAGAAACTCTCTGACGAATACGAGAAAGACCAACTTCATACCGGGTGTGATCTTAATTTACATAACAATTATTTACGCAAAGCAGTTTTGAGCGATTGGAAATTTGAAGGCGGTTCTATTAGCGGTACTTTCAAAGGCTACTATGTCACTTCATTTAAAAGTGACGGTACAGCAAGCTCATGGAAAGAATTTACGCTGACATTTAAAAACGGTATTCTACAAAAAGCAACTTGGTAGGAGGTTATTATGAAATTTATCGCAGAAGAAAAAACAGTTTGTGAAAACGATAAGGATAAAGCTCCTGCTGAATCCGAAGTCATTTTTGCAGAAGAAACAGGAGGCAATGATGAACATTCAGCACTACAAACTCAATTTAGACTTGCTTAAAAGCACAGCAGTTCCGATTTTATATGGCTATCAGTTTGACAAAAAATCAAGATATATTGATGTAACTTTGACTGCAAATGACGCAGAGGTTACTCTTGACAGTTCTATGACAGCTGTTCTTAACGCTGTAACTAATAATGTTATAGTTGCAAGTGCTCAAAGTTGCACAATATCAGATAATGTAATCGTTGTTGAGCTTACCGATAAAGTCTTATCTTTGCCGGGCGTGACTAAATGTGAGGTTGTGCTGTCTGACAGCAGCGGAGCCGTTATTACAGCACAGCATTTTATTGTTAAAATCACTGAAAAGGCTATTAACGATAAATCAAAATTTGAGCCAACAGGCTCGAATTTAGCAACAAAAAAGGATGTTAATTCCGCAATCAAAACCGCATCTGCAAAAATGATCGCAAAAGACTCTTTGCTCAATACATCTACAAGCATTAATCTCACCTCACTTGAGGACACAGAGCAGACAACGAGCGGAGTTACTATTTCAGTCAAAAACAATAAAATTAGCTTAAGCGGCACATCTACCGCTACGGTTAATTTTTATCTCAAGCTCAAGCGTGCTGTTACTCTTGAGCAAGGCAAAGCGTATTGCTTGTCTTTGCAAAACTTTTCAAATATTGAAAACTCAGGCTGTGTATTTTATCCTGCAAATTGCCAGAAGGTAATCAGCTCATCGTGGCTCTTATCAGAAGTAAGTGCTTTCAAGAATGCAGTTGCTACATATACGGCAACTACAAGTATTATCATAGACGCGATTAAAGTAGCAATTGCTACCGATAGAATCGTAGACAATGCTTGTAACTTGCAGATTGAGCAAAACAACAAAAGCACAGCGTATGCTAATCCTGATTTGATTAAGTCAAGCATTAAGCCAGAATTGTATCAAGCTCCCGACCATACGATGCATTACTTGTATGTTTCAAATGATTATGACGAAAATACTGACGATTTTGGAGTTACAAAATTCAACTCCATTTTGTCTGCTAATGACAGCATTTCGGATAATAGCTACCGTAATCGTTACACGATCGTCGTCATGGCTGGCACATATACAGATATGCAAGATAGATACGCAGGTTTGTCCGATGTAAAATTAATCGGTTATCGTGGGGTAATGATGAAAGACTATGTCTATTATGAGTCTGAAAATATATACAATCCACAGGCTACAATAATTAAGTGGGACGGTGCGACAGGGTTTGATAAGTCTACATTGAAGTCAGAAGATATAATCAAAAAATGTCCGTTTCATTTGAATTTGAATGTCCACACTCACATCAAAGGCTTTACATTTGATTGTAAAAATATTCGCTATGCTTTACATCTCGAATCGGGCGGTACGGGCTATGCAACTGAATGGACAGTCGCTAACTGTATATTCAAGTGGGGTGGTAGGGCAGATTGCGTTGATTATGCTGGTAAAACAACTGTTCCAGCGCTCGGATGTGGTCACAGTTTTGGCGAGATAGGATTGATTGAAAACTGCAAAATTATCCCCACAGACTGCACTGTTGGCTATCAGAACCACGAAAATGCTGACAATAGCGATTTTGGATTGTCAATCAAAACAGGCTCAAGTATTACAATTCGCAATTGCGATTTTGGTAATACCGAAATTCAGGCAAGAACTCTCAAGGGCGCATATTCTGACACGCCAAACATCTTGACTATTGACCGCTGCATCAACATATCTGAAATTAAGAAATTGTATGCTGCTCCGGCAACGAAATGTGACTGGACAGTTGTTGAAAATTTAAATATCTAAATAACTAAATAAAGGAGAATGACTATGGCAGATGCTGAGAACAATCTTAAAAGAACAGCTTTCAGAAGAATATTATAATGCTATTATGGCGGTATGGGAGGTATAAATATGTCGTATAAATTTAAAGAAATATGGTGCAATAAAGGTAATTTCACAGAGAGCAACAGAAAATCTTCGGAAATTGATACACTTGTTATTCATTACACAGGCAACAACGGCGACACAGCAGAAAACAACGGTAACTACTTTAAGAATAATGTAGTTGAAACATCTGCACATTATTTTGTTGATGATACAACTGTTGTACGATCTGTCGCTGACAAAAATATTGCTTGGCATGCAGGCGACTGGGATATTAATTGCCGTTCAATCGGAATTGAAATTGCAGGTTCAACAACAGAATGCACAGGTAAGACACTTGAAAATGTTATCTTACTTACTCAACGACTTATGAAAAAGTATAACATCAAAAAAGATAAAGTAATTCGTCATTATGACGCTAACGGTAAAATCTGCCCGGGCTTCTGGTGCGGTTCATCAGCAAAGGACAAGCTGTGGAAGGAACAGTTTTTAAATAAGCTGGATACAAGTAGCGAAACATCTGAGCAAGAAAAAACTAACGCAGATGTAAAGCCAACTATTGAGTATTGCGTTTTTGCAGATGGCGAGTGGTTGCCAACGGTGAAAGGATTGTCTGACTTTGCAGGTATTGCCGGCGAGGCAATCAGCGGTCTTGCAATCAGAGTAACAAAAGGTAAGATTAAGTACAGAGTGCATATTAAAGGCGGTAACTGGCTTAGCTGGGTTACAGGCTTTAATCTTAATGATGATGTAAACGGCTATGCCGGTATTCTCGGAATGGATATTGATGCTGTACAGATTTATTATACAACTCCTGCTGATGTTAAGTCCGCACACGGCAGCTACTATAAGGCTACATACAGAGTTTCTGCAGTTAATGAAGACTATTACGATTGGCAGCACGATGACGAAAGAGACAGTACGCAGGACGGATACGCAGGAACAAAGGGCAAGGCTATTGACCGTATTGAGCTTACTTTAACTTAACGAGATGTAATATATCAACAGAAATAATTACATCATTAATCATTGCAAGCAGTAGCATTATATGTCAACTTCTCATTAATGCTTCAAATCGTAAAAAGCTCAAAGCGGACAATGAAAGCACTAAATCTCTTATAGTGTATCGTATAGATAAACTTGAGCAAAAGCAAGATAAATACAATCATTTGCAAGAGCGAGTGTTTAATCTTGAAAAAAATTCAGCTGCTGCAGACGAAGAAATCAAAGTCGCAAATCACAGAATTGCAGACCTTGAGCAAAAATAAGGAGGTAATAATATGAAAAAAATTACAAATTGGAAATCGTGGGCAAAATGCGCAGGCGTAAGAGCAGTAAAAACCGTTGCTCAAACAGCTATTGCAACCATTGGCACAACAGCGGTGATCAGAGAAGTCGATTGGGTTATGGTTGCCTCAGCAAGTGCATTGGCTGGTATTTTATCAATTCTTACCAGTGTTGCAGGCTTGCCAGAGGTCGACAGCGAATAAATCATTTTCCTTCATAATAACGCCCCAAAAGATATTATGGAGGTAAAAGCAATGAAAAGTTTTATAGGTTGGATAGGTGGCAAAAGTCACCTCAAAAATCAAATAATTTCTCTTATTCCTGCTGATTGCGAGCGTTACATAGAGGTATGCGGCGGAGCAGGCTGGGTGCTTTTTGGAAAAGATAAAATCAAAGGTCAAATGGAAGTGTTCAATGATATTGACGGTGATTTGATTAATCTTTATCGGCAAATTAAGTATAATTGTTCACAATTGCAGTCTGAAATTGACTGGCTTCAATCCCGTGAATTATTTAATCAGTATCGCTATGAGATTGATAATAAAGTTGAGCTATCCGACTTACAGAGAGCAGCCCGATACTTATATCTTATAAAGTGCAGCTTTGGCAGTAATCGAAGTTCGTTTGCTACAGCTGCGAAAACGATAATCAACATAATTGATGATCTTCCTGCTTATCAAGCAAGACTGAAAAATGTTATAATAGAAAACAGGGATTTTGAATCACTTATTAAAACATATGACCGTGAAAAAGCTGTGTTCTATATAGATCCGCCGTATGTAGCCTCAGAACGCTATTATAACAAGAGGTATGTAAGCTTTAATAAAGATGACCATATCCGTTTAAATGCCGTTTTAAAGGCGATTAAAGGGCGTTTTATTCTATCTTATAATGATTGTGATTTTATCAGAAATCTTTACAAAGATTATAAGATTCAGAGCATAAGCAGATATAACCTCCTTCCGGTTACAGCTTCAAACCGAGCAGAGTTCAAGGAAATTATTATTACAAATTACTAAAACAGTAATTTTATTACAGAATAATGAAAATAATAACGCAATCATGTATTATATTACATGGGGCGTTATTATGATTAAAATCCATTTATCTGCAATACTTGGAAAATATCGGATGACACAAGCCGAGCTTGCCAGGAAATCAGGAATAAGACCTGCTACTATCTGCGAAATTTATAATGAAATGTGTGATAGAATTAATCTTGAACATTTGGATAGAATATGCGAGGTTTTGGACTGCGACATTTCAGAACTGCTTGAATACCAACCAAATAAGATTAAAAAGACAGGCAAAAACATTATTGTAGAGCAAAATGGACACAGAAAAATGAATAAAAAATGAAAATACCCACGCAGAAAATCCAAATCTGCGTGGGTATTTTTTTTGCAACATTATACATTTTTACAAAAACGCACTTTTTCTATTTTATACGAAAACTTTTCTCGTTTTGTGCGAAAAGCAACACCGGATGTTGTAAATCAAATGCTTGACCTTTTGCCACAGGATTTATTTCAAAATCCAAACACTACATTTTTAGACCCTGCTTGTAAAACGGGCGTTTTTTTGCGTGAAATTGCAAAGCGATTACTTGTAGGACTTGAAGATAAAATACCAAATCTGCAAGAGCGTATCGACCATATTTTTCACAAACAACTTTACGGCATTGCAATAACGGAACTCACAAGTCTGCTGTCACGCCGCAGCCTCTATTGCTCAAAATATCCGAACGGACCGTATTCTATCACAAAGTTTGATAATCCGGAGGGCAATATCAGATTCAGAAGAATTAATCACACTTGGGGCAAAAACGAAAAATGCGTTTTTTGCGGCGCAAGCAAAGAACAGTGGGACAGAGGTGAAAACCTTGAAACCTACGCTTATGAATGGATTCATACAAACAACCCCGAGGAGATTTTCAAAATGAAATTTGATGTTATTATATCTAATCCACCATATCAGATGAATGACGGCGGAGGTATGGGTGCGAGCGCCATGCCTATTTATCAATACTTTGTTACGCAAGCCCTAAAATTGAATCCGAGATATATGACAATGATTATTCCGTCAAGATGGTTTGTCGGTGGAAAAGGATTAGATGTATTTAGAGCTCAAATGCTACACGATAAGCATATACAAGAAATACACGATTATGTTAGGGCA
>ENA-UEQY01001054-UEQY01001054.1-human-gut-metagenome-genome-assembly--contig:-NODE-1054-length-16682-cov-6.990906_pt1 | contig 16682 bp, 8 predicted proteins | sample MGYA00242949_ERZ507949 | MGnify/ENA primary metagenome ERZ507949 (study PRJEB26167, sample SAMN06115403) | human gut metagenome | host: Homo sapiens | place: China:Jiangsu | collected 2016-07-06... | reverse complement strand
AAAAGATGATTTTCGGTATTGTGCGGGTCGGTGAAAAATCCCTGACCTATGGAGGAAAAAATTTGCAGGAAGTGAAAATGGATTTTAAAAGAGTAATCGAAGAAGCTATAAGTTAGCGGTAAGAAAGAAAAGCTAAAAAAGGGGTTCCCTTGTCCGGTGACGGATAAGGGAATTTTTTGTTGATGATTTTCCAAACCTTATTGATAAAAAATGCGAATACTAGTGAAAAAACGAATCTTTCTAACCTGGAAAATTTATGAGACAAGAAATGGAGAAAACGGTTTTGAAAGGAAGACACGGAGGTTGGTCGATATGGCTATCTGTAGCTTTCGGAATGGTATGGCTTTTATTGCTTCCCGGACAGTCGGTGGCTAGGGTTCCGGGCAGTAGGGACAAACAACAGAATGCGGAAACGTTGCGGGTTGTTCACGGTAAGGTAACGGATGAGAACGGAGCTCCGATTGTGGGGGCGAATGTTTGGATAAAGGGGACTATGGTAGGAGTGGCTACCGATGTCAACGGAGATTATACCTTGCGGATAAACCCTGAGGCGAAGACGTTGAGTGCTTCATTTATCGGTTATTCAGAGGCGGAGAAGACGATTATGCCGGGAATCGGGGTTTATAATTTTACTTTAAAGCCGGAAGCCAGGAAGCTGGACGAGGTTGTGGTGGTCGGGTACGGTACTACCCGGCTCAGGGATTTAACCGGTTCGGTATCTTCTGTCGGGGCTGCTGATCTGGAAAAGGAACCGGTGATGAATGTCGCTTCTGCCTTGCAGGGGAAAGCGCCGGGGGTTCAGGTGTCTATGGCTTCGGCGAAACCCGGTGAACCGGTGAAGATCCGGGTGAGGGGATCCACTTCGTTGGAAGGTACCAATGAACCTTTGTATGTGATCGACGGTATTCCGGCCGAACAAGCCGATATGATCGCCATAAACCCGGACGATATTCAGTCGATCGATATATTGAAGGATGCTTCGGCAGCGGCTATTTATGGGTCGAGGGCCGCTAATGGCGTGGTATTGATTACAACCAAACGGGGGATACAGAATGAAAAGCCTCAGCTGAATCTGAAGTATTTTACCAATTTCGATACCCAGATAGAGAATTTCAGCATATTGAATGCGAATGAATTCCGGAATGTCATGATGGATGCTGCAATCAATACGTTAAAAGTGGATCCGACCAATGAAACGGCTTTGAGTATTAAAGAAGGGACTATCCTGAAGGATGCCGATACAGATTGGTATAAACTATTGTCACAGAAAGCTTCAACGAACAGTGTGGAGCTTTCGGTGAGGGGAGGAAGTTCAAGACTGAAATATTTTACTTCCTTCGGGATGAGTTTCCAAAATGGAGTATTGAAAGGGGATGACCTGAAACGGTATACCGGGCGGATCAACCTGGACTGGGATGTGACTTCGGTATTGAAATTCGGTACCAATGTAAGTTTGGCGTATACCGATCAATCCCAGGAAGGACAAGGGTTGTGGCAGATCAAACAGTTTCGTCCGGATGTCCCGGTTTATGCAGAGGACGGTAGTTATTATAAGATCGGTACGACAGATAATCCGGTGGCCAAAACGAAGATTACCAACCGGAACGATGTTTATCGGTTTAATGGGACGGTATTCGGGGAGGCCCAGATTATTCCGGGACTTCGTTTTCGTTCAACTTTCTCTGTAGCTAAGAACTTTAATTTCACCCACCAATATTATCCCAGTTTTTTACAGGAAGGTAATTATTATAACAATTATACCGGTAAAGCTGTACGGGGAAGTAGCGAATCGGTACGTACCCTTTGGGATAATACATTGAAATATGAGGGGACATTTAAGGAGATACATGCTTTGGATGCTTTGTTCGGAGTCTCGTTCGAGCGTTACAAGGCAGGTGATTTCAGTGCTACCGGTGTCGATTTTCCGATGGACAAAATCTTGAATAACCTGAGTAGTGCTACAACTCCTTACGATGTAAGCGGAAATTCGTCCGGAAACGGACTGATTTCGGTCTTCGGACGGTTTAACTACCAATTGATGGAAAAATATCTTTTCACTTTTACGGCTCGTTTCGACGGTTCGTCGAAATTCGGTTCGCACAATAAATACGGTTTTTTCCCCTCGGGGGCTTTTGCCTGGAAAATCGATCAGGAACCTTTCATGAAGGATATTGAAGAAGTGAACGAATTGAAATTAAGGCTTTCGGCCGGAGTGACAGGAACACAGAATATCGGTAATTATAACAATAAGGATCTTTATGGCCCGAACGATTTTCTGGGAAAACCGGGAATTATCCCGACAACCCTGGGAAATAACGATCTGCGCTGGGAACGGACCAAGCAATTCGATATCGCTGTCGATTATGCTTTGCTGGATTACCGGTTGAGCGGATCTATCGGCTGGTATTATAAGAACACCAACGACCTGTTGTGGTATATCGATTTTCCGACTTCACTGCAACCCTTCAGCGGGATGTATAAAAATGTCGGACGGGTACAGAATAAGGGATTCGAGTGGATCGTCGATGCAAAGATTTTCAGGGAGACGGAGGTGAAATGGGACGTTACTTTTAATCTGGCCGTTAACCGCAATAAGGTGAAATCTTTGGTATCCGAAGGGGCACAGGATTGGGCCGGTAAAGGTGTGGTACAGGGAAGCGGTACCGAAGTACTGGCCGAAGGACATCCGGTGGGAGCTGTTCTGGGGTACCAGACCGACGGTATATTCCAGTCCTGGACACAGATCGAGGAATATAATAAAAAGGCACAGGAGCTGAGTAACGGGACTGCCACTTATTATTATAGCAGCGAGACCAAACCGGGACAGATTATTTACCGGGATGTGAATGGAGACGGGCATATCAGCGTGAAAGACCGGGTCATCATTGCTAATCCGGAACCGAAATTTCAGGGGGGATTTTCTTCCAATGTGTCCTGGAAAGATTTATCCCTGTATCTGATGTTCAATTATTCGGTAGGTGCAGAACGCTTGTATAACAATACTTTGCAAAATATTTCCGGTTCGTTGAACAACCTGATCGATTATAACCTTTACAACCGTTGGTCCGAACAGAATACGTCTTCCCGTTTACCGGCTTTGTATGTCGACGATCCGGTTCCGGCGACGAATAATCTGGAAGTACACAAAGCTTCTTATTTGAAGCTGTCGCATTTGCGGATCCAGTACAATTTGCCGGTATTGTGGGATGCCAGGTATTACAAAGGGGGACAGGTATATTTCGCTATCGCCAATCTTTTCACTATCACCCGCTATCCGGGAATCGATCCGGCAACGGTAGGTAGTGCTACGGCTAACTACGGAGGAAATTACGATAGTGATATTTATCCGGGTGTCCGTTCTTATACAATCGGGTTACGACTTAATTTTTAATTATTAGCACGAATGCTTATGAAAAAGATATTTATCCTTTTGATGGTCGGTAGTCTGCTGTTTTCCTGCCAGATTACGGACGTCCTGAACCAGGAGCCTCCGCATAATCTGACTCCTGATAATGCGATTACGGATGAAAAGTCGGCAGAAACCGCTTTGACCGGTATTTATGGTGAACAGATCGGGTATGAGTCTTATATGTCGATCGGAAATCATGCAATGACTGCCGGTATTTTGCAAAGAAACGACAATCCCGGCGTGGTTGTGAGTATCTATTATATCGAAAACCGTTTGCCGGAACTGAATCTGGTGGGGGCGGCATATACTCCTTTTTGGGATGCTTTTAATACGATTATCAATTCGTCGACGAAATTACTGGCTGTTTTGGAAGGAATGAGCGATAATCTGTTTACCGATGGACGGAAAACCACCATGATGGGAGAGATCCGGTTTCTGCGGGGGTGGTATATGTTCGATTTGTTGAGGATGTTCGGGGAATATGATAAATTGGACAGTAAATATGGGATGATCATCCGGGAGACTCCCCCTACTTCCGATGATGTTTATAAAGCCCGTTCGACGGTTCAGCAGACGTATGATTTTATCCTGAAGGATATCGAGTATGCTATATCGAACGCCCCGGATTTTACTTCTTCGGATTTTGCGTCGAAAATGGCTGCCAAGGCTCTTAAAGTGAAAGTACTTTTCTATATGGGGAAATACAGTGAGGCTTTAGAGGCTGCCAATACGTTTATCGGTGACGGAGAACGGGCATTGGTGGCCCCCTATTCGGCTGTTTTTACCGATTTTTCTAATCAGGAGCTGATCTATACCCGGGGATTTGCAGGGACAGATGAAGTGAAATATCAGGCCACGCGGGTACAGGCGTATTATAATGAGGGGAAATGGGGACCTACGGAGTCTTTTATGGAACTGGTCGGGGACGATCCCCGGAAAACGGTTATCCTGAAAAATGGAGTCGGGGATGTTTTCGGACCTCAGCAGACGATTCGGAAAGCTTCGAATGCAGAAGGAACAATGCCCACTTACCTGATGCGTTATTCAGAGATTTATATGATGAAAGCCGAATGTGAAGCCCGTACCGGGAAAGGAGATCCTTTGGCTACCCTGAATGCTTTACGTTCCGGTCATGGATTACCGGCTATTACGGGAGTGACCGATATATTACAGACGATCTATCAGGAATGGATACTGGAAATGGGGTTCGAGAATGGGCATGAATGGTACGCTACCTGGCGGATGGGAGTGGATCAACTTCTGGAAACCAATCGGGCTGTGGCTGAAAAAATGGCTACTGCCGCCGATCCCGAATTGTATAAAGCCAATTTGCCTTATAAACGGATTTATCCGATTCCTTCGAGCGAAATCAATGCCAATAAGTTGATGGAACAAAATCCGGGGAATAATTGATGGCCTGATTCAGGACTGGGTTTTTGTGGTTGAAGAGAGAATCGTGATAAAGTGGATTTTATTGCGATTCTCTTTTTTGTCGGAAAATAGCCCGGTACCCCCGTCTCCGTCCTTTATTGTTAAATATTATACAGTTGTTGGAAGGAAAGTTTACTCAAACGTTTCCCTTTAAAATTTTCACGTTTCTTTAACAAACCGGCCGGTTTTCGTATATTAATTCTTAATATTGTACCTGAAAATATGAAAGACAGAAACCTATGATGACTGTAATGATGAAGTTGACGGACAATAATTTTAAACGTAAAGTTACGTTGCGGGCTTCTGTTGGCATAGGGGAAAATATAATAGAATAAAGAAGCTCGCTGAAAGGCGGGCTTTTTTTTGCGATAAAAGTGAAGAGGTTCGAACTGACCGGTTTTGTCATGAAAAAAAGAGTAGAAATTAAAACCATACAATGAAAATCAAAGGAGAACCGAGGGCATTTCTGAGTAATGAGGCCCGACAATTACTGAATCTTTACGAATCGTTAGGGGAACGGGCAGAGATTTTTTTGCCGCGTCATATTTATGACAATCTGACCAGTTTTGTGAAGCTTTGTTTTGAAGAACCCGATGACCCGGCTGTCCAGCAGTCGGAGATCAACCGTTATTTGTTGAAGTTCCGGGAAGATATTCCGGGATATACGGATGTTGCTTTGATGCTTTGTCCGCATCATCCTTCCAAAGCTTTCGAATTGAGTGGAAGGCGGGGAGAGTTTATGAAGAAGATCGATGAGTTCCTGGATACCGAAGCAGTAAGTCCTGATTCCAGAGTTCTCTTGAAAAATATTAAAGACACTCATGATTTTTCGGTAGGAACTCCTCCTGTGCGCAGTAGCCATATCGAGTTTATCTCCCAGGTACAATTGGGCGGGCAGGTACGCGATTTGCGGAAATACCGGGATGTGATCGGGGTGACCGGTGACCTGAACGAAGCGCATTGGAATTATTTGATGGATACTTTGGAGCAGATGATCGGCCAGAGTACCCATTATACAACCGGGGCTGAGAAGGCCGACTTTCTCAACCGGATGCGTTGGGCGGTGAATTTCAAGGGACTGAACGGTATGATTACGACGGTGGTTTCGGGAAATGCCGATAAAGCGGTCAGTCTGCTCCGGGGAGAAGTGTTCGGTAAGAATAGTGTACAAGTGTTGGAGAATCCTTCTACCGAAGAATTGTTCGAACAGATGAGGGTGGATACAACCTCGGTCTTTGTGGTGAAAGCCCGGCATATGCGGGTGAATCCTTTCTCCGGTGAAAAATGGTTTCCTCTGCTGACCCGTCTGGTGATTGTCGACGATTCGCGGGAATCGAGGAGTTCCAATACCTCTCTGGTGTTCTGTTTTCATAACGGGATTATCCATACACTGAATAAGGTACATACCAAGAAATTGGGTTCTCCGGCCAATACGCAATTGAACTTGCGGTTGATTCTGGAAAATGTGAATCCCTCTTTCCTGTCAGAATTCCGGGAAAAAATCGAGCTGCAAATCAAAGCCTACGAGAAAGAGATCAATCAGATTCTGACCGAACAGATCGGGACTACCGGGGATGCGGTGAAACGGTTGAATGTGTTTAAACTGGATATGTTCTCCAGGAAGATCGTTCAGGATAAATATTCCCTGGAAAAATTACGGGATTTTATTTATTTTCTGGAGAATTGCCATAAAGAAGAAAAACGGCAGGCACAAACCCGTGAATTGATCGATGAATTCGAAAGCCGGATCCGGCAATACTTTTATTCGGATTGCCCCCAGATTCAGGTGTTGAGTGTATTGGAAGGCGGCGGACGCAACCAGATCCGTACTTATGGACGTTATCTGTTGCAAAAGCCTTTGCACCGACTGGAAGATAAGGTGTATAAAGCTTGCCGGTTGATCCTGAATATTATCCCCAGCAATTATGAACGTACCCTGAAGAATCACTTTCATAAGAATTTCGGCATCAACCTGTTTTTAGAGAAATATCAGGCTTATATCACGAAGATAGATAATGATGCTAACAATAAAGGCCGTTACGATAATTTCCTCAATGACCTGGGGATCCGGGAAAAATACCGGGCCTTGCCTGTGGAGGATCAGCAAATCGTGAAAGAATTCTTATCGGCTTTAGGCAATCTGGAACAGACTTCGGTTTCCGATTCGGTACAGATGATTATCCGGGATCTGTTGTTTCATCCCAATGGAAAGCCGAAACCTTATATTATTTACAATGCGATGCAGGCTTGGGAATATAAGGATTTGCTGCCTGACGATACTTTCGATATCAATCCTTTCGATATCGAAATCGAGAATTTGCCTGACGGGCGTTTAGCTTATGAACGGCTGACGGATAAATTACTCCGTATCAAATCGACGCTGGCTTTATTCGACGATAGTGGCAGCCTTTGGGATTTGTTTTGTGAGAATACGACGATTCTGATCAACGATCCGAATAATCCGACCGGTTATACGGATTTCAATACCGAAGCTTTGAATGCGTTCCTGAAACTGATGAATACTTGTAAGATTACTCTTTTTCTCGACGAAGCTTATGCCGACAGTGTGAAGGTTACGGATAAACATATGCCGAAATGGCGTACGATCTCGCGGTATATCATCAATAATATCAATGCCCAGGCCAATATCCGGGCGGTATCATCGTTATCGACCACCAAGAATTTGTCGGCTACGGGCGATCGGTTAGGGGCTTTGGCGGTGACCCCTCAGGCTGCTGCGGTCGCTGCTTTTGTGCGTCAGCTGAATTCCTGTTCGCACGGCAATAACAACTCTTTACTGATGTTGAATAATTTGCTGGAGACGGCACAGGTAGCTAAAAAAATAAAAGATACGCTGGAAAGCGAGTTACCGAAAAATGCTTCCCGCTTTAAGATCAAAGAGACACTGATCCGGTTTATCAATGAACAGATCGGACGGATTGAAAAATCGAACGCCAATAGTGTTGCAAACCGTCAGTTGCATAAGACCGCCGGATTTGAAGGTAGCCCGTTGTACCTGTTCCTGCTGGATGAGCTGGTAGCTTTGGATAAACTGGATATATTGGCCCTGCCGGACGATTTTAAATACCACAACGAACCTTTCTTCGTTTATTACCAGAGACGGTTGGTGGAAAATCTGAACCGTTTCCGGGTGAATAAGAATTTCCGTTCAGAATCGATGTTACGGATGAGTTGGGCAAAAGAGGTGGCTCAACGGGTTGTAGCTGAATTCGAAGGGACGGAAGTCAGTTGGTTGCCTTCGGATGGTTCTTATTTGTTTAACTTCCGGGTGGGGGAAGGGTTTTCTTATGCCGATCTGCTTTGTTTCTGCCAATATCTGGCGTTACACCGGGGGATTGCTGCTGTGCCCTATCCTACCGGTTTGGTCCGCTTTGCTATCGGAGGTTTTCTTGCCGATACCGAGGAGAGTAAGCAAGTGTTTAAATATGAACTGGAAGACGGTTTTACCATTTTTATGAAATATTGGACACTGTTTGCGGCTAAGCGGTTGGATGCGGCTTATAAGGAGGTGGAAAGCCATACGATTTTGGATGAGATTTTCGCTTATACTAAAATTCAGGAATTGATCGATGCGATTATCGGCGATTATCCTTTATCCGCTAAATACCGGAAAGACAAAGCGCCTTCTTTGCAGATCCGTGATATCCGGACCTTGTACCATGCCTCTCCCGAGCGTAGCGGAGTGAGCATTACGACGATCGACCGGTCGGTAAATTCGGTCATCGAATTACATGGCGACAAGATCGGTTCTTGCCGGGATGTATTCGAGTTTATCCGGAGTGCTGCTTTTACGAAGGTATATGAAAATTTACTGGCACAGATTTATAAGCAAGTGCCGGCCATTGCCGACCTGGATTTCAATACGGTAAGTTCGAAATACAGTAAGGCGGTGATCCTGAAATATATCACTAATAAGAAGACGTTCCAGCCCAACTATAATGTACTGGACGATCCGATGGAGAAAAATGTGATGCGGGAAATTCTGATTGAAATGGAGCATCTTCTGTTCTCGGATAGTAAAGTGAAGATTTTAGCTATCGATGCAACCGGAAATCCGGAGTTGGATAAATCGAAATTGGAAGGAATCAATGTGATTATCAAGAAATATATCCGGGAAATTTTATTGCATTTCAATCTGCCGTTTGAAAAAGACAGCCTCGAACCCAGCCGCAAGGAGATTGTCCGGGTAGCCGGAGAAACATTCGAGGAAATCACCGGTATTCGGTTGAGTGACCTGAACCTGCAAATCTGGGTAGATGAATTTATCAACCGTCTCCGCGCTCTGCCCGAATTTAAAGAGACGTTGCTGGCTCAGAAGTGTATGGGGTATATGATGGATTCGATCGCTTCGGGGATGAACAAAGAAAATTTGCCGGTAACCGATAAGATCCTGTTTCTGTATTTATTACATAACGATCATTCTTTCTATCGGCTGGTATCGGCCAAATTGAAGTATTTCAGCGATAAGATCGGAGCTTGTGCGGACAGGGAGGTGAAGATGTTTACAGAGGAGTTTATCACCGAGATATTACCCACCCAATTGAAGGAAATCAACGATTATATCATGCGGCGCCGGGATATTAAGGTGGCTGAGAAAGAGATCCACCGGGTGAGCCGGAAAGTGGTGTTGTTCTATATCAGCATGATCAAGCGGACAAAAGGAACCGATTATTACAAGCGCTATACCCATACGATGGTCCGGCTGGTGGAGACGGCTTTTATGAAACAAAATTCCAGTGTCAACGAGATGGTACAGCACGGTATTTCTATTTATAAAGATTTTGAAATGGAGAATAAGGTGCTGGAGACTTTCGAAGATGGACGGATCGCCTGGATCAACGAACTGATGCAGAAATGCGGTGTCATTTCTTCCGAGCAGCCGGTGCAGGAGCATACCCGTATCGTTACGGATGCTAAGAAACGGGAATATCCGTTCCACAAAGTGGATCGTCCGGGGACTATTTCGAAAAAGCGGCTTGGGGAGGCAGGACCGAACGATTATTTGAAGCTATTGGATTTGCGGCCCGATTCGTCTTTTTTTATCGGTCGTTTGGCCCGGTTTATCGCCAATATGGATTCGGACGATTATCGCTGTAAGGTGGTGAAACATGGCATGGTGAAGGAGCTGGTGATTTTCCAGAAGGGATATATGAAATACCTGACCGATAACTACCGGCTGAATTATACCGAAGACATTCCGATCGAAGATATCACCCGGTTCGTCCCGGATGTGATCAGTTTCCTGGGGGCTCCCGAAAAGCTGATTTCTTTCCCGCAGATCGGGTATTTCGATATACCGGGGCCGAACGGGAACATCAAGACGATCGTTACGCCGTTGAAACAGAAGGTAGATTATTTCGGGGATGTCAAGAAACCACGTCTGACGGTGATCAATGAGAAAATTAAAGAGATCGGCGGTAATCCGCGTCACGGTTCTTTGTTTGCCGTGGAAGAAAACGACGGTAGTATCTTTGTTATCGAGATCAATGGGGATAGTGGGGTAGGGAAGTCGGAAATGATCGCCGCTTTTATCCTGAAATGGTTGCGGAATAACCTCGAGGGGGTCCGTTCGGTAAAACTGATTGCGGGCGATATGTTCCATGAGTTTCAGGATGCCGAAGGTAATCTGTATGGGATCGGTACAGAGGTCGGTGATTTCTCGCGGACGACGGATTTCGACCCGGATTATATCAAGTATTATAAGTATCTGTTCGAAAGTAGTGCCGACAGTAATGTCGAAGATCTCAATTCCCGGAGCACGGTGAGCGGTATGTGTGATATCACGATGCCTTATAAGATCGATATCATGCTGAGTGCCGGAAACTATTCGAAGGAGGAAGCAGGTATAACCCGGGTGGACAATCCTGAAAATTTCCTGTTGTATATGGATGCCCATGGGGAGAGGAAAGAGAAAGCGACCAGTCAGGATGGTCCTAATTTCCAGCGTACCTTGAAGCGTTATACGGCAGATAAGAATATTGTAGATGTGATTGCCCGTCATGGTAATTATCTGGATGATATTTTAGATTGGGATTATGTAGAAAATGAAAAGCAATATTATCTGGCTTCTTCGTTCAAATTATTGGATAAGATCGATATTACGGAAGTAGTCGGTCAGATTTTCGGCGGTAAGCAGTTTAAACGGGACGGGGTTGGGTATACCATCCAAACGGTCTCTTTCGATATGATACAGAACCGGTTTATTGCTACCGTATCGTATGGGGAAAGAGAAAGCCGGGAAATGATGATCGACCGGAAGATGTTCAGTGCGATTTTCGATTCTCTGGCCAGTACTCCGGGAGGGCAACCGTTTATTGCTGAGGAAGGACAGTTGGAATCGGTGATGAACCTGGTGAAAATCATGCGCGGAGGGAGCGACGGTAAGGGGAAAGCCCGGAATATTCAATGTGGTATGCTTTCAACGGAGATCGGCAAGAAAGGCCGGGAGATTACCGGACCTCAGAAAGCCGCTATGGAGCTGAAACGGATGATTCAAGAGGTACGGATTACCCGCCCGGAAATCAATGAAGGGAAAATTTGCGTGAAACGCCTGCTGAACGAGAAATATCGTCCTATTTTCAAAGGAGAAATGAATAGTTCGGAATTGTGGCGATATAATTTCTTTATCTATCAGCTGGAGAACATGAAGAAAGCCGACTATCGCCGGATGGACGATATCGACCGTAAGGTAGATATGAGTAATCTGGTGGATTTTGTACCTGTAGACCCGAAGAAAGAATTCAGTCCTTTGTTGGTGAATCCCAATCTGAATATCGAACTGAGTAGTTTCAGCGAGACGTTCGAGGAATTGATGAGTTTGCCGAATTATCCGGAATTTGCGTGTGAATTCGCCGAACATATGGAACAGTTGTATGTCGCAGAGGGATATAGTGAAGAAACGAATATCAATAATATGATCGTACAGTTATTGCTTCTGGAGGGATATTGTACGACCGAGGACGTGGCTCGTGGTAGTGTCATTGAAAAAGTGAACCGGGAGACGATTGCCGCTGCCAAGTATGCGGTGGTTCGGTATTTGGAAGGCGAACGGGTGAAACGCGCTTCATCCGGTAAACCTGTCGAAAAGATCGCGGCTACCGGTACAGGTAAAAAGGTTGCTACGAAGGGGATACGTAAAAAGTAAAGTATCGGGATTTTGATTTGGGAAGCCGCTTCTTTCCGGGGAGCGGCTTTTTTTTGTTGTTATTTGTTGAAACCTGAAAACATTTTTTATCTTTGTATTATAATGAAGAATGTTTTGTTTTGTATATTAATGATTTATGTGGTTTGTGGCTGTCGGTCACAGCAACCGCAAGAGATTGTTCGGCTTGCTGTGAAAAGCTTGGATGAACTACAGTCTGTGTCGGCTGTCCTGGTCAGTAATGCTGCTTTTGACGGTGCGGAGTTGTCGGATGAGCTGGCCAGTCGGATACCTTTTCTCTTTAAACAGGTAGTACGGGATTCGGGTACTTATTTTTTTACCTTCGAACAAATCGATAACCGGGTTTTCTACCGGAACGATCAGCCTTATATGGCTTGTGTATATCTGGATATGTTACTTGGTACGCGTATTCCTGTTGAACCCGGTGCGAAAAGGTATGATTATTTTGCCCGGATCCAGGAGGAGCTCGATTTGATGCAGCAAATCCTGGATGGTAAGAAACTGCGTGAAGTTGCTTCCGATTCTTCCCGGATCGTCGATGTATGGGTGGAGCGGGCGCCGGATACGCTTTTTAACGGGCAGGATTGTTATGTACTCAAACGGCATAATGATGTCACGCTTATTCCCTCGAAAAGTAATAATGAGTCATGGAAAGCCAATGTAAGATATAAAGTGATGCATAGTTATAATACGTATGCTTTATTTATAGAAAAACATACAGGTTTGCCTGTTTACTGGTCTTATACCAATTCGGGAGATCAGGACGGCAGGAAAATTCCGGGAAACCGGAATACGGAATTTTTGGAAAATATGGAGCTGAAGGATATTCCGGACAGTTGTTTTTATCCTGCTCAGGCAGATAAAATTCGCTATGTCGCTTCTTTCGACGAGTTCGTGCAGGAGGTGAAGGTGGGTGATGAGGCTCCTGCTTATGAATTGACGGATGTCATGACCGGGAAAGTGTATTCCAACGCATCGCTGCAAGGCAAGATCGTGGTGATGCAATTTACTTCTACCGGGTGTGTCGGATGTGTATTGGCCCAGCCGTGGATGAATAAATTATATGATCGCTGGAAAGAGCAGCCGGAGCTGGTTTTTCTGTGTGCCGGTCTGCTCAGTGAAAAGGATGCTAAGATTCAGGTTGAAAAATATGAGTTCGCTTATCCGATGACCACTTGTAATCAGGCTTTTTTCTGGTCGTTCGGAGTGCAGGCCATACCTTCTTATTATGTGATCGGAAAAGATAATCAGGTGCTTGCCAGACCACAGTCACACATCGGTTTGAAGAATTTTTTAGACAGTTATTTTAATAAATAATTGCGGGGAGCCGGGTTTGTTATCAGGAAGAATGGTAGGCCACAGGAAATAGAACGGAAATTTTTGGTCAAGGGAGATTTCGAGTCACAGGCTTTTCAATCGGTACGGCTTATGATTTTGAAATGAAGAATAGGGTACTGGAGATTTTTAAAGATGGACAGGTCGCCTGGATTAACGAACTGATGCAGAAATGCGGTGTCATTTCTTCCGAGCAGCCGGTGCAGGAACATACCTGTATCGTTAAGGATGCTAAGAAACGGGAATATCCGGATCGTCCGGGAACTATTCCGGAAAAGCTGCTTGAAGAGACTGTTTCTGGAGGGATATGGCACAACCGAGGATGTGGCCTGTGGTAGTGTCATTGAAAAAGTGAATATCGTCATTATTTCGTCATATTTTTTTGATGTCGGCGTAACATTGGGTTCATAGCTTTGTCACAGTTAAAGACAAGACTATGAATTTTTCTTTTATCCGGGATCGTAGATCATTTTCAGATTTTATTTTTATTCTGTGGGCAGGAGGAGCGGCCCTGCTTTCTTATTCGTTAGTATATGCATTGCGTAAACCTTTTACGGCTGCTACATTTGATGGGCTGAGTATTTGGGGAATGGATTATAAGGTTGTAGTGACTATTACTCAGATTTTAGGTTATTTGTTGGCCAAGTTTATCGGCATTGAATTGATTTCTGAGTTAAAGGGACAACATCGTTTAAAATTTATTTTGGGGGCGATTGTTTTAGCTGAGTTGGCTTTAGTCGGTTTTGCTATCCTGCCGTCTCCGGGTAATATCTTTGCTATGTTTTTTAATGGGCTGGCTTTGGGATGTATGTGGGGAGTGATTTTCAGTTTTATAGAAGGGCGGCGGGTAACGGATATGCTAGCCAGTTTATTGGGGATTAGCATGGTGATTGGTTCAGGTGCAGCGAAATCCCTGGGATTGTTTGTGATGGACCATTGGCAGGTCAGTGAGTTTTGGATGCCTGCCCTGATCGGTGGTTGTGCTTTGCCATGCCTGGCTTTATTGGGATATGTGTTGCAATCTCTGCCAAAACCTTCCGAAGAAGACAGGGCTTTGAAAGCAGAGCGGATGACTTTGGATGGAAGGCAACGCTGGGCTTTATTCAAAAATTATATGCCTTTTCTCTCTATTATTTTAGTCGCTAATTTTTTGTTGGTGGCTTTACGGGATATAAAGGAAGATTTTCTGGTGAAAATATTTGATGTTGCGGGGAGTGGTTATTCTTCATGGATATTCGCTCAATTGGACAGTATCGTTACTTTGATTATCCTGATCATCTTCGGATTAATGGTTTTTGTCCGTAATAATATGCGGGTTTTATTGATTTTATTGAGTTTGGTGATTTTGGGCATGCTGACCATGTCTTTTATTTCGTTGAGATATGAGGCATTGCAACTAAGTCCGGTAGTTTGGTTATTTATTCAAAGTCTCTGTTTATATCTGGCTTATTTGTGTTTTCAGACTATTTTCTTTGATCGTTTTATAGCTTGTTTCCGTATCCGGGGGAATGTCGGTTTTTTTATTGTATTGATTGATTTCATCGGTTATTTAGGAACGGTGATTGTCTTAGCCGTAAAGGAATTTTTAAATCCGGATATCAATTGGTTATCGTTTTATAACCAATTGGCGGGTTATGTGGGTTTGGGATGCAGTGTATTATTTGTCGGTGCTTGGGTTTATCTGTACCGGCGGGCAAAACGAAGAGCGTCTGAAAAGGTGATGCCTCTGGAAACTGCTCATGCTTATTGATTGGTTTTATTCTAATTACAGTAATATTTGATTTAAGGACATGAAAAAAGTTAGTTGTGTCATTATGGATTGGGCCGGAACGGCTGTCGATTTTGGGTGTTTTGCTCCATTGAATGCTTTTTTGAGGGTGTTTCAGGAGCAGGGTGTGACGATCACTTACCGGCAAGCCCGTGAACCGATGGGATTATTAAAGATTGAACATATAAAGGCTATTTTGAAAATGCCTGAAGTGAGTGAAAGGTTTCGTACAGCACATGGACGGGAATGGAATCAGAATGATGTCGCAATCATGTATCAGAGTTTTGAGAAACATTTGTTTGCTTCACTTCAGGATTTTACGACTCCTGTTCCGGGAGTTGTAGAGACAATGGAACAATTACGTCGTGAAGGGATCCGTATTGGTTCAACGACAGGGTATACCGACGCTATGATGAAAATTGTACAACCCGGAGCTGCTGCTCAGGGATATACTGTAGATTGTCTGGTAACTCCGGATCATTTGCCTGCCGGACGCCCGGCTCCTTATATGATTTACCGGAACATGACAGAGCTGGCGATTCCTTCTGTTGACGAGGTGGTTAAAGTTGGAGATACTATCGCCGATATCCGGGAAGGATTGAATGCAAAAGTATGTTCTGTCGGAGTAATTACAGGTAGTAATGAGTTGGGGTTGACCGAGGAGGAATACAAAACTATGCCTGAACCGGAGTTATATACTTTGAAACAAGAGGTCAGAGAGCGGATGATGGCAGCCGGTGCACATTATGTGCTGGATAATATCCGTGAATTGCCGGACCTGATACATAATTTAATGAATAAAAAATAATAGGTGTATGAGAAATTATTTACTGTTGACCCCTGGACCGTTGAGTACTTCTGAGACGGTGAAAGAAGCCATGTTACAGGATTGGTGTACCTGGGATAAAGATTACAATGAAGGAATAGTTACTGTGATCCGGAAAGAATTGCTGGAGGTGGCAGGACTGGATGAGAAGGAATATACAACTGTGTTGTTACAAGGAAGTGGGACTTATGGCGTAGAGGCAACTTTGGGAGCTGTCGTGAAACCTACCGACAGGTTACTGATTATAGCGAATGGTGCTTATGGCAAACGGATGGCGGCCATTGCTGATTATTATAAACTGGATTATGTCATGGTGGCTTTGAAAGAAACGGAGCTGATTACCCCCGCAATCGTGGAGGAGGCTTTGAAAAATCATCCTGGAATCAGCCATTTGTCTTTGGTCCATAGTGAAACAACGACGGGTTTATTGAATCCGATTGAAGAAATTGCAGAGGTGTTGCGTGGACGCGGGATCACCTGGATCGTTGATGCCATGAGTAGTTTTGGAGGGATTCCTATCGATATGAAAAAACTGGGTATTGATTTTCTGGTTAGTAGTGCCAATAAGTGTATACAGGGAGTTCCGGGCTTTACCTTTGTTCTCGCTTCACGGGAAAAATTGCTGAAATGCAAAGGAGTTGCCCGTTCTTTGTCCCTGGATATTTATGCCCAATGGGAAGAAATGGAAAAAGGGCATGGAAAATGGCGGTTTACCTCACCGACTCATGTT
>ENA-UEQY01001038-UEQY01001038.1-human-gut-metagenome-genome-assembly--contig:-NODE-1038-length-16784-cov-6.818399_pt1 | contig 16784 bp, 10 predicted proteins | sample MGYA00242949_ERZ507949 | MGnify/ENA primary metagenome ERZ507949 (study PRJEB26167, sample SAMN06115403) | human gut metagenome | host: Homo sapiens | place: China:Jiangsu | collected 2016-07-06... | reverse complement strand
TTCTGGAGAACGAAAAACAGCACTCCTATCCCCACACCGATACTCAGAGAGCGCACCAGGAGCCTCAGTACCTCAGCTTTGAAACCGCAGTCAACCGATTAGGCGGAAAAGTCATTGGATTTTCAGACGCCAGCACGACCAGCTCCTCAAAAGGAGAAACACTGAAAGACACCATCATGATGGTAAGCAACTATGTCGACTTAATCATCATGCGCCACCATCTCGAAGGTGCGGCCCGTTATGCCTCTGAAATTTCTTCCGTTCCCGTTATCAATGCAGGAGACGGTGCAAATCAGCACCCCTCGCAAACCATGCTCGATTTATATTCCATCTACAAGACACAAGGCTCCCTATCGAACCTGAACATCACTATGGTGGGAGACTTAAAATACGGACGCACCGTACACTCCCTGCTGATGGCTATGTCTCATTTCAATCCCACATTCCATTTCGTCGCACCCGATGAACTGAAAATGCCTATCGAGTATAAACTCTTCTGTGAACAAAATCATATTCCCTACTTCGAACACTCCGAATTTTCCGAAGAGGTAATCAATCAAGCGGATATTCTATACATGACCCGGGTTCAACGCGAACGATTCACCGACCTCATGGAATACGAAAAGGTTAAAAACGTATATACGCTGCACAACAATATGCTCGAGCACAGCAAAGACAATCTGAGAATCCTACACCCGCTCCCCCGGGTTAATGAAATTTCTTACGATGTCGACAGCAATCCCAAAGCCTATTATTTCCAACAAGCCAAAAACGGGCTATTCGCTCGGCAAGCCATTATCTGTAAAGTTTTAGGAATTGAAGTTTAACCCCTTTTATTTTCGGTAATCATGAACGACGAAAAAAAAGAACTAAAAGTAGCGGCTCTCGAAAACGGAACCGTTATCGACCATATACCTTCGAGCCAGTTATTCAAGGTAGTATCTATCTTAGGACTTGAAAACTGCACGAACAGCATTACCATCGGCAACAACTTAGCCAGTAAAAAAATAGGGAAAAAAGGGATCATCAAAGTCGCCGACCGTTTCTTCAAAGAAGAAGACTTGAACAAGATCGCATTGGTAGCCCCGGCTGCACAAATCAATATTATCCGCGATTACCAAGTCATCGAAAAACGGAAAGTATCTCTACCGGACATCGTGCATGGTATTATCCGCTGCGGGAATCCCAAATGCATCACGAACAACGAACCGATGGAAACCATATTTCATGTAACCGACAAAATCGATGTCCAAGTAAGATGCCATTATTGCGAACGGTCGGTAACCAAAGAAGAAATAGAAATCTGTTAATTCTTCCGATATATGAAACAAAGTTGGAAACCCGGGACTACCATCTACCCGTTGCCGGCCGTTCTGGTCAGTTGCGGCAATACGCCCGAAGAGTATAACCTCATTACGGTAAGTTGGGTCGGCACGCTCTGCACCAATCCCCCCATGTGCTACATATCCGTTCGACCGGAAAGACATTCCTACGAGATTCTAAGAAAAAACATGGAGTTCGTAATCAATCTCACGACCGTTCAAATGGCAAAAGCAACCGATTGGTGCGGCGTTTCCTCCGGAAAGAATTATAACAAATTCGAAAAAACAGGACTCACTCCGAAAACCGCTCAAATCGTAAAAGCCCCCTACGTCGAGGAATCTCCCCTCTGTATAGAATGTAAGGTAAGAGAAATCATCAGCCTCGGATCCCACGACATGTTCATATCCGACGTAGTAAACATATTGGCCGATGATAAATATATAAATCCCGAGACAGGCGCGTTCGATATGCAAAAGGCCGATCTATTGGTCTATTCCCACGGGCATTACTATGAAACAGGAAAAGAAATAGGGAAATTCGGTTGGTCTGTCCAAAAGAAAAAATAAATAGACAGGTATGAAGAGAATCACTACGGTTATCTGCATGGCACTCTTATGGATTCTTACAGTTCAAGCTCAAATACAAGAATTGAACGTAAGCAAACGATTCAATTGGGGAATCCGCTTGGGAGTCAATGCGCCGTTAGTCGACATAAGACATTTAACCTTGAACGGGAACAAAGTCAACGAATCCGATTCCGAATCGAGGCTGGGATTATCCGGTTCTTTTATAGGAAGATACAATTTCAAGAGGAATTACATACAACTCGAAGTGGGCATGCATCAGTTCCATACCCGGCTATATAATCCCGACTACGAATTACGTAAAATCAATACTTCGGCTTATACCCTCGATGTTCCCATACTATATGGCTATAACATCACCAAACATGGCCCATACCTCATGAATCTTTTTGCTGGTCCCCGGGTTTCCTACATCTTTAACGAAACAAGCGGAATAAGCACTACGGGAGGTTCATTCCGCAACCTAATCTACGATGAATCCCCTAACAGCTTTTCATTCTATTTGATCGGCGGATTAAGCACCACCATAGGGCATCTATACATCGACTTTCGGTATGCCTATTGTGTGGGAAATTCCAAAGATTTATCTTTCAAAGTCAACCCCGATGAGCTCCAAACCAGTCAGGTAAAACTGTCCAGAGCCGTCAACGAATTGAGCATTTCAATAGGATATTTATGGTAAAAACTTTTAATACACAACACAATATGAAAAGAGACGACATTATTTTCGACATCATTGAAAAAGAGAATCAACGACAACGAAAAGGTATTGAATTGATTGCCTCGGAAAACTTTGTCAGCGATCAGGTCATGCAGGCAATGGGTTCTTGCCTGACCAACAAATACGCCGAAGGGTATCCCGGGAAACGCTACTACGGAGGTTGCGAAGTGGTAGACCAAAGCGAACAAGTCGCTATCGACCGTATCAAGAAACTGTTCAATGCCGAATGGGCGAATGTTCAACCGCATTCGGGAGCACAAGCAAACATGGCCGTATTCATGGCCGTATTGAACCCCGGTGACAAATTCTTGGGGCTGAACCTTTCACATGGAGGCCACCTTTCGCACGGAAGCCCCGTAAATTTCTCCGGACTGATGTTCCACCCGTTGGAGTACAGTGTGAAAGAAGATACCGGATACGTCGATTATGACATGATGGAAGAGGTAGCCTTGCGCGAACGTCCGAAACTGATTATCGGCGGAGCCTCGGCTTACTCTCGCGAATGGGACTATGCCCGCATGCGCAAAATAGCCGATGAAATAGGCGCCATTTTTATGGTTGATATGGCTCACCCCGCCGGGCTCATAGCCGCCGGATTGTTGGACAATCCTTTGAAATACGCTCACATCGTCACCTCGACCACACATAAAACCCTGCGCGGCCCCCGTGGAGGTATTATCCTCATGGGTAAAGATTTTGAAAACCCCTGGGGTAAAAAAACACCTAAGGGAGAAATCAAGAAAATGTCAGCATTACTCGATTCGGCAGTCTTTCCGGGAGTACAAGGTGGTCCGCTTGAACACGTTATCGCAGCCAAAGCTGTATCGTTCGGCGAAGCCCTGCAACCCGAATACATCGAATACCAGACTCAGGTGAAGAAAAATGCCGCTGCTATGGCAAAAGCATTCATGGATAAAGGATACAAAATCATATCCAACGGTACTGACAACCACTGCATGCTCATCGACTTGCGTACCAAATTCCCCGAATTGACAGGAAAAGTCGCCGAGAAAGCATTGGTTCAAGCCGACATCACAGTGAATAAAAACATGGTTCCGTTCGATAGCCGCTCTCCGTTCCAAACATCGGGTATCCGTGTGGGAACTCCGGCGATAACGACTCGTGGAGCAAAAGAAGAAATGATGTGCGAAATCGTGGAACTTATCGACACGGTTTTGGCCAATCCAGAAAGTGAAACTGTCATCAAAGCCGTTCGGGAAAAAGTCAACGGCATGATGAAAGAATACCCCATCTTTGCTTATTAACACCGTTTATTCATTTCAAGAACACTCCGAATGGAGTGTTCTTACTTCATTTTAAATAACATGAAACTTCTATCGAAACTTTCTTTACCATTTATATTCTTTACAGCAATACTGACTCTTGAATGCGCAGCGCAAGATTGGCCCAATCTGAATCGTTATCGCGAAGCCAACAAAGCTATTATGGAAATGAGGAAAAACGACTCGGAAGATGCCCGTAAAAATTGGGTTGTCTTCATGGGTAACTCAATTACACAAAATTGGGCTTCTCTGGATCCGCAATTCTTTTCCGAAAACGACTACATCGGAAGAGGAATCAGCGGACAAACCAGCCCTCAAATGCTTCTGCGATTCCGACAAGACGTGATACATCTGGCTCCCAAAGCAGTCGTCATATTGGCCGGGACAAACGACATAGCCGGGAATACCGGCCCGACGAATATCGATATGATCATGGACAATATCAAATCCATGACAGAACTGGCACAAGCCAACCATATAAAAGTCGTCTTATGTTCCGTACTCCCTGCCAATCGATACGGCTGGTCTCCCGAAGTCCAACCGGCAGATACGATTATTGCCTTAAACGAACTCATTAAAGATTACGCCCGCTCGAAACGATTGATTTACGTCGATTTTTATACCGCCCTTGTCGATGAACAAAAAGGGTTAAACCCCAATTACGGCAGGGATAGCGTCCACCCCAACCTCGACGGATACAAAGTTATGGAACCATTGGTTGTTAAAGGAATCAAACGAGCGTTATCCCGCCCATAGGTCGCCATCTCCAAGCGATTTCCATAAAAAGAAAAAGGCTCGAAAAATTCGAGCCTTTTTCTTTTATCATTTGATTCCGTATTTCTTTAATATCCTCATAATCTGAGGTTGGTATTGCTCTACCATACGATCGAATCCCAAGTCGTTAGGGTGAGTACCGTCTACCGAGCCTTCATGATCTGTCCCGATGGCATGATTGTCCCGAATCAAATACAGGTCTTTTATACCTTGTTTCTTTAACAGTTCATACTGTTTCACAAATGCCTCGCCTTGACGGGTACAACGATCGTGCACAGCTTGGTCACTGTATCCGTTTTCCCTCATATAAGTCTCTATCATGATAATAGGAGTTCCCTGATGATATTTCCGAATCGTGTTCACCAAATATTGAGTACGCTCCGTGATCTCATCAGGAGAAGGATTCGGCATACAATCCAAAATAAAAGCATCGGCATCGATATCTTTCAACATATCGGCCACCGCAGCCTCCATTTTACCGTTTCCGCTCAAACCGTAATTCACGAAATTGATACCCGTATTTCTCGACATTCGCGCAGGGTACGCCAGCCCCGAACGACTGGCACAAGCCCCATGCAAGATACTCGATCCATACATAAGAACCGTATGACGGAACGGAGACGGCTCTGCCTCGATAAAAGCCCCCTCGTCTACCCCTATTTCCAACGAACGTACCTCTTCGAACAACGGGAGATATAACAAAAACCTATGTACCCCCGGCTTTAAATTCTTGGTGATGACCCGCTCTTGCTCCGCTTTTCCTGCCGACGGAGTGCCTGCGCCCACCGGTATCCATTTCCCGCCGTCATTCATATACAAATCCAATCCTCTATCGCATATCGGCGTAACGTTTCCCATCACACCTTTTCCCTTCGTTATCCAACGAGCGGCAACCGTCGGGCTATTGGTCTTAAAACTAACGACCAATCCGGCCGAATGCGTAAACAACCGCTTTACTTGAAACGGCATATCGTTATACTTTACCGTATCGACCCGGTGATAGACATTTTCGGGAGTCGGCATCACTTTCCCGATAAGCGTCAAACGAGACGCATCTACATACTTCAATTCCGCATTTATTGGCAAAATAAAAGCCGAAATCATACACAAAGCGGCAACTAAATTTCTATGTTCCATGGATATGATTATAAATTAGTTATTGATTACACTACATCGGGTCTACATCATAATAGAGCAACAAAGTCTTAAACCGGTCGTCCACCAACATATTTTCATAGACCTGTTTCAAAATCTCCTTTACTTTCGGCATCGATGCCGAAAGTTCCATTTTCAAGACGACCTTCCGTATATATAAAGACTGAATACGAGCCACAGGCGGATTATCGGGGCCTAACACACGTGCGCCGAATACCTCTCTCAACAGAGATGTATATCGTACCGACAACTCCTGCAAAAGAGTCTCGTCCCTATGTTTCAGATAAATATATATCAACCGGGTATAAGGTGGATAAGAAAAAGCCTTTCGCTCGGATAACTGCATGTTATACATACCCTCGTAATCATGAGCGATTACCTGACGTATCAGAGGAGATTCCGGCTGAGAAGCCTGTAATACGACCACGCCCTTCCGATTTTTCCGACCGGCTCGTCCCGAAACTTGCTCCATCATCTGGAAAGCTCGCTCATGGGCTCTGAAATCGGGATAATTCATCATCAAGTCGGCACTCAATATCCCCACCACGCTCACATGGTCGAAGTCCAATCCCTTCGTAATCATTTGCGTGCCGATAAGGATTTTATTCTTTTTCTTTGAAAAATCTTCGATGATCTGCTCATAAGCACTACGGGAACGGGTCGTGTCCAAATCCATACGAGATACCGGTATATTCGGGAAATGTTGAGCAATATCCTCCTCTATCCGTTCCGTTCCGAAACCCATCACCCCGATCGTAGGCTGTCCGCAAGCCGGACACACTTTCGGTATCTCATACGTAAAACCGCAGTAATGGCACGTCAGCTGATTAAAACGCTTATGATAAGTCAGACTCACATCGCAATGTTCGCACTTGGGAACCCATGCACACTGTTTACATTCCACCATGGGCGCGAATCCCCGCCGATTTTGAAACAAAATAACTTGCTCGTCCCCGTCCAAAGCAACCTGCATGCGATTGAGCAATTCAGGTGTAAAATTCCCTCGCATACGGTTCTTTTTTCGCATCTCCCGCACATCTACCGGGATAATTTCAGGTAACTCCACATCGTTAAATCGGCTCTTCAATTCTACCAAACCATATTTCCCCTGCCTCGCATTGAAATAAGTTTCGATAGCCGGGGTAGCCGTTCCCAACAAAGTCTTAGCCCCATGCATCGACGCCAAAACGATCGCAGCGTTACGAGCATGATAACGGGGAGCCGGGTCGTACTGCTTATACGAAGTTTCATGCTCCTCGTCGACAATTACCAATCCCAAATCGCCGAACGGCAGAAAAATGGAAGACCGCACACCCAAAACGATTCGGGGAGAATGGTCGTCGAGCAATGTATTCCAAATCTCCACCCGCTCGTTATCCGAGAACTTCGAATGATAAATCATCAATTTGTCTCCGAATATTTTGCGTAACCGATTCGTCAACTGTGTCGTCAATGCTATTTCGGGAACCAAGTATAATACCTGTCTGCCCTCGTGCAGAACACGGTCTATCAAATGAGCATAAATTTCTGTTTTCCCGCTCGATGTGACTCCATGCAACAACGTGACGGAATGCTCTTTAAATGAATCCGATATTTGCCGATATGCAACTTGTTGGGCATCGCTCAACGGAGCAGCCTCTTGAACAGTATAAACCTCTGTCTCGAAACGACTTATCTCTTTCTTATACGGTTCGAACAGCCCCTTCTCGACCATAGCACCCAAAACCGCCGAAGACACTCCCGAACGATCGAGTAAGCTCTTCCGGGAAACCTCTCTCAGTTTTCCCTTTTGCATAAACAAAGATAAATCGAGAAACGACAGTAGCATCATCTCCTGCTTCTTGGCTTGTTTCACGCATTCAAACGCATGGCGCAAAGCCGCATCATCGCCTTGTTGGAACGTCAAACGAATATAAGGTTCCGTTTTCGGACGGTAGTTCGTCTTCAACTGTTCGGAGACAAAAACAGCCTCTCGTTCGAGCAACACCCGCAAAGTAGGTAAAATATTGCGCATTCCGCTCTCCTTTTCGAGTTCCTGCACGGTCATACGTGACTTCTTGCCCAATGCCGCCAACAGCATCCATTCGCGCTCTTTCAAACGATTATCGTCCGGTTCCTCGAAATCCGTATTCAACGTGACCGTCGTTTCACTTTCGAGTTTCAATCCCGAAGGCAACGCCGCTTTATACACATCGCCGACCGAACAGAGATAATAATCGGCGATCCATTCCCAGAACTGTAATTGGGGACGGCGCAAAACAGGACGCTCGTCAAGCACCGAAATAAGCTCTTTCACCTCGTATCCCTGTGGCATGACATCGTGCAACCGAACTACAATAGCCGTATAATACTTTTTCCTGCCGAAAGGAACTACGACCCGACTGCCAATTTGCAAAGCCTCCTGCAAATCGGAAGGAATCCGATACGTAAAATATTTATATAACGGCAGCGGTAATACAACGTCGGCAAGTGTGCTCATATCAAGTCCTGTTCTTTCCGAGAGAAATCAAAAATACCCTCTCTCTCTTATGCAAAGATAGCGAAAGGTGAGAGCAGAGACAAATGGAAATTTCATTTCCGATTTGGCTATGCCGAACCGCATCCTATCTTCGTAGTAACAAAGATACATATAAGCGAGAGCAGAGCAAAACAAAGCTCGCTTTAATTTTATTCTGCCGAGCGGAGGCATCTTCGAGTTTCAATGCAAAGATAGCGAAAGGAGAGAGCAGAGACAAATGGAAATCACATTTCCGACTTGACTATGCCGAACCGCATCCTATCTCCATAGTGACAGATACATATAAGCAAGAGCAGAGCAAAACAAAGCTCGCTTTAATTTTATTCTGCCAAGCGGAGGTATCTTCGAGTTTCAACTCAAAGATAGCGAAAAGAGAGTGCAAAGACAAACGGAAATCATACTTCCGACTTGACTATGCCGAACCGTATCTATATAAATATAGCGAAAGTCAAAGGTAGAAATGAGTTTATTCGGGCACAGTAGGAAATCAGTAAGATTTGTCCCTTTACCCCCTCCCTACACTCCACGGCATTGCAAGACATTCACACATTCCTTCCTTGCCGTGTCCAGCCTTACGGGGGTTGCAACGCAAAGTATAGAGCGAGGTAGCACAGACGGAGAATAAAAACAGTAGAACCATGTCATCGAAAGATTTCTACACTCCTCCCCTGCGTTTTGCAACGCAAAATAGGGGAGGTGGCATGTAGTGACGGAGGGGTTAAAAAATATCCGCAACAGAGAAAACGTATCAAGGTATCAACCCTCTCCCCCGATGTGCCGTAAGGAAATATAGGAGAATGCCCACAAAACAAAAAGGCCGTTCAAAGCGACGCTTTTACCCTCTCCCTCTGCTCATCGCAGATGAGATAGGGGGAGTGCCCGTAGGGCGAGGGGGTTAAAAAAAACAGGGGAGAAGGGTAAAATCTATCCTTATGCAAAAACGAGAAATACCACCTTTAACCTCTCCCCGCCGTACCCCGCAGCATTGCAGGGTATCGCGAAGCGATACAGAGGTCTTCCGTTAACCGCATAGGGAAAACGAATAAATACGAGGGAGGTATTACCCCCTCCTCCTCTGTGTTTTGCAATGCAAAATATAGGGGAGGTGGCACGAAGTGACGGAGGGGTTAACCCTTACAGCAAAAAAACTTATGAAATCTTTTCAACCCCTCTCCTCAGAAACTACCGTTTCATCAGTTCCCCCCTGATCTCCTATTGAGCCAATATCCCACCAATTATAAGCCAAACCGAAGATTCCGGTTAAGATACTTCTTTCACATTATTCCACAATCATACGCTTAGAATCGACGAGCGTCCCATCGATCACCAAAGCATAGAGATACATTCCGGCGGTTAAGTCCGAGGCCGGAATCACAATCTTCCCCGTTGGCATATCGGGTTGCAGCGTATAGGATTTCAACTGCTTGCCCGTCAAGTCACAAATACATATCGATGCCGATCGAGCATTGGTCGAGAGCCTATATATAATTTCGGTAGTCTGGGAAAAAGGATTGGGTACGTTTTGATAGATCGCAGCCTCTCCGGTGGAAGATTCGATTTCGCTATCCTCCGAATCGCGGGCGTTCTTCGGCACGACTTTTTCCGGAACATTGTCTCCCGATAACGACTCTTCCAGTTCGGCAATCCGTTCCTCCTGTCTTTCGATAGTCGCTTGCATCTCCTTCATACCTTCCACCAGTAAAGGTATCAAATCGGTATACATGACGGTCTTCGTCCCGTCCGGCAAAGTTCGTACCACTTCCGGCACTACGCTCTCCACCTCCTGCGCAATGAACCCTATGCGTTCCCTGGCATTCTCCGCCTCGATCTGTCTCTTGATATCGGACGAAGCATATCCAGCGTGGCCGTTCTCATTCGCCACAGCCGATACCGGCCGCTCCCCACCCGGTTTATAGCGGAAACTCACTCCTCGCAAAGCCGAGATTCTGTCCATGCCCGAGGCTATCTCCTTGACATCTTGTTTCAGCCGTCCGTCCGAGGCTTGCGTAAATCCGCTCAGTCCGTATACCAGCCCGTTTCCATCGACCGAAAACACCTGCATGGAAGTCCGGTACGAATCCGGAGTGGTCGTCATAATATATGCGGCGAACGGCCTATCTGCATTTTTGTAGACATCGGATCGTATCCCCTCATGAGTCCCTCCTTCCGCACCTGTATAGATGGAATGGATCGATCGGCTTCCTCCGCTCCGCACCGTCAATGCGGCATCGTAATGTTGGGGATATATAGACTCATAAGGAGGATCAAATCCATAGTCGACTTCCGTATTAAAAATATTAGACCCGGCCTCCGCCGCCTCCAAAAAGAATTTACCCAAACTTGTCATCTTCAATCCGCCGAATCCATCGCTCCAATAAAAGTCACCCTCTTTACCGAACAATGATTGGCGAAGGGATCCTTCTTCACCGAACAACTTCAATTCTTTATGGATAATCGTACGGCCAAGACTATCCACCTCCAGCTGTGCCCAAACCGAAATCTGGCACAGCCATGTCACCAAAGACAATAAAATCACCCTGTTCTTCATAGTTCTTGTTTTCGCTTTATGCTTTTTAACTTACTCTTTATCATATTCTCCCGGACAAAGCACGTAACATCACTTTCTCCACCTTGCCGGCACATTCCACCACATAAAATCCCGCAGGCAGCACCACTTCCATACGGCTACCTGTGGCCTCGACAGTCTTCACTTTGTGACCGGTCGTGTCATAGACGGCAACCGGCATCCCCGGCGAGAGGTTTTCAAGAACTATCGATCCACCCGAGGCATAAATGCGCACGCTACCCTCGGCCGATATCTCCTCTATTCCCGAGAAGTCGGTCGCTATTATATCGAAGTTCTGCCATACCGGGGCATTCCGGTAGGCCTCCACCGAGCCCTCGGCCACATACAGTTTACAATCTCTCTGCCCTATGCCGAGGAAGCAATCGGTCTCACAAATGGGCGGAACTGCGGCTTTACACGTGATTTCCGTCAGACCCGTACAGCCGCTGAATGCCTCTTGACCGATACTCGACACACTCCCGGGGAGCATTACCGAAACTATATTTTCCAGATCTAAAAAAGTGGCTGTTGATATGGAAACTGTACCATCTCGAACTTTCAAGTGTGTATCATAAGGAGCCAATCCCTTATAATCACACAATATATCATTAATGTAAATCAATCCATCTGGCTGGGCAGAATACCACGGAGTAAACAAAAATGCATTTGTTCCTATTTTCTTCACGCTGGTTGGAATATCCATTGATGTCAATAACTTGCAGTACATAAATGCCTCACTACCTATAATAGTGACTCCATCTTCAATCGTTATCGAAGTTAACCCTCCACTATAAAAGGCATTGGCGCCTATCTCGACCACACTGCCCGGTATCGTCACTGATTTCAAATCATAACAATGAGCAAAGGCCCATTCTCCTATCGAGGTAACACTTTTCGGTATCGTTAAAGAGGTCATACGATTAGAGCTTCTTGCAAAGGCATCGCTCGATATAGCGACAGTGCCCTTTCGTATATCAATATGAGTATCGGAAGGCATTTCTCCTTTATAGGTGTACAATATATCATTGATGTACATTACCCCGTCAGGTTGGTTGTTATACCAAGGAGTACCGTCAAAAGCTCGAAAACCTATATTCTTGACACTTTTAGGTATGGACAATGAAACTAAACTTTCACATCTCATAAACACTCCTCGTCCAATCGTGGTTAAACTCTCCGGTAGTGAAATTGAAGTTAGGTTTATACAACGATCAAACGCTTCATTTTCAATTGTCTTTACACCATAGCCTATCTCGACCGATGTCAATCCGACACAATCTTTAAAAGCGTAAACCCCTATCTTGTCAACACTACCCGGTATGGTTACAGAAGCTAATTCGCTACAATAACGAAAAGCGCCATCAGATATTTGGGTTGTCCCATCTCGGATATCTATGTGTGTTTGGGGAGGCATTTTACCCTTATACGCATAGAATATCGTATTAAAATAAATTTCTCCATTAGGTTGGTTATTATACCAAGGAGTACCACCAAAGGCAGAGCCACCTATGTATTTTATCCCGATTGGTATATTCACAGTCATTAGCGACGTGCATCCACTAAAAGCAGAACTGCCTATATAAGAAAGACTTTCAGGTAAAATTATCTCGGTTAAACCCTCGCATCCCCCAAAAGCACCGGATCCGATCGTAGTACAACTTCCCGGTATTTCAATGGAAGACAAAGATGAACAACCCCGAAATGCAAAATCGCCTATCTCAGTAATTCGATAGTATTTATTCGCAAACTCTACCGTTTCAGGTATCACTACAACGCCCGAATAAGAAGGCTGATAACCAACATCGAATGGATTATCTCTATAAGTTACAAACACTTCAAAAGGAATCGTACCATTGAAATTGTAATAGATACCATCTTTCTCGAAGTCATAGGCTCTCGACTGAAAGGTAACAAAGAGAAGCATTAGCAATATCTCTATTTTTTTAATGTCATATTTTACAAACTTCATCATATCTATTTTTTAGGTTGTACTTCAAATTTTGTACCCGGTTTTATGGTCGTCCCACGGTCGAGAATTAAGCGATGCCCACTTACCTTAATTTCTCCGCCATCGAAAACGACCTCTCCACTCGGCTTATCGTCTGTGACCTGAGAACCGGCTCGAATTACATCAGATTTATAATGTTTCGAACCTTGAACTATCTCATTTTGAATATAGTACGTGTCAGGACAAACCGGATAACCAATGAACGGAATCTTATTATGGCCCGATACACATACCCGCACATGCCGGGGATCGCCCGAATATTCCGCCGAACGGCCGGTATAAAATCGAATCTCTTCTGTCAGCTTGTCGTAAAAAGCAATATCGCCCGCCTCCGAACCTAAATCGACCCGAACCTTATAAACATCACAAGTTATCGATAGCTTCTTAAATTCCGTAGGAGTATCGGTATATATGCGCATGCCGGGGTCGCCGAAACAATGAAATATCTCCCGAGTAAATTGCGTAGATATACTATTCCCCCTCCAAGACTGTCCCCAAGTTTCTTCCATACGCCTCAAACCTTGATCCAAAATTTCTCCCAATCGGGTGGTTTCTCGCAGTCGAGAGGGAGAAGTTGTCATACCCAAAAAGTTATAAAGTTTGGAATCCACTCCCGGATCGGGCCAGATGGCATCGAACATGCCTATCACCATCGCATCGTTATAGCCCGGCCAACTTTTCTCTGTTGCCGCATAGACTGCTACGGCTCCACCTCCTTTTTTCCGCAAGAACACCTCCGCAAAACAATCGTCTTCTTGGAAGCTGCCTGTCTCGCAATTGATACTAAAAACAACCGGCAAACGGTCGCCATTAGCGAGTGAGAGGATATTATCTCCTGTAAAATGAGGTTGTACCCAAGTAGAATCCGTACCATGTCCCCGATACAAGACATAGAATGCCCCCTCGTCGATATACCTCACTATATCTGCCGAATCACCATCCCATGCGAAATAAGGTCTTTGTAATTCCACTGGAATGGAATCCCCCCAAGCAAATTCTCCCTTGTTCCAAAATGTCGGAGGCAGATAGTTATCCGTTTCACTATAATTATAATCATAAGCAAAATAGACCCGATTGACCGTTTTCCCTTTGGATAGCATATAGTTTCTAACTTCCTCCGAAGTCAATGTAAATCGTTTATCCTCGATACCGTCCCCCGGACCATCAGTACCATCTGGAAAACAATCCTCAAAATAGGCGCAATGCAGTCCCATATCATAGAAAGCGGCATCTCGCACCGGATTCCGCTCGTATCGGATAATCTTGTCGACCACCGTCACCGCCTCCGTCGCCGTGGAGACCGGCAATCGCCCCCGGTAAAGGTCGGCAAGAACATCGCCCTCTCCGTCCACACAACCATAGTAATAATCCGTTACATACCGATAATCAAAAGCATAACCTTTATTATTGACGATAGTCCGTGCCATATCCTCCGCCGGCACATCGTCATGGTCGCCCACGATGAGCAGATAGTAGAGCGAGGGTGCGGAACGGTAAACCTCTTTCACCGCAGACTTGATACGCTCGGGTGTCCAGTCCCCCCGCAACCGGGTATGCACGCCGAAGCCCAATGTACGCTTCCAGTCGGCCAAACGTCGCACGGCCTCCTCGAACTCCGGGGTCGAGAGTATCAGATAGTCCTTGCCTGCGGAGCCCGTATCCCCCGCGCTCCGAAACATCTCATATCCGGCCGCCCCGACATTCCCGTTGAGCGTCGTATTGTCCAAAAAAGAGTCGTCAGGAGCTATTCTCCCCTCCGGAGCGGACCGTAGGCCGCCCTCTCCGAAAGTCACCCGATAGACGATCTTGGAACAGGCCCGCACAACGCCGTTCTTCCAGTCGTATCGTACCGGATAGACACCCACTTCCGCCACGGAACGTCCCCGGTACACCCGGACTTCGCCTGTCTCCACGACCTCGCGAGGAAACCACCCTTCGTAGGGAGCGATGTCAGGAACAACCGCCGGGGACTCTTTCCCCTCGGGCTGCGGAGCACGGGCGGGAGAGAGGCGCAACGGCACATCGACACAGGCGCTTTCAAGAACCGAGACGGTGAATGAGGCACAGCCTTCGGGCAGCGCAAACGAGTCCCAACGGACCGGAACGTCCGGCTCGCCCGGAACGACACTATGCCCGAAGCCCGAAATGCGCCACAGATAATGATCCGCGACATCGGGATCGGACAAAACGACCGCATGCTTAAACTCGTAGGTGACCGTAACGCCGTCGGGGGAGACGGAGACCCGACGCTCGGGACGTTCTGCCGAGCTTTCTCCGACGAATGTCCCCGTCTCGTGAGAGACCGTTCTCTTTTGAGCGACTGCCGACGAGACGATCAATCCCCAAATGCAGAACAGGTAGAAGATGGTCCTTTTCATAGTCTTTGATTTTTCGATCGCTTCTCGCCGGTCAATCATCATGGCTCCTTTCCCTATAAAATAACCGGAAGAAAGAAACGAGATGCCTCTTTTGCAAGATTAAGCATTTATTTGCAATTTTACAAGAAAAACAATCTTTTTTTACTCATACAATCAAAAAAAACTGATTTCAAGCGTAAACAGCCGGAATCTTCCAGCCCCTCTCCCTTGCCGTATCCAGCCTTACGGGGGTTGCAACGCAAAGTATAGAGCGAGGTAACACAGACGGAGAATAAAAACAGTAGAACCATGTTATCGAAAGATTTCTACACTCCTCCCCTGCGTTTTGCAACGCAAAATATAGGGGAAGGTGGCACATAGTGACGGAGGGGTTAAAAAATATCCGCAACAGAGAAAACGTATCAAGGTATCAACCCTCTCCCCCGATGTGCCGTAAGGAAATATAGGAGAATGCCCACAAAACAAAAAGGCCGTTCAAAGCGACGCTTTTACCCTCTCCCTCTGCTCATCGCAGATGAGATAGGGGGAGTGCCCGTAGGGCGAGGGGGTTAAAAAAACAGGGGAAAAAGGGAACCCCCGATAACAATAACAGAACTGTAAATCAACCTCTCCGAAAAGACTGGAATGTAGTTGTTAACAAGAAATTCATCGCTAAAATCCATATCTACATTTCCCCACTGATTACCTGCCGAACCCACATTTCCCAGACATAAAAAACAACGAGGCAGAGAGTTTCTCCCTGCCTCGCGATTATATTTTGAAAAAAATCCAGTTTAGAACAAATAAGCCGCCGTAATGGTCCATGCCCGGCTCTTACCTTTCATAACCGAATCGGGAAGGTCGTTCTTGACCTCCATGGCACTACCCAATCCCCAACCATATTGACCGGCAATCTGCAAGTGATTGAAAAGTTCGAGACCGAGGCCCACATTTATCGCCGTATCGAAACTTTTCTCTTTAAATTGCTCTTTGAAATTATCGCCCACACGGAATGCAAAACTCGGCCCGGCATATACAAAAGGAGACAATATAGAGCCGACTACCGGCAGCGAAAACTTATATTTCAAATTAATGGGAATCTCTACATAATCGACATGTTTATTCTCCGATATACCACTGGTTATATCTTTCAATTCCGACCCCTTCCGAGTATACATCAAACTGGCATCGACCCCGATACCGATAACAGGAACCATAAACTCGGCCATCAGACCTCCCGTAAAGCTCGAAATATTATTTGCCTTGAAATTATCAGACAAATTTCCACTGAGAGAAAGAGTAGATATATTCATACCCACTTTGGGACCGAACTTAAATTGTGCATTGGCAGGAACAGCCAAAAACAAGGCAGCGACAAGAGCTACACAAAAAACTGTCTTTTTCATAAACTTCATTTTATTTTTATTTATAATCAGCCATAGGCTATTATTATAACCCATTTCTCGACCTCTATTTGCACAAAGATAAAATAAAA
>ENA-UEQY01001016-UEQY01001016.1-human-gut-metagenome-genome-assembly--contig:-NODE-1016-length-17005-cov-5.050567_pt1 | contig 17005 bp, 13 predicted proteins | sample MGYA00242949_ERZ507949 | MGnify/ENA primary metagenome ERZ507949 (study PRJEB26167, sample SAMN06115403) | human gut metagenome | host: Homo sapiens | place: China:Jiangsu | collected 2016-07-06... | reverse complement strand
CTTCGTAACCAGCAACCGGATACGGTACATGCACACGTTGAACCATACATATATCCACGTCATTAATTTGCTGCTCGTCGTCACGGAATCATGACGGGAGAAGGGTGGTTTATATGTATATGAATAGACGAAGCCTTTCTCCCCCGAGAGAAGGGCTTCGCCGTTTAAAAGGGAAACACGAAAAAAAGGAGCCGTTTTCGTCAAGCCGAATGAGCGGAGCCGCACTTGCGGAAACCGCGCCGCGGCGGGAAAACGACTGTTGAAAACGAACGGACAACCATGAAACATCCACTCAGAAGCGCCGTGACGACGACCGGTCGTCGGATGGCCGGAGCCCGAAGCCTCTGGCGCGCCAACGGCATGCGCGAGGAACAGTTCGGCCGGCCGATCATCGGCATCGCCAATTCGTTCACGCAATTGGTCCCGGGCCACGTGCACCTGCACGAGATCGGCCAGCAGGTCAAACAGCGCATCGAAGCGTGCGGCTGTTTCGCCGCCGAGTTCAACACCATCGCCGTCGACGACGGGATCGCCATGGGGCATGACGGGATGCTCTACTCGCTCCCCTCGCGCGAGATCATCGCCGACAGCGTCGAATACATGGCCAACGCCCATTGCATCGACGCACTGGTGTGCATCAGCAATTGCGACAAGATCACGCCCGGAATGCTGATGGCCGCCATGCGGCTCAACATTCCGACGGTCTTCGTTTCGGGCGGGCCGATGGAAGCGGGCCGTTTCGGCGACCGCGACGTCGACCTGATCGACGCGATGGTGATGGGCGCCGACGACCGTTGCAGCGACGAGGAGGCGGCACGCATCGAACGCTGCGCCTGCCCGGGCTGCGGGTCGTGTTCGGGGATGTTCACCGCCAACTCGATGAACTGCCTCACCGAAGCGCTGGGACTCTCGCTGCCGGGCAACGGCACGATCGTCGCCACGCACGTCGCGCGCCGCCGGCTGTTCGAAGAGGCCGCCGCGCTCATCGTCCGCAACGCCGAACGCTACTACTTCGAAGGCGACGACTCGCTGCTGCCGCGCTCGATCGCCACGAAGGCGGCCTTCGAGAACGCCATGTCGCTCGACATCGCCATGGGCGGCTCGACCAACACCGTGCTGCACCTGCTGGCCGTGGCCCACGAGGCGGGCGTGGACTTCACGATGCACGACATCGACCGCCTCTCGCGCAAGGTACCCGTGCTGTGCAAGGTCGCACCCAACTCGCACTACCATATTCAGGATGTCAACCGCGCCGGAGGCATCCTCTCGATCCTGGGAGAACTCGACCGCGCGAAACTCGTCGACACCTCCGTGCGGCGGATCGACGGCCGCACGCTGGGCGAGGCGATCGCCGCCTGCGACCTGCGCAGCGCGACGGTGGGCGACGACGCCCTCGGCCGCTGGCGAAGCGCCCCCGCCGGCAAGGGCGACCGGCAGCTGGGCGTACAGGACACCCGCTACGAAACGCTCGACACCGACCGCGCGGCGGGCTGCATCCGCGACACGGAGCACGCCTATTTCCGCGACGGAGGGCTGGCCGTGCTGACGGGCAACATCGCCCGCTGCGGCTGCGTCGTCAAGACCGCCGGCGTCGACGAAAAACTGCTGCTCTTCCGCGGGCCGGCCCGCGTCTATGAATCGCAGGAGCAGGCCATGGAGGGGATTCTCGGCGACGAGGTACGGCCGGGCGAGGTAGTCGTCATCCGCTACGAAGGGCCCAAAGGCGGCCCCGGAATGCAGGAGATGCTCTACCCCACCTCCTACCTTAAATCGAAACGGCTCGACAAGGTATGCGCGCTCGTGACCGACGGACGTTTCTCGGGCGAGATCGCCATCGTGCGCACGGGCGATCCGATCGAGATCGACATTCCCAACCGTTCGATCCGGCTGCTGGTCGACGAACGGGAGATCGCCGCGCGCAAGGCCGCCGTGAAACGGTATGCGCCGGCCGCACGCGAACGCCGCGTCCCGACCTCGCTGCGCGCCTATGCCCTGCTGGTCAGCTCGGCAGACAAGGGCGCCGTGCGCCTGATCGATACACCCGACAACGCATAAAACCGATTGGATATGAATACGACCGAACCCTTCCGACCCGAAGAACGGCAAACGGCCGAAGCGCCGCTGCTCACCGGATCGCAAGCCCTGATCGAATCGTTTCTGCGCGAAGGCGTCGAGACCGTCTTCGGCTATCCCGGCGGCGCGATCATCCCCGTCTACGACGCGCTCTACGACTATCGCGACCGGCTGCGCCACATCCTCGTGCGCCACGAGCAGGGCGCCGTCCACTCCGCGCAGGGCTATGCCCGCGTAAGCGGCCGCGTGGGCGTCTGCCTGGTCACCTCCGGCCCGGGTGCGACGAACACCGTGACCGGACTGGCCGACGCGCTGATGGACTCCACGCCGCTGGTACTCGTCACCGGACAGGTAGGTTCGACACTGCTGGGAACCGACGCCTTTCAGGAGACCAACTTCGTCGGGATCACGCAGGCTGTCACGAAATGGAACTGCCAGGTCAAATACCCCGAAGAGATTCCGGCGGCCATCGCCAAAGCCTTCTACATCGCCCGTTCGGGGCGCCCGGGCCCCGTCGTAGTCGACATCACCAAGGACGCCCAATGCGCGACGGCGCCCTTCCGCTACGAACGGATCACCTCGATCCGCAGCTACGCACCCGCCCTTACGCCCGACGCAAGACGCATCGAGGAAGCGGCGCGGCTCATCGACGAAGCCCGGCGGCCGCTGGCGATGATCGGCCAGGGAGCGATCCTGGGCAACGCCGAAGCCGAACTGCGGGCCTTTCTCGATCGCAGCGGCATGCCGGCCGCCTCGACGCTGCTGGGCCTCTCGGCGCTGCCGAGCGACGACCCCCGCAACGTGGGAATGCTGGGGATGCACGGCAACTACGGCCCCAACATCAAAAACAAGGAGTGCGACCTGCTCGTCGCCGTCGGAATGCGTTTCGACGACCGCGTAACGGGCGACCCCGCCGCCTTCGGCCCCAACGCCCGGATCATCCATATGGAGATCGACCCCTCCGAAATCGACAAAATCGTCCATGCCGACGTGCCCCTCGTGGGCGACGTCAAGCGCACGCTCCCGCTGCTGACCGAACGCATCCGCCCGCGCGACCACAGCGCATGGATCGAGGAGTTCCGCGCCTGCGACCGCATCGAGTACGAGCGTGTGGTGCGGCGGGCGATCCGTCCCGACGGAGGGCGCATCCGCATGGGCGAGGCGGTCGACGCCGTGGCACGCGCCTACGACCGCGACGCGGTGATGGTCACCGACGTGGGGCAGCAGCAGATGTTCGCCGCCCGCTACTTCGGGTTCCGCCGCAGCCGCAGCGTCGTCACGTCGGGCGGTCTGGGAACCATGGGGTTCGGCCTCCCGGCCGCCATCGGCGCCAAGCTGGGCGCTCCCGACCGCGAGGTCGTCCTCTTCGCGGGCGACGGCGGGCTGCAAATGACCATTCAGGAATTGGCGACGATTTTCCAGTCGCACGTCTGCGTGAAGATCGTCCTGCTCAACAACTCCTTCCTGGGCATGGTGCGCCAGTGGCAGGAACTTTTCTACGACCGCCGCTACTCGTCGACCGAGATGGTCAACCCCGATTTCGGGTTGATCGCCCGCGCCAACGGAATCGAATACCGCTGCGTCGAGCGGCGCGGGGAGCTGCCGCAGGCCGTCGCCGCCATGAAGGCCCATGCGGGCGCCTATCTGCTCGAAGTGCGGGTCGAAAACGAGGAAAACGTCTTCCCGATGGTTCCGGCCGGCGCTCCGGTCGCGGACATCCGGCTCGAATAACAACGACAGTATGGAACAGGAATACATCATCACCGTCTTTTCGGAGAACAAGGTGGGTCTGTTGAGCCAGATCACCACGGTCTTCACCTGCCGCAACGTCAATATCGAGAGTCTGACCACCTCCGAATCGGCGCTCGCGGGCATCCACAAATTCACGATCGTCGTGCGCACCGATCCCGAAAAGATCGAAAAGCTCGCGCGACAGGTCGAAAAGCGCATCGACGTGCTCAAAGTCTTCGTCTTCACCTCCGACGAAGTGGTGCAGCAGGAGATCGCCCTCTACAAGGTCACGCGCAGCCGCAACGTCGAACAACTCGTCCGCCGGCACAACGTGCGCATCCTCGAAATCGACGACGACTACATCGTCGTCGAAAAGACCGGTTACAAGAGCGAAACGCGCGAACTGTTCGAACTGCTGCAACCCTACGGCGTACAGCAGTTCGTGCGCAGCGGCACGGTGGCGATCGTCAAATCGCGGCGCGAACTGCTCAACGAATATCTCGAAGAACTCGCACGAAACGACAGAAAACTTTCATAAAAAACAGTTACGACTATGGCACAGATCAATTTCGGCGGTGTAAACGAAACCGTCGTCACCCGCGAAGAGTTTCCATTGGAGAAGGCACGCAAAGTCCTCGAAAACGAGACGATCGCCGTCATCGGCTACGGCGTACAGGGCCCCGGACAGTCGCTCAACCTGCGCGACAACGGCTTCAACGTCATCGTAGGCCAGCGCGAGGGCACCCGCAGTTGGGAACGGGCCGTCGCCGACGGCTGGGTACCGGGGCAGACGCTCTTCGGCATCGAGGAGGCGGCCGAGCGCGGCACGATCATCCAGTACCTGCTCTCCGACGCAGGCCAGATCGCCGTGTGGCCCGCGCTCCGCAAACACCTCACGGCCGGCAAGGCACTCTACTTCTCGCACGGGTTCGGCATCACCTACAAGGAGCGCACGGGCATCGTGCCCCCGGCCGACGTGGACGTGATCCTGATCGCCCCCAAGGGATCGGGCACCTCGCTGCGGCGGATGTTCCTCGAAGGACGCGGTCTCAATTCGAGTTTCGCCGTCTTCCAGGATGCGACGGGACACGCCTTCGAGCGCGTGGTGGCCCTCGGCATCGGCGTCGGTTCGGGTTATCTCTTCGAGACCGACTTCAAACGCGAGGTCTACTCCGACCTGACGGGCGAGCGCGGCACGCTCATGGGCGCCATCCAGGGCATCTTCGCCGCCCAGTACGAGACGCTGCGCACACACGGCCACACCCCCTCGGAGGCCTTCAACGAGACGGTCGAGGAGCTCACGCAGTCGCTCATGCCGCTCGTGGCCGAAAACGGCATGGACTGGATGTATGCCAACTGCTCGACCACGGCGCAGCGCGGCGCGCTCGACTGGTGGAAACGCTTCCGAGACGCTGCGAAACCCGTCTTCGAACAGCTCTACGAAGAGGTGGCCACCGGTCGCGAGGCACAGCGGTCGATCGACCTGAACAGCAAGCCCGACTACCGCCAGAAGCTCGAAGAGGAGTTGCGCGAACTGCGTGAAAGCGAAATGTGGCAGGCCGGCGCCGTCGTGCGCAAGCTGCGCCCCGAAAACAACTAAAACCTACTGTTATGTGCGGCTTTGTCGGAGTGTTCGAAATCGGACGAAACGGTGAGAACCTGCGTGCGCAGGTGCTGCGGATGTCGGGAAAAATCCGGCATCGAGGGCCCGATTGGTCGGGCATCTACTGCGGCCCGCGCGCCGTGCTCTCTCACGAACGCCTCTCGATCGTCGACCCGCAGTCGGGCGGGCAACCCCTTTACAGCCCCGACGGCAGGCTGGTGCTGGCCGTCAACGGCGAGATCTACAACCACCGCGAACTGCGGCGCGAGCTGGCCGGCGAGTACGACTTCCGCACCGGTTCGGACTGCGAGGTGATCCTCCCGCTCTACCGCAAATACGGCGCGGGGCTGCTCGACCGGCTCAACGGCATCTTCGCCTTCGCGCTCTACGACATCGAGCGCGACGAGTACCTCATCGCCCGCGACCCCGTCGGCGTCATTCCGCTCTACATCGGCTGGGATGCCGACGAACGGTGCTACGTCGCATCGGAGTTGAAGGCGCTCGAAGGGGTGTGCAACGTCATCCGCCCCTTCGAGCCGGGGCACTACCGGTGGAGCCGCGAGGGGAAGACGACGCGCTGGTACACGCGCGACTGGTTCGACTACGAAGCCGTCGAGCAGGGCGACGCCGACCCTGCCGCGCTGCGCTCGGCGCTCGAAGCGGCCGTCCGACGGCAGCTGATGTCCGATGTTCCCTACGGCGTGCTGCTGTCGGGCGGACTCGATTCGTCGATCATCTCGGCCGTAGCCAAACGCTTCGCCGACCGCCGCATCGAGACCGAAGGACGCGACGGTGCGTGGTGGCCCTGCCTCCACTCGTTCGCCGTCGGCCTGAAAGGCGCTCCCGACCTCCGTGCCGCACGCAAGGTCGCCGACCACATCGGTACGGTGCACCACGAAATCCACTACACCGTCCAGGAGGGGCTCGACGCCCTGCGCGACGTGATCTACCACATCGAAACCTACGACGTGACGACCGTGCGCGCCTCGACGCCGATGTACCTGCTGGCGCGCGTCATCAAGTCGATGGGCGTCAAGATGGTGCTGTCGGGCGAGGGTGCCGACGAGATTTTCGGCGGCTACCTCTATTTCCACAAGGCCCCCGACGCCCGCGCCTTCCACGAAGAGACGGTGCGCAAGATCGGCCGCCTGCATCAGTACGACTGCCTGCGCGCCAACAAGTCGCTCGCGGCGTGGGGGATCGAAGGCCGCGTGCCGTTCCTCGACACGGAGTTCCTGGACACGGCCATGCGCATCGCCCCCGAAGCCAAACGCCCCCGCAACGGACGCATCGAAAAGTGGATTCTGCGCAAGGCGTTCGAAGACCTCCTGCCGCCGGAGATCGTCTGGCGGCAGAAGGAGCAGTTCTCCGACGGCGTGGGCTACGGCTGGATCGACTCGCTCAAAGCATTCACGGAGGCCGCGGTCTCCGACCGCGAAATGGCGCAGGCGGCCGACCGCTTTCCGGTCAACCCGCCGCGCAACAAGGAGGAGTACTACTACCGCACGATCTTCGAGGAGTGTTTCCCCTCGCAGACGGCCGCGCAGTGCGTGCCGTCGGTGCCTTCGGTGGCGTGCAGCACGGCCGAGGCGCTGGCGTGGGACGAATCGTTCCGCAACCTCGACGATCCGTCCGGACGCGCCGTGCAGGGTGTCCACCGCACCGCCCGGGACGAATGACGACGGGACGGACGGAAAACTCCGAGTATTTACGACTGCTCCGGCAGTAAAACAACGAAACAGATGAAAGTATTGAAATTCGGCGGATCGTCGGTAGGTTCCGCACAAGGTCTGCGACAGGTGCGCAGGATCGTCGCCGCCAACGACGGCCAGATCGTCGTGGTCGTTTCGGCGCTGGGCGGCATCACCGACCGTCTGCTGGCCACGGCGGCCGCAGCCGCGGCCGGAAAGCCCGACTACACCGACTCGCTGGCCGAAATCGTGGCCCGCCACCGCACGACGATCGACGAAACGGTGGCGTCCGGGCTGCGCGGCGCGATCCGCCGGCGGACGGACGAACTGCTCGACGAACTGGCCAATATCCTGCGCGGCGTCTACCTGATCCGCGACCTCTCGCCCCGCACGGGCGACGCGATCGTCAGCTACGGCGAACGCCTCTCGTCGGGAATCGTGGCCGCCGTGCTCGAAGGCTCGCGGCTCTACGACGCGAGGGAGTTCATCCGCACGAAGACCGACTTCGGAAAGCACATCGCCGAACCGGATCTGACCGAAAAGCTCATCAGGGAGCGTCTGGCCGACCGCCCCCGCGTGTCGGTAGTGCCGGGCTTCATCGCCTCGGACTGCGCCACGGGCGACGTGACCAATCTGGGGCGCGGCGGATCGGACTACACCGCCGCACTCATCGCTGCCGCGCTGAACGCCGAGACGCTCGAAATCTGGACCGACGTCGACGGTTTCATGACGGCCGACCCGCGCGTCATCAGCGATGCCTATGTCATCGACCGGCTGAGCTTCGAAGAGGCGATGGAGCTGTGCAACTTCGGCGCGAAGGTGGTCTATCCGCCCACGATCTTCCCGGTCTACCACCGCGACATCCCCATCCTGATCAAGAACACCTTCAACCCCGAAGCGCCGGGCACGTTCATCTCCCGCGAGCGGGTGCAGGGGCGCGACAAGGCGATCAAGGGGATCTCCTCGATCAACAACACCTGTCTGGTGACCATTCAAGGGCTGGGCATGGTAGGCGTGATCGGCGTCAACCACCGCATCTTCCGCACACTGGCCAGGGCCGGCATCAGCGTCTTCTTCGTGTCGCAGGCCGCCTCGGAGAACACCACGTCGATCGGACTGCGCAACGAGGACGCCGATCTGGCCATCGCGATGCTCACCAGGGAGTTCGCCCCCGAAATCGAGATCGGCGAGGTGGGCAGCATCACCGCCGAACACGACCTGGCGACGATCGCCGTGGTGGGCGACGACATGAAACATACGCCCGGCATCGCGGGCAAGCTGTTCGGGACGCTGGGACGCAACGGCATCAACGTCATCGCCTGCACGCAGGGTGCCTCGGAGACCAACATCTCGGTGGTCGTGACGCTCGAAAGCCTTCCGAAGGCGATCAACGTGATCCACGACTCGTTCTTCCTGTCGGAGTATCAGGTACTCAACATCTTCGTGGCCGGCGTCGGACAGGTGGGGCGCGACCTGCTGGAACAGATCCGCCTGCAACGGCGCACGCTCATGGCCGACAACGGACTCCAAATCCGCGTCGTGGGAATCGCCAACTCCCGCAAACGGCTCATCGACGCCGAAGGCATCGCCCTGAACGACTGCCTCCGGCGGCTCGAAGAGGAGGGAACGCCCTCGACGCCGGAGAGCCTGCGCGACGAGATCCTCGCCCTGAACATCTACAACTCGGTCTTCGTCGACTGCACGGCCAGCGCGGAGGTGGCGGCGCTCTACCGTTCGCTGCTCGACCACAACGTCTCGGTGGTGGCCTCCAACAAGATCGCCGCGTCGTCCGACTACGCCCTCTACCGCGAGCTCAAAACCGTCTCGCGCAAACGCAACGCGAAATTCCTCTTCGAGACCAACGTCGGCGCCGGTCTGCCGATCATCAACACGATCTCCGACCTGATAAACAGCGGCGACCGCATCCTGCGCATCGAGGCGGTGGTTTCGGGGACGCTCAACTACATCTTCGACCGCATGAGCGCCGAAATTCCGTTCAGCCGCGCCGTACGCATGGCTCAGGAGGCAGGCTATGCCGAACCCGATCCGCGCGTCGACCTGAGCGGCACGGACGTCATCCGCAAGCTGGTGATCCTCACGCGCGAAGCGGGCTATGCCGTCGAACAGCGCGACGTGGAGCGGCGCACCTTCCTGCCCGAAAGCTGCTTCGAGGGGAGCATCGACGAGTTCTGGCATCGCCTGCCCAAAACGGACGCCCGCTTCGAAACATGGCGGCGACGGCTCGAAACCGAAGGGAAACGGCTGCGTTTCATCGCCCGCATGGAGGACGGACGCACCTCGGTCGGGCTCGAAGAGGTCGACAACGAAAGCCCGTTCTACCACCTTTCGGGCAGCAACAACGTCATCCTCATCACCACCGAACGCTACCGCAAATACCCGATCCAGATCAAGGGGTACGGCGCCGGCGCGGAGGTGACGGCCGCAGGCGTCTTCGCCGACATCATCCGCATCGCCAATATCCGATAGACCATGAAGTACCTCATCATCCTCGGCGACGGAATGGCCGACGAACCGATTCCACGGCTCGGCGGCCGCACGCCGCTGCAAGCCGCCCGCAAGCCGACGATCGACCGCATCGCAGCGCTCGGCGCTTCGGGAATCCTCGACACCGTGCCCGAAGGGTTCGCTCCGGGCAGCGAAATCGCACACCTCTCGCTGCTGGGGTACGACGTTCCCTCCGTCTTCGAAGGACGCGGTTCGCTCGAAGCGGCCGGCATGGGCATCGAAATCGGGCGCGGCGAAATGGTCATGCGCTGCAACCTCATTACGGTCGAGCAGGAGCGCATCCGCAACCATTCGGCCGGCCATATCTCCACGGCCGAAGCGGCCGAACTGATCGACTTCCTCCAACGGCGGCTGGGCAGCGACGACGTGAGGTTCCACACGGGCGTCTCGTACCGCCACCTGCTCACGATCCGCGGCGGCGACAAGCGGCTCCACACCGTCGGGCCGCACGACGTACCCGACCGCCCCTTCGCCGAAGTGCTGCCGTCGGCCGCCGACGCTGCCGCCGAACCTACGGCGCGACAGCTCCGCGAACTGATCTTCCGTTCGCAGGAGTTGTTGGCGGATCATCCCGTCAATCGGGCGCGCCGGGCTGCCGGAAAACAGCCGGCCACGAGCATCTGGCCGTGGTCGCCGGGCTACCGCCCCCGTATGCAGACCTTGCAGGAGCGCTACGCCCCGATCCGCAACGGTTCGGTCATCTCGGCCGTCGACCTGATCCGCGGAATCGGCGTCTGCGCCGGACTGACGCCCGTCGAAGTCGAAGGAGCGACGGGGCTCTACGACACCAACTACGAAGGCAAGGCCGAGGCCGCGCTGCGGGCGCTGCGCGACGAGGATTTCGTCTTCCTGCATATCGAAGCGAGCGACGAGGCGGGCCACGAAGGAGACGCCGAACTGAAAGTACGGACGATCGAAGCGCTCGACGCACGGGTGGTGCGGCCGATCTTCGAAGCGGTCTCCGCATGGGAGTGTCCCGTCTCGCTGGCCATCCTTCCCGACCACCCGACGCCCTGCCTGCTGCGCACCCATACCGCCGCGCCGGTCCCCTTCACGATCTGGCGGAGCGGCTGCCATCCCGACATGGTGGGGGCCTACGACGAACAGAGCGCCCGACGGGGCCGCTACGGCCACCTGCGGGGCGATGCCTTCATCGACCTCTTCATCCACGGTATCGAATAACGGACGAAAAATACAAGTTTCCACACGATGAAATATTACAGCACAAACCGCCGCACGCCCGAAGTCTCGCTCCGCGAGGCGGTCGTCGCCAGCATGGCGCCCGACAACGGGCTCTACATGCCCGAACGGATCGAGCGGCTGCCCGACGCATTCTTCGACGGGATCGCCCGTCTGGACCTCCACCGGATCGCCGGCCGCGTGGCCGACGCCTTTTTCGGCGAGGAGATCGAACCCGAAACGCTGCGGCGCATCGTTCGCGACACGTTCTGCTTCGACATCCCGGCTGTCCGGGTCGACGACGGCATCTGGGCGCTCGAACTCTTCCACGGCCCGACGATGGCCTTCAAGGACGTAGGCGCGCGCTTCATGGCACGCATCCTCTCCCACTTCATCGAAGGCCGCGACGACGAACACCCCGTCACGGTGCTCGTCGCCACGTCGGGCGACACGGGCGGCGCCGTGGCCAACGGGTTTCTCGGCGTCGAGGGCATCGACGTAGTGGTACTCTACCCCAAAGGGCGCGTAAGCGACATTCAGGAGAAGCAGTTCACGACGCTGGGACGCAACGTCACGGCGTTGGAGATCGAAGGCACGTTCGACGACTGCCAACGGCTGGTCAAGAGCGCCTTTGCGGATACGGAGCTTAAACGACGGATGCGGCTCACATCGGCCAACTCGATCAACGTGGCGCGGTTCCTGCCCCAGACCTTCTATTTCTTCCACGCCTATGCGCAATTGCGCGCACAGGGCGTAACCTCGCCGATCGTGGTGAGCGTGCCGAGCGGCAACTTCGGCAACCTCACCGCAGGGTTGTTCGCCCGACGCATGGGGCTGCCGGTCGACCGCTTCATCGCCGCCAACAACGCCAACGACACCTTTTACGAATACCTCCGCACGGGCAGCTACCGCCCCCGGCCGTCGGTTCCGACACTGGCCAACGCGATGGACGTGGGCGACCCGAACAACTTCGCCCGCATCCTAGACCTCTACGGCCGTTCGCTCGACGCGCTGCGCGCCGACGTCGCGGCGTTCCGCTGCGACGACGACCAGATCCGCGCCACGGTGGCCGACACTTTCGCCCGCACGGGCTACCTGCTCGATCCGCACGGCGCCTGCGGCTACCGTGCGCTGCGCGACGGACTGCGCGACGGCGAAACGGGCATCTTCCTCGAAACGGCCCATCCGGCCAAGTTCCTCGATACGGTGGAAAGCATCACCGGCCGGCCGGTCGAGATTCCGCAGCGCTTGCAGGAGTTCGTCAAGGGGGAGAAACGCACGGTCGCGCTCGGCGCCGAGTTCGAAGCGTTCAAGGAGTATCTGCTCAGCCGATAAACATCATGGAGAATCCGGACATCGCACCAAACGCGGCACGCTGCCGCTTCCGGCGCATCGTCGTAAAGGTGGGCAGCAACGTGCTGACCCGCGTCGACGGCACGCTCGATACCGACCGCATGGCGGCGCTGGCCGACCAGATCGCAGCCCTGCACCGTGCCGGCGTCGAGGTCATCGTCGTGTCGTCGGGCGCTGTCGCCGCAGGGCGCGGGGTGATCGCGGCCGGCCACTGGCTCGACGCCGTGTCGGCCCGCCAGCTCTACTCGGCCGTCGGGCAGGTGAAGCTGATCCGCCGCTACTACGAACTCTTCGACGCACGGGGAATCGTCTGCGGGCAGGTGCTCACCACCAAGCAGGATTTCGAGACCCGCCGCCACTACCTCAACCAGCGCAACAGCATCCGCGTGATGCTCGAAAACGGCGTCGTCCCGATCGTCAACGAGAACGACACGGTGGCGGTCACCGAATTGATGTTCACCGACAACGACGAACTTTCGGGGCTGCTCTCGACGATGATCGGCGCCGAAGCGCTCGTCCTGCTGACCAACGTGGACGGCATCTGCGACGGTATGCCGGGAGCGCCGGGCGTCGAAGTGATCCGCGAAATCGCACCCGGGCAGCGCGACCTGCCGGACTGCATCCGCGACGCGAAGTCGTCGTTCGGACGGGGCGGAATGCTCACCAAGAGCCGCATCGCCCGCAAGGTGGCCGCCGAGGGAATCGAGACGATCATCGCCGACGGTCGCCGCGACGGCATCCTGCCCGACCTGCTGGCCGAGGGGAGCCGCACCCTCTGCACGCGCTTCCTCCCCTCGCCCCACCCCATCTCGGGCGTCAAGAAATGGATCGCCCACTCGGAAGGATTCGCCAAAGGGGAGGTGCACGTGACCCGCGAAGCTCTCGATGCGCTCGGCGGCCCGCGCGCCGTGAGCCTGCTGCCCGTCGGCGTGAGCCGCGTGGAGGGTGTCTTCGAGAAGGACGACATCGTGCGCATCGTCGCCCCCGACGGCCGGCCGGTCGGCGCCGGCAAGGTCTCCTGCGACAGCACGACGGCACGCCGCAATATCGGCCGCCGCGGCGCACGGGCACTCATACACTACGATTACCTCTATCTGGACTGACCCATGGAGACGCAACACACTTTTCGACGCGCCCGCGAGGCCGCCCGCGCGCTCAACCGCACCGCCTCGGAACGGATCGACCGCCTGCTGCTGGCGCTGGCCGACGCGGTGGAGGCCGGCACGGAGGAGCTGCTGGCGGCCAATGCCCGCGACCGCAGCCGGATGAACCCCGCCGATCCGGCCTACGACCGGCTGCTGCTCGACCGCGGGCGGCTGCTGGGCATCGCCGCCGACCTGCGCAACGTGGCGGCGCTTCCGTCGCCGCTGGGACGCATCCTCGACCGCACGGTGCGCCCCAACGGCATGGAGATCCGCAAAATCTCGGTACCGTTCGGCGTCGTCGGCGTCATCTACGAAGCACGTCCCAACGTGGGGTTCGACGTCTTCGCGCTCTGCGTCAAGTCGGGCAACGCCTGCATCCTCAAAGGGGGCAGCGACGCCCGCGACTCCAATGCGGCGATCGCCGCGCTGATCCGCCGCACGCTCGCGGCGCACGGCTTCGACGAGAACACCCTCGCCCTGCTGCCTCCCACGCACGAAGCGACGGCCGCGCTGCTCGGTGCCACGGGACTGGTCGATCTGGTCATTCCGCGCGGCGGGCGGGGATTGATCGACTTCGTGCGCGACCACGCCCGCGTACCGGTGATCGAAACGGGCGCCGGCGTCTGCCACGCCTATTTCGACCGGTCGGGCGACACGGAAAAGGGCGCGGCGATCGTCCTGAACGCCAAGACGCGCCGCGTAAGCGTCTGCAACGCGCTCGACACGCTCGTCGTCCACCGCGACCGCCTGACCGACCTGCCGCGCCTCTGCCGTCCGCTGGCCGAAAAAGGGGTCGAACTGCAAGCCGACGAAGCGGCACGGACGGCGTTGCACGGGAACTATCCCGCAGCGCTGCTGCGTGCGGCCAACACAGCGAGCTTCGGGACGGAGTTTCTCTCCCTGCGCCTTTCGATCCGCACGGTCGTCTCGCTCGACGAGGCGCTCGCCCACATCGCCCGCTACTCCTCGCAGCACAGCGAGACGATCATAGCCGAAGACGCGGAGGCGATCCGCACGTTCCAGCGCGAAGTCGACGCCGCCTGCGTCTACGCCAACGTCTCGACGGCCTTCACCGACGGCGCGCAGTTCGGCATGGGCGCCGAGATCGGAATCAGTACGCAGAAACTCCACGCGCGCGGGCCGATGGCGCTGCGCGAACTGACCTCCTACAAATACCTGATCGCCGGCGACGGGCAGACGCGGCCGTAGCCCCGCCCAGCGACGGCAGACAAAAAAACGACCCGAAATTTTTTTTCGAGTCGCTTTTTTTTATTTGCCTTTTTCTGTTTCTTCTTGCATTTCTTCTATCGGCATATCCTCCATCGGGAGTGCATCCGTTGGCATTTCCTTCTCCGGCATTTCCTCCGCAGGGGGCGCAGGGGGTTCGGTCGCAGGGAATGCGACAAATGCCTTGAACAAATCGCCTTCGATTTCCAGAGAGAAGGTTCCTTTCTGCAAGCCGACAAGAGATTGTGCGATATTCAGCCCCAAGCCGCTTCCCTCTGTATGACGGGAGCTGTCTCCGCGCACAAACCGCTCCATCAATTCCTCCGCAGGAATATTGAGCGCATCTCTGCTGATATTCTTCATGGAAAGAATCACGGTATCCTTCTCTTTTTTGATGTCGATATACACTCTTGTGTGTGGCTGCGAATATTTGCAGGCGTTGCTCAGAAGGTTGCTCAGCACGCGCCACGTCAGATTGCCGTCCACCATGGCAAACAGGGGGGTATCTCCGCCGTTGATGACCGCCTCCAGATGGGCGTTTTCCAGCTTTTCCTCATATTCTGCAACTGCCTGTGCCGCCAGCTCGCCCATATCCGTCGGGGCAAGCTGTACCTTGAGGTTGCCTGTCGAAGCCTTGGAGGCCTCAACCAAGTCCTCGGTCAGCTTTTTCAGCCTGCGGGATTGTCTGTCCAGAACCTCAATATATTCCGCCGCCTGCCCATCCAGATTTTCCTTTTTCAGCAGATCCACATAGTTGATGATAGAGGTCAGCGGCGTTTTGATATCATGGGAAACATTTGTGATGAGTTCCGTTTTCAGATGCTCGCTTTTCATTTTCTGCTCTAATGCGATGGAAAAGCCCTTGGAAATGCTGTTCAGGTTTTTCCCATGCGCGCGAAAGAGGGGGAACATCCGCTGTGTGTTGATTTTGTAGTTCAGGTTGCCCTTTGCCAGCTCCTCGCCGCCGTTTTTCAGCTCCTGCATCTGTGATGCCATGGAGCAGAATACCAGCAGCAGCGCAAAGCTGAGCACAATCGCCCCAAAGCCGCCCATGGTATAAAATGCGGAAATCACAAGCCATGCCACTGCAATCTTCCATGTAGTGGAAATGGATTTTACAGCATCCGCAATCGTCGAGCAGACTGCCGCAAGCATTTTCCAGCAGAAGCGAATGACCTGATAGGCAATCGTGTGCTGATAAAAATATCTTCCCAGCTTCAGACGGGTTACGCAGGTCAGAAGCGTCGCCAGTCCCAAAATGGCGAGAATGATCGAACCGATTACTACAAAGGAAAGTGCCCCCGTATCGGCAAGGGGATTGCGGCCTTCCAGAATAAGGAACAGAATTGCCAGCAGAATCGGGCAGACGATGGCAAAATACAGATCCAGAGGGATTTTATCCTGTAAATTCGGAACGATTTCATCCGTATCCGGCCGATGCCCTGCCGCGCACAGAAGATAAATCACCGAGATGGCAAACAGAAGCAGGCTGATCACCAGAATCGGCAGAAGTGAGCCGCGCATTCCGTAAAGCTTCGTCAGCATCCCTGTATCAAGATAAGGATGGGCCAGCTTCAGTTCTGCAAGGCTGCTGCTATAAAAGTCGTAGCTGTTTGCCAGAAAGATACCAATACCGTCGAAAAAGGCGGTGATGCCCGAAAGCACTGCGATAAAGCAGGCAAACACCTTCATGCCGAGGGTATAGGAAAGCTTTGTCATTGTTTCGCCTCCTTCTCGATTTTGTACCCCAGACCCCAGACTACCTTGAGATAACGGGGGTTCGAGGGGTCAATCTCAATTTTTTCACGCAGATGGCGGATATGTACAGCAACCACGCTGCCGGAGCCGCAGGCATCCTCATTCCAGATGCGTTCATAGATTTGCGTGGAGGAAAAAACTCTGCCGGGGTTTTCCATCAGCAGCTTGAGAATGTTGTATTCGCTTGGTGTTAAGCTGACAACCTCGCCGTCCACCGTCACGATTTTCGATTCATCATCCATTTCAATGCCGCCGTTTGTCAGGTGGGAAGCCTTCTTCGCCATGCCGCCCAGAGAGGTATAGCGGCGCAGCTGTGAACGCACCCTTGCCAGCACTTCAATCGGGTTGAAGGGCTTCGTGATGGATAATGGGGATGTTCGAGGTTTCTCTCAGCTTCACCGTAGCGGCAATCCCGTCCATCTGGGGCATCATGATATCCATCAGAATCAGATGAATGTCATGCTTGGCAACGATATCCAAGGCCTCCTGCCCGGTATAGGCGGTGAAAATGTTGTAGTTTTCTGTGGATAAATAAATCGATAGAGCGGATACGATATCCTTTTCGTCATCGCAAATCAAAATGTTGTACATGGTGCACCTCCGTCATGCTGTGATTCTATCTTACCGAAACGATTTTAAGAAAATCGCAGGGAAATGTTTAAGTTTTCCTTAATCCTTGCGGATTCTTTAAGGAAAGTGTAACACATTTCGCGCCTTTT
>ENA-UEQY01001006-UEQY01001006.1-human-gut-metagenome-genome-assembly--contig:-NODE-1006-length-17078-cov-7.115993_pt1 | contig 17078 bp, 16 predicted proteins | sample MGYA00242949_ERZ507949 | MGnify/ENA primary metagenome ERZ507949 (study PRJEB26167, sample SAMN06115403) | human gut metagenome | host: Homo sapiens | place: China:Jiangsu | collected 2016-07-06... | reverse complement strand
GGGCGACGACATCGCCATCATCGAATACATCAAAACCCAGGGATTCATTATCCTGACACACACCGAAGTCCCTGAAAAATACGAAGGGCAGGGCATCGGCGCCGAGCTGGTGCACGACGTACTGGAGGATCTGCGCGCCAAGAAACTACAAATGATCCCCCAGTGCCCCTTCATCGCCCAATATATCCGCCGCCATCCCGAATGGGTGGACGTGGTACTGAAAGAAATACCGGCCAAATAAACAGGAAACCCGCCTCCCGGCGGGTTTCCTGTTACGGTATCATGGCATTCAAAAATCGTCCGTGCGGAACGGCACGACCGGTAAACCACGGATGTCGGCCAGGTTGCCGGGCATGAAGTCGCGGAACCCGTACCGCACGGCAACCGGGCGGACAACCTCCTTCGACGAGATGACCAGCAGCAGTTTCCGCCTGTCCACCGCCACATCGGCAGGATGGAATACCCGGTCGGGGCCGCACACTTCGAACCCGCGGATATCCTCCATACGGCTGAACCCCTCTTCGGTATGGGACAAGGCAACGTAAGCCTTTCCGTCGCGGATCCCGATCGACCTGAACCGCGGGCTTTCGCAGGCGATGTCTGAAAAACCGTAGGTCTTGTTGAGTGCCATGTAGGCCAGCCGGTGCCCTACCTCCCGTTTATTCTTGGGGTGGATATTGGTTGCCTCGTAGGGTTCCACCAGGTCGTTCGTGCAAATCACGCCGCTGTTGGGGATGAGTTCCTGCGCCTTCCACTGCGCTTCGCGCAGATAGGCGCCGCAGCCGTTGCCATAGGCGAAGGGGGCGACCTCGACGTAATAGAACGGGATATCGCCCTGCTTCCAGAGCGAACGCCACAGCCCTACCATGTTGGAAAGGCGGACGGCATAGTCCTTATACTGGTTTACGTTCGATTCACCCTGATACCACAGGAAGCCACGGACGGTATACCCCGCAACCGGGTGCAACATGGCATTGTACATCACCATCGGGCGCAGCCAGTCGGTCATAGCCTCGATGCCTTTTTCCGTCAGGTCGATATCGGGATAGGTTTCCAGTATCTCGCGGTTCGTCCAACCCTCGACACGCGTCCCGCCCCACGTGCAGTCGACAATGCCGACAGGCATGTCCAGCACGTCGCTGAGCAGTTCGGCAAAGAAATAACCCGTGGCGGTGAAATCGGGCGCGGTCTCCACCGTACATGGCCTCCATTTCCCCGGAACCCGATCCTGGGGCGTATAGGCCGCCGTGAGGGGTATTTTCACGTAGCGGAGCCTGTCGCGCATACTCCCCGCACGGGCTATGATCTCGTTGGCCCCGGCGATGGGACAGTTATTGAACCCGCGGAGCGGCATCTCCATATTGCTCTGCCCGCCGACGAACCAGACTTCGCCGATCAGTACGTTGTCGAGCACGACCCTATCGCCGCTTACGATCGTCACCTGCTGCGGCTCATAACTGCCGGCCGGGGTGTTCACCCGCGCAGACCAACGGCCGTCGGCATCGCTTCGCACGGTGCATTCGGCACCCCACGAGGTTTCGATCCGCACCGTGGCCCGGGGATCGGCCCAGCCCCAGAGGCGGCATTGGGCATTTTGCTGGAGCACCATGTCGCTGCCGATGATCTCGGGCAGTTCGACCTTGGCCGCGGCACCCCATGCGGCGGCAAGGCAAATAAGGGACAAAATGAGTTTCTTCATATCGGTGCGGTATCAATTTATTTCCCGCAAATTTACATTTTTTCCGGCAACCGGGAATACCCCGCGCGCATAAAAACTACCCGGCTGTTAATATAGGTATCGAATTTTTTCGAAAATTCCCGTCCGGAAATTTGGTTTGTTTTATAAACTACTTTATATTTACAACAGATTTATAAGCCAAGAGAGTCATTTCACACCGCAAACCTATGGAACTTCTGGAAAACACCACCGACAAACGCCGCCTTTTCGGCCGCTGGTTCGCCCGCCGCATCACCACCTACGTCGCGGTATGCGCGTTCCTCACCTTCGTCAACTGGTACACCTCGCCCCACTACTGGTGGGTGGTATGGGTCATGGCCGGCTGGGGGCTGAACCTGATCCTCTCGCTGGTCTGGTACCTGACCGGCTGCGACGAGGACAAAGATTACCGTTAAACCCATAAAAATCCCGGTTATGAAAACCTTACACCTGCTACTGGCCGCCAGCTTCATGCTGGCCTCCACGGCCGTCTCGGCCAAAACGCTCGAAGTCTCCGTATCGGACATTCGCAACGACAAGGGCAACATCCTCGTCATGGCCAAGGTCGCCGGGCAGGAACAGCCCGTCTACGGCATGGCAGCCGCAAGGGCCGGCAAAGTCGTCGTGACGCTCGAAGGCATCGAAGCCGATGCGGCCGAGCTTTCGCTTTTCCACGACGAAGACGGCGATTACAAAATGAAGATGGGCGAGCGCGGCCCCGCCGAAGGCTACGCCACCCGAAAATGCAAGCTTCCCGCCGAGCACAACACGGCCACGCTGAAGCTCTACTATCCTGCCACCGAAAACGAATAGGCGCATGTACCGCCCGCAGCTCACCGCACTGCTGCTCGCCGCGACGATCCCGGCCGCAGCTCAACATACCCTCCGGGGGCGCGTCCTGGAGGGCGAGAGCCCGGTCGGCTACGCCACGACAGTCCTGCTGCGCGACGGACGCCAGGCAGCGGGCACGACGACCGACGACGCAGGGGGCTTCGTGCTCACGGCGGATACGGGCCGTTACACGCTCGTACTGCGGCACGTCGCCTACCGGCCCTTCGAACAGGAGGTATGCGTCGCCGCAGCGGATACCGACCTCGGGGATTTGCCCCTTGCACCTCTCGGAATCAGCGAGGTGACGGTGACCGCCGAGACGGTGACACGGCAGGCCGACAGGTTCGTGGTCAGCATCGGGAATACGCCCGCACTCGCGGGACAGGACGGCACCGAACTGCTGGCACGGGCGCCGGGCGTATGGCTGGGTGAGGACGGCATCTCGATCAACGGCGCCGGCGGTACGAAAGTCTACGTGGACGGCCGCGAGCTGAAAGGTTCGGCGGAGGAAAACACCTCCTACCTGCGCAGCCTGACCGCAGCCGACATCGCCCGCATCGAGGTGGTACCGCTGGCGGGCGCCGAGTTCACCGCCGACAGCCGGGGCGGTGTGATCCTCATCACACTGCGGCGCAGACGCGACGGCGGCATGGACGGCAACCTGCAATTCTCCACGGTGCAAAGCAACCGGATAGCGGGTTATACCCCCTCGGGGCGGATCGGCATCCGCACAGGGCGCTGGACACTCACCGCATCAGGGTCGGGAAGCTTCACTCCGGTTGCCGAAAGCCGCTTCACGGAGACCCGCGAACAGGCCGGGCAACGGCTGCCCTTCGCCGGCAGGAGCGATTCGAAGAGCTGTACAAACTACGGGCGCGGACGTTTCTCCGCGGTTTTCGACCCGACGCCGAAGCACACCGCAGGCTTCGACGTCGAATACATAGAGCGCAGTACCGACATGCCGACACTGTCGCGCACCACACTCGGACAAACTCAGAGCGACAGCCGCTACCGCCAGCACATGGGCGGGAATACCCTGACGGCGACCGCCAATTACATCTGGAAGATCGACACGCTGGGTTCGCAGTTCAAACTGATCGCCGACTATACGCGTTACACCTCCGACGGCGACAACAGCTACCACACGACGACCTCCGCACCCGGAACCGTACGCGACTCGCTCTATGAATCCTCCACGGGTTCCGTGTACGACATCCTGACGGCCGACGCCGGGCTGACGCGCAAACTGCCGCACGGCCTGACACTGCGCGCGGGGCTGCGCTACACCCGCAACGGCATGGCGGACAAAAGCCGCTACGCAGCACAGACGCAGGGCACATGGCTGGCACTGCCCAAATACAGCTACGACCAGCACTACACCGAGCAGATCGGCGCGGCCTATGCCTCGCTGGAGTACAGCGCCGGGCGGTGGGAGCTTTCGGCCGGGCTGCGCGGTGAATACACCTCCGTCGCATCGCAGGCCTTCGGCCGCTCCTATTTCGGGTTGTTCCCAAACGTTTCGGTCAGCCGCGCGCTCAACGCCCTGCGCACATGGCTGCTCGTGGCGCAGTGGAGCCGCAACATCGAACGCCCGTCGTTTCCGGCGCTGAATCCCGCACGGCTCCGGATTTCGGATTACAGCTGGCAAACGGGCAACCCCTCGCTGCGGCCGACCTACATACACCGTTTCTCGCTCACGGCCGTATGGAAATACCGCTATACGCTCACCGTGGGAGGCAACCTGCACCACGACCTGATTCGCGAAATCGCACACAGGGACGCAACCGACCCGGACGCCGTGTATATCCGTCCCGAAAACCATTACACGGAGAACCACTGGTTCGTGGCGGCGAGCGTCCCGGCGAAAATCACCCGCTGGTGGAACCTCTCGGTCAATGCCGTCGGGGTGATGCAGCGCATCCGGCTCAACAGCACCGACAGCCCGGCCACGCACTACCTGATGTTCGCCGACGCCACCTGCTCGTTCACGCTGCCGGCCGGGTTCTTCGCCGAAGCCGTCTACCGTGCCCAAAGCCGCCTCTACTCGGGCAACAGCGAGGTCGGGCCGCGCCACACGCTCTCGGCGACCGTCAAAAAACAGCTCTTCGGCAAACGCCTGACGCTTTTCTGCACCCTGTCGAACATCACCGGCTGCGACTGGGAGTTCGCCTCCCTGACCGACGGCATGCGGCGCACGATCGACACAGGGCAAGCCTGGTCGGGGCGCTTGTGGAAAGTCGGCGCGGCCTGGAATTTCCGCACCGGCAAAAAATTCCGCGCCCGCACCGTCGAAAGTGCAGCGGAAACCCAGCGCAAGCGCCTCGTGAAAAGCACGGAACAATAAAAAATAATTCGTAACTTTATCCCCCGTAACCCACCATCCGCCATGGAAGAAAAAAACCTCGACGCAGACCAGCGCATCGAACTCATCCAGCAGATGATCCGCGGCACCCGCCAACGGCTCTCATTCGGCAGCAGCAACCTGTTCCTCCTGTGGGGATACCTGCTGGCCGCGACCGCCATCGTGATCTTCGTCCTGCTGAAAACCACCGACTGCCGCACCTGGCTATGGTTGTGGCTGCCAGCCGCGACAACAGGGGGCGCCGTGACCTGGTGGCATAACAGGTTCCGCGCCCCGCAGGTCAAAAGCTACACCGACCGGCTGCTGGAACAGATATGGAGCTGCATAGCCTCACTGGTCGTCCTGTCGGCGATCCTGATTTGCGGGTACGACCCGTGGGCGGTCGACCCGCTCTTTCCCGCGTTGCTGCTGATCGGCGCCGGGCTCTTCATCTCGGGGCAGGTGATCCGCAACAGATACATGTACTACGCGTCATGCATCGTCGTACCGATCGGCTTCGGCATTACCCGCGACTCGTGGCTCAATGCCGACCCCGACTACAACCTGCTGCAATTCGCCGCAGCGATCCTCATCGGGCTCACGGGTGCCGGCTATGCACTCAGGCGGCAGGTAAGGCGCGATGCGGACAAAGTGGCGAAATCAAACGACGCGCATGACTGAAGATAAGAAACTGAACGCCGCCGAGAGTCTGGTACTCATCGGCCGCATGATCGAAAATACACGCAACCGCATGGCCGGCAGCGCCGGGCTCCACCTGCTGACATGGGGTTATGTTACGGTCGCCACGACACTCGCCGTCTGGGGGCTGGCAAGCTATTTCGACAACACACACTGGAACTACCTTTGGTTCATGCTGCCGGTAGCCGGCTACCTCATAACCCGCCTGCTCGGATCCGAAACGACCGGATCCTGTTCCCGCACTTACGTCGACCAGGTGATAGACATAATCTGGAAGGTCATCGGGTTCGCCGCCCTGCTGGTCGGCTCGCTGGCGGTGCTGCTCATCATCCGGATTCCGGTAACGTTCACCATCCTGCTGATGATCGGCATGGGAATCGCCATCACCAGCCTGATTCTGCGGTTCACGCCCGGCATCGCCGGAGGTACGGCGGGGATCGTATTGGGATCGGTTTCACTCGCGATTACCGACCACTGGCACCTCGTATTATTCACGGCAGGATTCGTCCTGATGCTGATCATCCCGGGGCACCTGCTCCACTACCGTTATAAACATTCCGGGCAGTACCGTGCCGACAAGGGCGGCGGCGAAACACCCGACGCCCACTGAAACGACATGAAACGGACGCAAAAACACATCGCTATGGAAGACAAGCAACTGAATGCCGCCGAGAGCATCGCGCTCATCAGCCGCATGATCGACAACACCCGCAACCGTATGCTGCGCAACTCGGGACGGCCGTTCCTGGTCTGGGGTTACGTGACCGTCTTCACGACGCTCTTGGTCATGGGTGCGGTGTATTATTTCCAGAATCCGAAATGGAACATCCTGTGGATGCTGCTCCCCGTACTGGGCGCATTGCTGATGTGGCTGACACGCGACAAGCATACCGAAGGCAAAGTCAGCACGTTCGTCGACCGCGTCATCAACAACGTATGGCTGGTGATGGGCCTCACGGCGTGGTTCGTCAGCATGCTCTCGCTTTTCAGCCAGATACGGCTGCCGATCCTGTTCATCATCCTGCTGACGATGGGCATGGGAACCACGATCACGGGGCTGATCATCCGGTTCCGCCCGGCCACCGCCGGCGGTACGGCGGCTATCGTCCTCGCTCCCGTTTCGCTCATCGTGAGCGGTTACTGGATGCCGACCCTCTTCGCCGTCGGATTCGTCGTGATGATGATTATCCCGGGACATATCCTCAACTACAAGTCGAACCATACGAACGGATAACGCAATGGACAAGCAGAAAATATCCGAAACGGAAGCGCTGGACATCATCGCTCGCGTCTTCGACCGCAATATGCGCCGCATGAATTACGTACGGGGCGAATTGTTCATCTGCTGGGGAGCGCTGCTCAGCCTCACGGCACTGGCCGAATACGGGCTTTACCGCTGGACAGGCGACGTGCGCGTGCTGTGGAGCGGGCTGGTTCCGCTGGTCTGCGGCTATATTTGGACGGTTCGCAATTCGCGGCGGAAGGCCCTCGTCCGCACGGGGTTCGACGACCTGCTGATCCTGATATGGGGCATGCCGGCGATGATCTCGGCCGCCGCGATCGTCTATGCCGTAACCATCCCCGGAAACACGATAAACCCCGTAGGCGTCATGCAACTGCTGCTCGGCACGGCACTGGCCATCACCGCCGAATTCTACCGGGGCAAAGGTTCCCAGCAATCGGGGTCGTTCGCAGCGTTGCTCATGCTCTCGGTCTTCGAGCTCATCATGGCGTTCAACTATACGTTCCGCATGCCGTTCGACGCCCAAGGCGGAACATGGATGCTCGAACTCTCCGCCCATGGCATATTGCTCGTACTGCTACCCGGTTTTATCCTCCGCCACATAACCCGCAAGCAATGTTCAAAGAACTGAATCCCCTGTTGCATTCGGAACTGAGACTGGCCGTAATGTCGATCCTCATCGGGGTCGAGAGCGCCGACTTCGTCTTTATCCGACAGCAGACAGGAGCCACGGCGGGCAACCTTTCGGTACAACTGGACAAGCTGGCGAAGGCGGATTATATCGAAATCGAAAAGACCTTCCGCGGGAAGATGCCCTGCACGGTCTGTCGCATCACGGACACCGGACGCGATGCCTTCGCCGAATACGTCGCGGCGTTGCAGACCTACATAAAAAGATAACCCCGAAACACCCCGCGGCGGAACGCCGCGTTTGTTGCCGTCCCGCGCTGAATCCCCGCAGTGGCGGGGACTTCTTGCCGTAGCAGCGGCAAAAGCATCCCGGAAGGGCATCCGTATCCGAATTTAAATCGCAAAATTTACATCGTACAGAAGAACGTCACCAGGAACGGGACGCTGAAATCGAGCACGCAGCCGTGGAAGACCGACACCACGGCATAGGGTTTTCCTGCGGACTGCGTGATGATCGGCAGGGTGGTATCGAAAGTCGTGGCGCCGCCGATCGAGACGGCGGCCAGCGGCCCGAACCACCGGGCGACGAGGGGCGCGGCCAACAGCGTAAACAGCTCGCGCATGACATTGCAGAGCAATGCCACGGTTCCCAGCTCCGCACCCCGGAAATCGGCGATGAAGATACTCGAAAGCGAGTAGTAGCCGAACCCAGCGCCGACGGCCATCGTGTCCCCGGCCGTAAGCGGCGGCAGGAGCAGTGTCGACAAGGCAGCGCCGGCCAGCGTACCGACGGCCGTCATCACGGGCAGCAGCGCCAGCCGCGGATCGAGCCGCCGGACACGTCCCGCGAGGGTCGTATCGTTGCCGAGGGTGATCCCCACGCAAAACATCAGGGCATAGAGCACATAGGTGCTGAGGCGCGACCCCGCCACGTCGAACGGCAAGGCGGAGGAGAGCCCCGCCAGACATCCTGCGACGAAAAAGGCGACGATCACCAGACTCCCCCGCAAGGCGCCCCACATCGAAAGCGCCGCGTCCGCCCCGCTTACGACGTGCTCCCCCGCAACACGCCCGGCGTTCTGTCCGGGACACTCCACTGCAACGGCCGGCCCGGGCATTCCCGTACCGGCAGAGGTCGTAACGCGCGGTTGCGGCGCCTCGATCCCCGCAGCGACAGCCCCGGCCTGTTCCGGCATCCCTTCTGCGGGAGGCCGGGATGCGGTTCCCCGCCGGACGCAGCGCCACAACAGCCACGACATGCAGATACTGCCCGCGACCGAGCATGCGAAGATGACGAAGGCCGTGCGTCCGAGGGTCGCCATACCACCCACGACGGCAGGGTCGGAACCGACTTCCAGTCCCAGCAGGAACAGCAGGAGCCAGATAATCACGGTAATCATACGGGAGACGAATACGAGGCGCCAGCTCGACAGCAGGCGCCCCGCAATGATTCCTCCGATGATGACGGCAAAAATGACAAGCATCGTTTATTCCTGCTTCGCCGTGAGTTTTTCGATCTGTTTATCGGCCTCGACCGCAAGTTTGTCGGCCTGTTTGCGGGCTTCCTCGACCAGTTTGTCCCCGGCCTTCTCGGCAGCCAGCTTGGCTAGCGCACCTTTCTCCTTCGCACCGTCGATAAGCTTCGTCCGTTGCGCCTGGGCGGCCTCGACGAGTTTCTCACCCGCCTTCCTGGCCTCGGCCCGGAGGTTGTCGGCCTGTTTGCGGATCTCCTCGCCGAGCGACTCGCTGCCCGTGAGCTTCTGGATCTGCTGGTCGACGACGTTCTTCACGGCCTGCTCGGCAGCCTCCTTCACACCGAGCGTGATCTTGGGCGAGGTGAACGTGCCGCCGATACCGACGTTGACCGATTGCAGGATACCGCCCGTCGAACCGGCCGGGAGGGCTACCCTGGCCGTATAGTCGATGGTCTGGTCGAGCCCCGTCGAACCCGACATGTTGATCCTGATGTCGCCCATCTTCAGGTCGAAAGGCTCCGTAGCGATACGTCCGTCGCGGATGGCGAAGCGGATAGCCACGTCCTTGGCCTCGATCTTACGCAGGTTGTCGTTGTTGAGCGCCTTGGCCAGTGCATCGAACGCCTCAATGTTCTGGATGCGGATATTGGCCGACTTGATCTCGCCCGTGGCGTTGACCGACTGCAGGTCGGGCGACATCTGCGCATCGAGCGTCGCGGACATATCGAGCGAGAGCGAATAGTCGCCGCCCGTCTTGGCAAAGACCGGGACGAGTTTCTGCACCATCTCCAACTCGTCGAAGGTCTTGGAGAACGATGCCCCCGAAAGCCCCAGCGAGAGTTTCAGCGCCGGGCGCTGCGGATCGGAGGCCGTCGAGTAGCTGCCCGATGCGGTAGCCGTACCTCCGAAGAGCTGCATACGCAGACGGCTGAGCGACAAAGTTCCGTCCGCCATGCGCATTTCGCCGGTGATGCCGCCGATGGTCATCTTCTGGAACAACACCTTCTGCAACTCGGTATTGAGCGAAAGGTCGAGGTTGCGCGGGACTTCGAGCGCCTGCGCGGGAGCAGGGGACTCGGCGGGCGCCTGGGCAGCAGCTTCCCCGCCGGCGGTTTCTTCGTCGGCCGGCATGGCATCCATGATCTCGTTCAGGTCGAGCAGGTCGGATTTCACGTAAAGGCGCCCGGCGAGCTTGTCGCCCCGCAGCAGGTAGCCGATATACCCCGTAAGCTGGCCGTTGGCCGCAAGGTCGCTCTTACCCACGGTCACGCCGAACTCGCCCAGCGTCATCGACGCCGGGGTGATCGTAGCCGCGGCACGGCGGATATGCACCGCGGGCAGGCCGGGCATGGAGAGGCCGAGTTTCTCGACGACGAATGTCCCCGAGGCCCCGATCTGCCCGTAACGGGCCTTCTCGACATCGGACATGCGCCCCGAAACCTTCACGTCGGCGCTAATCAGTCCGCTCAGGGCTACATCCTCACCGAGCGGGTAAACCTCTTTCACCGCCCCCAGGTCTACCCGTCCGTCGGCCGCGGCACGGAATACCGGATCGCTGACCAGGTTCGTCGCATAGAGCGATGCCGAAAGCGTGTTTCCCGCCATGCGGAGCGTGAATTTCGAAAGGTCTACCTCGGTCTTGTCCATGACGCCGCCGGGGTTGGCTATCCGTGCGGCGATATTGATTCCGTCGACCGCCTTGGGCAAAGACGAATACTGGAAACTGCCGTTGCGCACCTCGGTCTTGAGTTCGAAGGCCGGGAGCGCCGCCCCGCGCATCTCGCCACGGGCCCACAGCGCCATCGAAAGTTCGCCGGAGGCGGACAGGTTGCGGAAATCGCGGGTATAGAATGCCGGGACAAGCGAAAGCACGTCCTTGAACTGCACCTTGTCGCATCCGGCCGTAATATCCATAGCCACGGCATCGTCCTTCATTTCGGCCCAGCCGTCGAGCGTAAGCTCGATCGCATTGAGGCGCAGACGGTTCCGGGAGAAGGTAAAACGGTTGTTCTTCAGGTCGGCCGCGATCACGGCGTCGAGCTCCGCCTCGGCGCCGCTCAGCAGCGGAACCCCGCCCGAAACCAGCCGCACGGCACCGGCCGTAAGCCGCAGGTCGAGGTCGGTCTGGTCGGCCGACATGTCGCCCCGCAGGCGGAGGGAGAGGGGTGCCGTCGAAAAACGCATGCCCGTCGAATCGTCTTCATAGCGGATCGTCGCGTCGCTGATCCTGAAATCGCGGATCGAGAGGCTGAACGACGAAGACCCTTCCTCCGAAGACACTTCCCCGGCGGCTGGTTCCTCCCCCGAAGCCTTCACGATGTCCCAGTTGACCTTGCCGTCGGCGAGTTTATGCGCGTGCAGCGCCGGTTCGGCGAGAATGACCTTCGTCACTTCGAACCCGTCGTCGCCGAACAGCGACATCGGGTTCACGACGACCGATATGCGGTTCGCGGCAACGATCGTATCGCCTTCGAACGGCCCCGCGCCCACGACGGTCAGTCCTTTCAGGTCGAGCGACGCGCGCGGGAAATGGCGCAGCAGGCTGATGTCGAGTTTTTCGAAATCGACCCGTGCGTCGAGCATCTCATTGGCTTCGCGCTTCACGATCTGGGCGATCTTCCCCCTCAGCAACATCGGGGCGACAAAAGCCGCCACCAGAACAACGGCCACGACAATGGCCACAATCTTCACGATTTTTTTCATTTCCTATCTGTTTTAAAGACGAAAACCGTAGTCCCCGCCTCTTCGAATCCGATTTTACGGTAAAGGGCCCGGGCAGCTTCGCGCGCAGGGTTCGAGGTGAGCATCACCTTCGCGGCACCGATGCGGGCGGCATGCTCCGTGGCAGCCTTCACGAGCGCCTCGCCGGCACCGCAGCCGCGGGCTGCGGCATCGACCACCACATCCTCGACCCATGCCTTCCGGCCCGAGGGTACGTCGTACCACACCAGCGTCAGCACCCCGGCGATCCGGCCATCCAGCCGGGCAGCGAACAGCGCCGCGCCATCGCTGCACACAACACGTTCCATGGCCTGGCGGGAGAGTGCCCCCAGCCGGGGCGAAAGCTGAGGCATGAGCCTTGCGAACGCCTCGGCGAGTTCGTCGGATACCTCTGTCCCACACTCTATTTCGACCGCCATGCTTCCCGGATATTTTTCACAAAGTTAATCTTTTTTTCGAAACCCCGGCTTTTTGCCCGTATCCCGGCTGCCATATGCCGAAAAAAGATTACTTTTGTCCCGTTCGGGACAGGCAGGCAAACCGACACCCCGACGCGGCCCCGTGCCACCCTGCGGCGGATCGTACGCCGGGCGACCGGTGCAGTGGCGGACAGCCCCCTCCGGCGCGGAGAAAATGCCCGGGGAGGGGAGAGGCAGGAGCCCGGGCGCCGGCAAGCCCGGGGAATACCCGGGCCGAATCCCGGCCGAAACCGTAAAAAATTATGGAAAACATGAAAAAATATGCATTCCCGCTCGCGGCGTTTCTTTTCGCCGCCTGCAATTCCGGCGAAGAGACCACGACCACACAGATTCAGGAGCCCGTCGCCACGATCCTCGAATACACCCCGGCACCGGGCCAGTTCATCAACGGCACGATGGCCGGGTTCGACCATGTGGCATCGGCGGCAGACGCATGCAGCTATGCTGCGAACCGCATCGCTTCGAATAACTGGGTTTCGCTCGGCGGCTGGGGAGGCCGCATCGTGGCGGCCTTCGCGGAACCCGTACCCAACACGGGCGGATACGACCTCTACGTCAAAGGCAACCAGTTCGACACGTCGTCCGAACCGGGCATCGTGTGGGTGTCGCAGGACGCCAACGGAGACGGAGCGCCCAACGATACATGGTACGAACTGCGGGGCAGCGAATACGACAACGCCGAAACGATCCGCGATTACAAAATCACCTATATCCGCCCAGCCGAGGCGGGTGATGAGGTGACATGGAAGGACAACCAGAACGGCAACGGCACGATCGACCGTGTGAAAGAACATACGCAGGCCTACTACCCCGAATGGATCGTGGAGAATGAAATCACATTCGCAGGAACACGGCTGCCGAACAATATCGGGGAATCCGGGGGAAAATGGACGATGGAAGCTTTTGCATGGGGGTACGCCGACAATTATTCGGCCTCCGACCGCACCGGCATGACCAACCGCTTGCGGATCAGCGACGCCGTAACGGCCGATGGCGCCCCGGCCAACCTCTCACAGGTCGACTTCATCATGGTGCAGACAGGGGTGAATGCCAAAGCGCCCCTGATCGGCGAGGTATCGACCGAGGTGAGCGGCATCGGCTGCTACCGCACCGTAACGAAAAAACAATAACCACACACGGCAATCCGCCCTATTCGGGGCGGCAAAATTCCAAATTCCGGGAACGATGACCCTCCGCGACCAACTGCTCGAACTCCAGGAGCCGAAATACATGAAATTCACCGCGGCACTGATGCCGGGCGTGGAAAACGTACTGGGCATACGCCTGCCGGTACTGCGCAAAATAGCCCGCCAGATCGCCGCAGGCGACTGGCGCACATACCTGGCCGAAGCCGAGGATTTCTATTTCGAGGAGCGGATGTTGCAGGGGCTGGTGATCGGCTGCGCCCGCTGCACGCCGGCCGAGAAGCTGGAGCATGTGGCGCGCTTCGTGCCCAAAATCGACAACTGGGCGGTCTGCGACTGTTTCTGCTGGCGCCTGAAGGCGGCCGAACGGCAGCCGATGTGGGAATTCATACAGCCCTATTTCCGATCCGAAGCCGAATACGACGTGCGTTTCGCCGTGGTGACGGGGCTGGGGAATTTCGTCGACGGGGAGCACCTCGAGGCACTGCTGCAACTGCTCGACGGCGTCCGCCACGAAGCCTACTACGCCCGTATGGCCGTGGCATGGGCGGTGTCGGTCTGCTATGTAAAATTCCCGCAGCGGACACACGAGTGGCTCGGCAGCTGCTCGCTCGACGACTGGACATTCAACAAATCGCTGCAAAAAATCGTCGAATCGTTGCGCGTGAGCGACACGGACAAACAGGCGATCCGCGCCATGAAACGGCGCAAACAGGCAACTTCACGGGCCGCCGTGAACCCGCGCCCCGGCACCGAAACGGCCGGGCAGGCGGAAAAACGGCCTGGACAGGCCGCAAAACAACCGACAGACGGTAAAACGGCAGCCCGGCGACGGCGCCCGGCAGAAAAACAGGGCGCACGGCACAGATTTGCAAAATAATGTTACCTTTGTGTAAGAAATTCCAAAACGAGCCCCTATGCGCAAACTGGTAATTATCCCGACATACAACGAGAAAGAGAATATTTCGGCGATGATCGACAAGGTCTTCTCGCTGCCCGAGGCTTTCGAAATGCTCGTCATCGACGACGGTTCGCCCGACGGCACCGCAGCAATCGTCAAAGAGCGCCAGCAGGAATTCCCCGCGACGCTGCACCTGCTGGAACGCAGCGGCAAGCAGGGGCTGGGCACGGCCTATCTGACGGGGTTCCGCTGGGGACTGGACAACGGGTTCGACTACATCTGCGAAATGGACTGCGACTTCTCGCACAATCCCGACGATCTGCTACGGCTGTACCAGGCTGCGGCCGAAGGGAACGACGTAGTGGTAGGTTCGCGTTACGTGCAGGGTGTGAACGTCGTGAACTGGCCGATGTCGCGCCTGCTGATGTCCTACTTTGCCTCGATGTACGTACGCATCGTGACCCGCATGCCCCTGCGCGACGCAACGGCGGGGTTCGTCTGCTACTCGCGCCACGCGCTGGAGACGATCGACCTCGACGCCGTGAAGATGAAGGGATACGGGTTCCAGATCGAGATGAAATACTCGGCATGGCGGCTGGGACTCAAACTCAAGGAGGTGTCGATCATCTTCGTCGAACGCCGCGAAGGCACCTCGAAAATGAGCGGCGGCATCTTCCGCGAAGCGTTCTTCGGCGTGCTGGGACTCCCGTTCCGTTCGATCAGAAGCGCGAAAAGGCAGTGACAGCCATCCGGCAGGAATACGGACGCCAGCCTCCCGGGAGGCTGGCATTTATGCATACATACTTTACAGCGGAATCCGAGCACCCCGGAAATCAAAACGTAAAGAAATAGTTCATGAAGAAATTCCAGAAGGTGACTACCCCGATGGCAAATAATTTAGCCAGGTAGAAATTCAGCTTCCAGCGTTCGTGCAGCAGATAGATCGTGAGGTTGTTGATCACGAGCCCGACGGCTGCGATACCGAGGAAACGGAGGTATTGCCCGGCAATGTCGGGGTTTTCATTATGGAACGTCCAGATGCGGTTCAGGACATAGTTCGAGGTCGACGCACAGAGGAACCCCAGCGAATTGGCCAGGTACTTGTTCAGGCGCAGCCACTCCTTGCAAAGGTAAGTGATCCCGAAATCAACGAAGACCCCCGAACCGCCGACGACACAGAATTTGATGAACTGCTGGATCATGGTGCGACGACCTCCGTGCGGAGGGGTTTTCCGTTAAACCAATTCGTGTACCCTTCGCGGCGCAGGGCGAAACCGGCATCGAAATCGGCGCCGGAGAGTTGCCCCGGGACGACGAACCGCATCTCGCGCGTGATTGTATCCCCGGCCGGGATCTCGAAGTGCTCCCCCGTATCGAATTCCTCGACACGGAAGCGGCCGTGCTTCCAAAGCATCACGAGCGCCCTGTCGCCGCAAACCCCGATCTCATAGGGGTAAGGATTCGATATCCGCAGCGTCAAACGCAGCGTATCGCCCGCGGCGACCTGTTCGGGCAGCCCCGTAAAGGTAATATCCACAAGGCGCGTCGGATGGAAATGCGGGTCGACAAACCACGTGAAGCGTTTGCCGTTGGGCAACACGACGCTCCGGACGCGGCCCGTGGTATCCGCCCCGTCGTAAGGCGTTTCGACCAGCACCTCGTGTCCTGCGAAGCGCGTATCGTCATCGCGGAACTGCCACTGGTGCGTACGGTAACGGATATTGGGCTGGCAGTAGGCCTCCTCCCCGGTATAAAAGGCGTATTTGGCCGCGACGGCATAGCCATGGCGGAAAATGACGGGGCGGCCATCGGCGATCCCGGCGATCCGGCCGTAGCTGGCAGGATTGTCGAAGACCTCGAAACGCAGACCCAGCGGATTGAAGATCATTTCGAGGCGCACCAGACCGGCAAGGAGGATGGTCGCCAGCCCGGCACACATCAGATAACGCCGTGTGCGGGGATGCCGGCGGGCATAGGTAAAAAGCGTATAGATCAGGCCGAAAACGGCAACGATCACCCATTGGGGCTGCACGTAGCCGCGGAATGTCGAGAGCAGGAAAAAGACGATGAACGCCACGGGGATAAACTTCAGCGCACGTTCGACGGCGTTCTGCGGCTTCACGGCGATCCAGGCCTTCACGTACAACGGCACGAAGAAGGGATTGAAGACCACCAGCAGGTTGAGCAGGTATTCGGCGACATAATTGGGCCGGAACACCGAATTACGCCCCGCCAGATGATAGGCCAGCGAGGCCCAGTCGTGCTCATACTGCCACACGAAATGCGGCACGAGCAGCAACAGCGCTACCGCGCCGCTGAGATATAGGGTCGGACGCAGGAACACACGGGGGGGGGTCGCCGCAAGCGCGAAGAGTACGACCAGCGCCCCGTGGTATTTGCTGTAAGCCATCAGCGCCATGGCAACCCCCATCCAGAGCCATGCACAACGCCGGTTCTCGGAGAACCACTTGAATGTCAGCAGGAACAGCGCGGTGGTCATCATCAGCGGGCCGTCGGGCACGGCGATGAAGCCGTAGAGCTGCAACATCAGCGTCGCGGCCGAGAGGACGACAAAAAGCGCCGCGTCGCGCCGGTCGGCATCCGCGGGGCGGATTATCCGCCATAGTATATAAAGGTAGAGCGGTTGCAGCACCGTAAAGAAAAACCGCACGCCCAGTTCGCCCCCGAAAAGGTGCTCGCCGAGCCAGACCAGCAAGGCGGTCATCGGCGGATGGTCGAAATATCCCCATGCGAGGTTTTCAGCGAACATATGGTAATACGCTTCGTCGTTGGCCAGTTCGGAAAACCCGGCCTGCAGGAGGTTGCACACCCACCACACGGCAAGCCACAGAAGCACCAGCCGATCGGCATCCAGCGAAGCGTATGTCTTTTTAAA
>ENA-UEQY01000990-UEQY01000990.1-human-gut-metagenome-genome-assembly--contig:-NODE-990-length-17230-cov-43.035212_pt1 | contig 17230 bp, 17 predicted proteins | sample MGYA00242949_ERZ507949 | MGnify/ENA primary metagenome ERZ507949 (study PRJEB26167, sample SAMN06115403) | human gut metagenome | host: Homo sapiens | place: China:Jiangsu | collected 2016-07-06... | reverse complement strand
GCGTTCAGTTCAAGGGGAAAGTCGATGGCTCTTCTTTCTTTGTCCGACAGGTAGCGGTCAGACTGAATCATCAGGTCAATATATTTTTCGACCCGATCCCAGCGGAGAAGCACTTTCTGATGGTCGGGATAATGCTCAAACGTCAGACCCTTGCTGTCATGGTCAAGCCAACCACTGCTTCCGTCCAGATAAGTGTGTGAAGAACCGCCGGGGCCATACGGTGCATATTCGTTGGCAAGAGCTTTTGCCCGGAGTTTTCGGTCAGGCTGCAACTGATAAATTTTCCATATCCGAAGTTTGCTGCCTTCAACATTGGAACCTCTCCGCAGCGCATTTTCAATCTCCGCCTGCGACAAAACAAAAGCGGAGGGCGTTTTTTCGCTCTCCGCTCGGTCTATCTTTTCAATTTGCTGGGCTTCGGTGGGGATGTGGGCATCGAAGAAACTTAGCTGTAGATCAGCTCCGCCAGAATCGTTTCCTCGGTCTGCGTCCGCAGGTTGTTCATGTGCCTCACCCAGCCCATCTGGTTCTTCTCCTTGTCCGGGGCCGGGTCCTGCTTCAGCAGTTCGGTCATCATCTGCTGCATCCGGCTCTCTGCCGTCTGCTCCAGTTCCATCAGGTGCGGGTACAGGTTCCCGTTCAGGAGCATCGTGTTGTACAGCACCGGGCGATGGTCCTTCAGGTACGTCCGGCGCAGTCTGCCGTATTTGCCCAGTGCTTTCTCCTGCTGGGGCAGGGTCAGGTTCGGGAGCTGGTAGTCCCCGACGGTCGAGTAGGTCACGTTCCTGCTGTTCGTATTCATATTGGCTCCTTTCTGCATTGCGGCGGCGAATGGTGGTTTTTACGGTGCGCTCGATGTTTCGCAGCACCTCACGGCTCATGTCGCTGACGGCTGCGCCGAGGGCGAAAACGGCATCCGGGGTGGAAAAATCGTGGATAGCTTGGAAATCGTCCTTGTCGAACCAGCCGGCAGGCTCAAAGCCGCAGCGTTCCAGCAGCGTGTAGGTGACGCTGATGGCGGCGGCACTTTTGAACTGCATCTCCACCCCGGCTTCATCATAATCCATCAGCAGCGAGCCGTCAACGATGGCGCGGATGTCGCCGCCGTTGTTGTCCCAGTAATCTGCCACCAGTTTCCCGGCAACATCGGCAAGCTGCTGACTGACACGCTCTCCACCGATGCCGTAGGTCTTGCTCAGCATTTCCGAAACCGGCTGTTTCAGGTCGTCGTTGAACTGCCACACCTCCGGGTCACGGGAATTGCGGCGCACCCCGGTGTCCGACACGTCAAAAACGTAGTGCAGACGGGGGAATCCGCTGGATTCATCCAGCAGGGCGATTCCCTTGGCACCCCGGCGCACATAGCGGTTCATCCGGTTGTTCCAGATGTCAAAGTCGGCGCAGGCGGTAGCATCCGGGCGCTGGGCGTAGATCATGAGCTGGTCTGCAAAACTGTACTTGTACAGCCGGGATGCGGTGGTCAGGTAGTCCGTCCAGCTTTCCCAATACCGGGTCAAGCCGTTGGCCGTGCGCTGGGCAAGGGCGAGATATTCTTCGGTTTTGCTTGGCATAGCGTTCCTCCCTTCGGTTTTTGAGCATAAAAAAAGCGGGCAACCGTTTTGTGGTCGCCCGCTGGAAAGTGTATTGAGATAAGATTATTTGCTATTGTCCTTTATGTACTTCATAACGCAGCACCCCATCACGATGACAGGAAGCACTGTTCGTAAACCGAGGTCGCCGACCCGCACATTTACATCAATCACAAGTCCTGCAAACCATGCCGCTAAGGTAAAAACAGTTGCCAAACCGTAGCTCATTGAAATCACCTCGTAAAGTCATCTCAGTGCTTTGACGCCAATTTCTCGGCCATCTCCAGCAGACGGTCAAAGGTCTGCTTTTCTTCCGGCTCCTCGATCAGTTTTGCAAGGAGCGCACGGAACACATCGGTGCTGTCCTGCCCCAATGCAACTGCAACTTTTTCAATGCAGTCGTGCAGTTTCATGACCGCTTCATCGGAGGGTTTGGATTTTGCAAGCAGGTCGGACAGGTAGCTGATGAAGGGATAGGTGGAATCATCATGGATGATCTCGTTGGTCTCCTCGATGATCTTCTGGTTATCTTCGGGGGTCATATCGCCCTTTTCTTCCCATACATCACGGGAAGAAGTGCGGCCTTTCAGAAAGGTTGCAAAAAGCAGGCGGTCGATGGGTGATCTTTTTTTGGTATCCATTGGCTATCCTCCGCTTTCAATTATTCTGTGCATTAAAACTGGTTTTAGTATAGCATGAATGGAAGTATTCTATCAAGCCCACTTTCTTGCGGGTTATGAAAAATTTTTCGGAGTAAGGGCCTAGGCCACTATCCCGGTTGACAACCATCGACAAACTGGGATTTTTGTTATTCTACGATACCTTCAATATAGCTGTAATCAATATTTCCCTTTGTAACAGAATAGAAAAATGGATCTTTTCTAATTGTATCATCTGAATTGATAATAAAATTATTCCAATCGCCTGCTTCGTTGCCATCAGACAAATAAATAGTAACTTTGAAACTATATCCCATATATCCCAAAGACGGCTTTGACCGCTTTAATTCGACGCCATTCAAATTTTCGACAATATGCTGAATCTGCTCTTTGTCGGTAATATGTGTTGCGTTTCCGCTATTGCCATTGAAAACAACTATTTCCATGACCTCATTAGGGTCTAAGTCCATCAAGTCGAGTGGAATATTAAACCATACAACAATGCCCATCAAAAGAATTATCACAACAGACAGCAATATGATGATTTTCTTTTTCATATCAGCTCAACTCCTTTGCCAACTTTCGATTTATCGAGTTTATTATACCACACCGACCCCCATTGTAAAAGAGCCTATGTACGCCGCCCGCAGGCGGCAAAAGTCAGTCGGGGGGAAATTCCAGCTCGGTAAACTCCGCATCGGTCAGCAGCTTCAGCTTTTCGATAACTCCCTCTGACAGCTCCCGCAGGGCGGTTTCATCCGGCATCAGGTAGCACTGCATGAGCCGCAGTTCGTGGATAAGCCCCAGCCGGGTGCCGGTGTTGTAGAGCATCATCAGCATCAGCTCTTCGTGGTTAAAGTTCATGGGCATCCCTCGCTTTCCGGCATCCAGTTGGGTTGCACTCCGGGGCATCGCACTTTGCCAGTACCGCCAACTTTTCGAGGGTGGAGGGCTTGCCAGAAAGATTCAGTTCATCGGCTTCGGCAACCTTGTCCATGATGAGGTCGTAATCCTGCTCTTTGCGCCGACCTTTTTCCATGTGGTGTGCTTCGAGAATTTCCTCACGTACTTCCTGAATCGTCAGTTCCGGCTCATCAAGCTGTCCACCATCCATCACGGAAAAATCGCTGTGATAAATGGTATAGTCCCAGCCATCTTCACAGGACTGAATGGCAATATAACCCTTGCCGCCAAGCTCCCATGCGCCCTGCTCGTCCTGTGTCTGGATTTCAGGATAGGCGGTCGAGCCGGTGCGCTCCATCATCTCGCCGAACTGACAGATGTGATAGACGTTTCCGTACTCGCCCAGATCAAAATGATAGTCGTCCAGATGCTCGACCCGTGCCGTGTAGCTGCTGCCGTCCGAGTGGTTGACCTGAATCACGCTATGATTCAGCACACGGTAGAGATCATCATAGTGGCTGTTGATAAGCCGGACATCATCTCTGGGAATCGTGGGGTCATCCCAGATGCGCCGCCTGCGGACGCCGGACTGCGGGATGGTGTCGAGGTGCTGCAAGCTGACCTCCTGAATCGCCTTGCGGTCATCGCTGGAAAGTTCAAACAGATACCAGTTCCGGGCGGCGGGAATCGCATTTCTTCCGTCAGGAGGAAGATTCTGCTTGGAAATCTGACCGCTTTCCAGCGGCGCACCGTTCGCGCAGTCGTAGGTGGCAAAACCGACTCCGGCACCGTTTTCACGCAAATGCAAAAACCTGTCTCCGTTGATGAGATAGAGGGCTTCCGTTTTCTGCTCCATCAGCAGCCACCCTCAAATTCCAGACTGAACTTGCTGCGGCCATCCGCTTCACAGGACAGCAGCACGGTGGCGTTGTAGGTCTTGCCCTTGGCACTCTTGCAGTCCTTCAGGCGGACCCGACCATCCCGCAGCAGCTTGTCCGCCACATAAGCGTCCATGCGTTTGCCGAGCCGTTTCAGAAAAGCATTATCCTTCCACAGCACGAAACGGCACTCCCGGTTCTCGCAGAACCAGCCCTTTTCACGCTCCACGACAGGCTTACCGCAGTTCGGGCAGACACCAATAATTTTGTTTTTCATAAGCGCATTCGCTCCTTTCGCAGCCTCGGTGGTCGTTACCAGCGAGGAAATCATCTCTTTGATTTCAGTCATAAAAGTTTCCGGCTCCATTTCGCTGCGCTCGATTTGCAGCAGTTTTGTTTCCCAATCAGCGGTCATTTCCGGGGATTGGATTTCTTCGGGCATCACGGTAATGAGGGCTTTGCCCTTGTCGGTGGGCAGCAGCACCTTGGTCTTTTTGCTGCCCTTACGCTCCAGAAAGCCCTTCTGCACCAGCTTTTCAATGGTGGCGGCACGGGTTGCCGGAGTGCCGATGCCCTGACGTTCCACGCCCTCCGGCATACTGTCTGCACTGGCGGTTTCCATAGCGTGCAGCAGGGTATCCTCGGTAAAGTGCTTCGGCGGGGAGGTTTGGCCCTCTTTCAGTTCGGCATTGAGGATGCCGCACTCGTTTTCCGCTGCATTGGGCAGGGCGGTGAGTTCCTGTTTTCGGTTCAGGATGTCTGCCAGCACCTTGCGTTCCACCGCTTTCCAGCCTTCCTCCAGAATCTCCTTACCTTTGGCAGTAAACTCCTCTCCAGCACATTCGGTGGTCAGCAGGGTTTCCAGATACCGGAAGGGTTTGCTCACCGCCATCAGCGTCCGGGCGATGATGAGCTTCAGAACGTTCTGCTCGCCTTTAGGCAGCGCTTCCAGATCGGCTTGCAGCATACTGCGGGTGGGCAGGATGGCGTGGTGGTCGGTGACTTTTTCCCGGTTGACGGTGCGCCGTGTCCGGGGCACAGCCTCGTCCACATCTTCTGGGGTAATGTCGAAAAAGCCTTCCAGTTCCTCGGTCAGCACCTCCAGCATTTCCTCGTCATCGTCGGTGATATAGCAGCTATCAGTTCGGGGATAAGTGGTAAGTTTCTTCTCATACAGGCGCTGCACATAGTCCAGCGTCTGCTGTGCGCTGTACCCCAGCAAGCGGTTTGCATCCCGCTGAAGGGTGGTCAGGTCGTACAGCGGCGGCGGATTCTCAGACTTTTCCTTGCGGGTGATGCGCTGGATCGTTGCCACCATCTCCTTTCGACAGGCTTTCAGCAGGTTTTCAGCAACGTTTTTTTCAGGAATGCGGCGGCTGGATGCCGTGCAGCCACTGGTCAGTTCCAGATCCACCGTGTAGAATTTCTCCGGCACAAAGGCGGCAATGGCGGCTTCCCGCAGCACCGTCATGGCAAGCACCGGGGTCATAACACGCCCCACCGCCAGCGGTTGACCGTACAGACACGAAAAAAGCCGGGACGCATTGATGCCAACCATCCAGTCGGCACGTTCCCGGCAGAGTGCTGCATTGTACAGCGCATCGTATTCAGTTGACGGCTTGAGATGGGCAAAGCCCTCCCGGATAGCGTTTTCCTCCATACTGGACAGCCACAGGCGGGAAAAGGGCTTTTTGCAGCCCACTTGCTGGTAGACAAGGCGGAAGATCAGTTCGCCCTCACGCCCTGCATCCGTTGCACAGACAATGCTATCCACATCTGGGCGGTTCATCAGTTTTTGCAGGATGCCAAACTGCTTTTTGGTGCTGGCAGACACCAGATACTGCCACTTTTCCGGCAGGATGGGCAAGTCTGCAATGCTCCACTTGACGTACTTTTCATCGTAGACATTGGGCGGGGCAAGTTCCACCAGATGACCAATGCACCAGCTTACCAGATAGCCGTTGCCCTCAAGGTAGCCATCCTGACGGCTGGTGGCACCAAGGACTTTTGCATAGGACATAGCGACGGATGGCTTTTCCGCCACGACTAATTTTGCGATAAAAATCCCTCCAATCTGTTTCTGATTGCAATATGTACGGCGGCAAAACGCCGCCTTAAAATCAGATGGGTTCGGTGTCCTGCTCGTCCGGGGTTCCGTCCTCGTCCGGCACACCGGTGGGGATCTCAAAATCGCCCTTGTCCTCGGTGTAGTTAGCATCCGGGTCAAGGGCTTCTTTTTCTGCCTGCTTTTTCTGCTTCTGCTTTGCGAAAGCGTAGAAAATGCCGCCTGCCGCCAGCGCAATCAGCACGACTACGCCCAGAAAGCCGGATGCGATCTTTGTGACCTTATTTTCCTTGGGCTGTTCCGTGCCGGATGCTGCTTCTTCTTCGGCAGCTTTCTTGGCTTCTTCTTCGGCTTTCAGCCTGTCCTGTTCAGCCTGTGCCGCTGCTTCTTTCTCCGCAGTGTAGGCATCGGCAGCTTCTTCCTCCATCAGAGCCAACAGGTCGGCTTCATCCACCAGATTCATAAAGTGTACGGTTTGTGCGCCTTTACTGTTCCGGTCGATTACCAAATAAAATGTCGCACCCGATTTCGATACCAGCGTGATGAACTGCTGCCCGGAACCATCCGAATAATTGGTGTGGTAATCGTCCACCAGTGTCAGATTGCCCTCCGGGGTCAGTGCGCCGGAGGTTTCATCCGTGATGGTAACAACATCTTCCTCCACGACTTCCGGCAGAACAGGCTGTTCCACCGGCGCGGTATCATCCCCATAAGCGAATGCCGGAGCTGCCATGCCGATGCACAGCACCGCCGACAGCAACAGCGCACCAATTTTCTTAAATCTCATCGTTGATTTCCTCCTTGTCAAACTCTGCGCCGACTGCGGACAGCGTAGCCGGGGTCGGGGGCATAGTTGCCGCCTGCCGCAGCAGGATTGCAAGCTGTTCCGGGGTCACATTGGCAGTGCGCACCATGTCGGCAACTTCTGCCGCCGATTCCTCCTGAATGCGCCGTTCCAGAATCGCAATGCGGTTGTTCAGCTTGATGCGGCGTTCCTGCTCCTTTTTGAGCATCGCCTTGAGCTTTTCCAGTCTTTCACCCATAAAAATCCTCCATTTCATTTTGAAAGCCGCCCAAAACCTGCGAGATACTTCTCCCAGTAGGACGAGTGAATGTTTGCGTACTTGATGGGGTCTCCGGCGCTGACCATCATGCCGTTTCCGAGGTAAATGCCTACATGACTTTTCCCCGGCGTATCATACGTTCCTTCAAAGAAAACAAGGTCTCCGGGTTTTGCTTCTGCTTCGGAAATGTGCTGGCTTTTCTGCCATAATCCGTTTGCCGTCGTGCGTCCCACATCGTAGCCGTTCTGGTTGTAGACCCAGCAGACATAGCCGCTGCAATCAAAGCCTGTTTCCGGAGTAGAGCCGCCCCAGACGTAGGGTGTTCCCACATACTTTTGGGCTTCCTTGTAGATGGCGGCAAATTCGCTGTCTGTCAGGGCTTCTGCCGGAACGGTATAGTCGATGCCCGGTGTGCCGGAGCCATCCGAGCCACCGGGCGGCAAGCCTCCATTAAAAAGATAAGGTCTGCCACCCAACGTATCCTGAAAGATCTCGTAGCGTTTCCATTGGTCAGCATCCAATTCTTCCCGAATGACCACTTCCAAACCACGGTTCACCAGCTTGGTGTGGAAGATCTTGTACTCGTAGGGCACCTGCGTGGGAACCGGGATTCCCAACGGGCTGATGACCCAGACAGTCATATACCGTATCTGCACCTCCACCCATGTGGTCAGCTTGTATTGCTTGGCAAAAGTTTCCTTGAGTTTTGCTTGCACCTCGCTGCGGGTGTAATCGTCGTAGAGGGTGGTCAGGAATGAAGTGAGCTGCCAAGGATCGTGTTCAATAGCATCCAGATGGTATCGGTATTCGTTATAGCCGGGGTGGTCGGTAGGGGTTCGCTTGATCTTTTTATCCAGTTCCTTTTCCAGCTTCTTGTAGTCCTGCTCTGCGCCCCGGATGTCCCTGTCCTCGGCAGAATACATGGTCTGCCCGGACACCTGTGTGCCGCCGGAAAAAAGGATGCCGCAGGAGGAAAAGCCGGACATCACCATGAGGATGAGCAAAAGAAAAACGCCCACGATCACCAGAACGTGTGCGTTGCCCTTGGCGGCATTCATCAGCCCTTTTACGGCGGTACTGACGGCAGTTTTGCCTTTCTCCACTGCCTGTTCCACGCCGGACCGGGCAGCAGATGCACCGTTGGATACCGCCTTACCGCCTGCGGTCTGCGCTGCCGTGCCCGAATGGGCGGCGGCATAGTAGCTCTGCCGGATGTCGTGCTTCTGCCGCCACCGGGAAAGCCAGTTGGAGCCGCCCTCGCCGGTGCCGGACGTGCCTGCATCTTGTGCCGAGGTCGGCTTCTGCACGGAAGATTTTGCGGTTTTGGCACCCTTCTTGCCCTGCATTTTGGCTTTCTTCTTGAGTTTGCGGGCGTATCTGCACTTGGAAATATCCCTGACATTGCCAGCCGCCTTTTCGCCCTCGCTCAACGCCTTCACACCGATGTTTTCATCCTCGTACTGGTCAACTTCGTGATGCACCGCAGACCGGGCGGCATGGGCGGCGTACATCTCTCGCTTCTGCGCCTTGCTCAACCGGCGCAGATCGTCCGGGGTCAGTTCAGCCTTGCCAAAGCGGAGGTGCTGCGCCTTTTCCTTGGCTTTGTCCGTGTCCAGCTTCAGCTTTTTCTTTTTAGGCTGTGTCTGCTCGACCTTGGCTTTCTCCGGGGGCAAACGGGTCTTTTTTGCAGACGTTTCCTCTTTGAAGTTCAGCTTCGGATTGCTCATTTCTGCGCACCCTCCGAAACCTCACCCAGCTTGGTGGTCATAATGCGGTACAGTTCCAGATCGGTCGGGAAACGGTCTACGAAGGGCAAAATGACATTGCCGAAAAACAGCAGCCCTTCGCCCTCGCCGGAGTGGGTCACATAGGAGAGCTGATGCGGCGAAATATTGAGCTGTTTTGCAAGGATCTGCCTATCGCCATTTGCCTGATTGAGCATATACACAAAGTCTGAGTTCTCAAAAATGTTCGATACTTCAGGGCTTGCCAGCAGATCTTTGACGTTCTGCGTTAGGGCTGTCGGAATGCCGCCCCACTTACGGAAACGCTTCCAAATCTCCACGGAATAAGCAGCAGTCTGCTCTTCCTTCAAGAGCAAATGGAACTCGTCTGCATAGTACCGGGTGGATTTTCCCGCACTGCGGTTGGCGGTGACACGCCCCCACACGGCATCCTGCACGATGAGCATACCCAGCTTTTTGAGCTGCTTGCCCAGCTGCTTGATGTCGAAGCAGACGATGCGGTTGTGGATGTCCACGTTGGTGTGGTGGTTGAAGATGTTCAAAGAACCCTTAACGTAAATCTCCAACGCCGCCGCCACATGGCGCGCTTCCGGTTCGTCCTGAGTCAGCAGAGCGTTGTACAGATCTTCCAGCAGGGGCATATTTTCCGGGGTGGGATTCTCGAAATACTTGCGGTAGACCACATGAACACAGCGGTCAATGACCGTCTTTTCCACAGGTTGCAAGCCCTCTTTTCCGCCTACCACCAGTTCACACAGCGACAGAATAAAGTCAGCTTTCAACGCCAGCGGATTGTCCTCCTCACTGTAATTGCTGTTGATGTCCATGGGGTTGATATACTGGGTGCTGGCGGGGCCGATGTGGATAACCTGTCCATGCAGACGCTCCACCAGCGGAGCGTACTCTGCTTCCGGGTCGCAAATGATAATATCATCGTCCGTCACCAGAAATGCGTTGGTGATTTCACGTTTTGCTGAGAAACTTTTGCCAGAACCGGGAGTGCCCAGAATCAGGCCGTTGGGGTTTTTCAGCTTTTTGCGGTCCACCATGATGAGGTTGTTGGACAGGGCATTCAAGCCGTAGTACAGCGATTCTTTTCCACTCTGGTACAATTCCTGCGTGGTAAAAGGGATGAAGATAGCGGTGCTGCTGGTGGTCAGTCCCCGCTGAATTTCGATCTGGCAATCCGCCAGCGGCAGGCTGCTCATCAGCCCCTGTTCCTGCTGGAAATCCAGACGGCACAGGTTGCAGTTGTGCTTCTGTGCAATGCTGGATGCCTGAAAAACATTGTTTTCCAGTTCCTGCTCCGTGCGCCCGGTGTTCAACACCAGAAAGGTGACGAGGAACATCCGCTCGTTCTGGCTCTGCAATTCCTTCAGCAGGGCTTTTGCATCTCTGCCGTAGGTTGCCAAATCCGACGGAATGATGTCAATATCATATCCGGCACGGATTGCCTTCTTCTGTTCCTCGATCTTGCTGCGGTCCAGTTCCGTGATGGTGCGCTTGACCGTCTTAATGGCCTTGTTCTGGTCAACGGACTGGATGTGCATGGTGACGATCTGGGACGAATCCATGTCCAGAAAATCCTTCAAAAGTTGGTCGCTGATGTCGGATGCCGTGATGCTCAGAAAGCTGGCAGCGCAAAAGATGCCGCCCATCTGGAACGTCCGGGAGTTTTTGAAGGCAAAGACGGTGGGCGCAATGGCATCCTTCACCGAAAGGCCGCTTTTCACAAGGTCTTTCCAGTCGAAGTGAAACTTGGATGCGCCGTCCATGTTGAACATATCATGCATGAGTTTCAGCCGCTGGACACCATTCAGGGGCTTTGCCTGCACCCCCAGCCGGTGAAAGTTGTTGAGCAGGTCGTTCTGGATGTGGTCGAGCCGGGGTTTGACCTGCGCCATGCTTTCGCCCTCCACCCCAAAGGTGATGAATTTGGTCTTGGTCAGACCATTATTGCCCTTGGCAAGTTGCTGGCGCAGCATCTGGGAATACTCGGCACGAACATCGTCAAAGCCGTCCTTCTGGAACGGAATGCGGATGCTCTTTTCAAACTCGGTGCTGTCGGTTGCCATGTTCACAAAGGACAATTCAAACTTGATGCTGGAATCGAAGAAGTTCAGAAAACTGCACCATTCCTCGAAAATCGCCGTCTTATCCTCCTGCTGGGCGAGCTGGTAATTGATGTCCTGATACTGGATGGTGCGGGTGTAGTAGCCGGGACGGACACGGCAGGTGCCGTCCTCAAACATCCGCTGCATGGGGATGGACTGCTGGGCGGTCCGGGGCACAGCAGGCTTTGCTTTCTGCCTACGCTTCTGCGTAGACTGCGGCTTGCTGTGCTTACCGGTCTTTTTCCAAAACGGAATCATAGGTCATGCCTCCCTTCATCAAAATCGCATAGTAGTTGTTGGTCTTGTAGGGGCGAATCTTCGGGCGGAGAAACCGGGACTGCACATAGTACGACATCAGCTTTTCCATGGGCTGGCCGTTTTTCTCGTACATTCCAAGGAAGAACGCCGGCAGCATCACCGCCATCATGCCGAGGGTGGCGGCAGTGTTGCCGCCGGAATCTCGGAGAACAAAAAACAGCGGCACTCCAATGAGAGCCGCTGTGCCAAAGCAGACAAGCTGCCGTTTGGTCAGGTTGAATGCCGCTTTGGATTTGACCTTGGTCAAATCACGGGGCACAGAGATATACGCAGCCAAGTAAGCACCTCCTTTAATGCGCTCCGAGGACGGATTTTGTCACGGAACTGGTCTTGAACAGGCTGAAACAGAGCAGAACAGTGTAGCCCACAATGCTCCAAATGGAGTTGATGGCGTCCCCGGAAATTGCCACGCTCTGGATCAGCACGGCATAAATCGCCACGCAGATGAGGATGAGAAAGCCTTGAAAGCCCAATGCGAACAGGCATTTCAGGTAGTTCTGCCCCATGTGCGACTGCTCGTGGTTGCCCCATGTTGCCATGGGGATGGGCGCAAGGCTCACCATGCAATATATCTCAATCATACGCCCGTACACGATGACGAAAATGATAATGCTCAAGATCCGCATGGTGATGCCGATGAAGAAACTTTGCAGGAAAAGCCCGAACAGGGGACCAACGTCCATGCTCATCAAACTGGCCTCCAGCATAGATAGCCCGATATCGTTGACGCGGGTGTTTCCGGCAATGATGCCGCTGGAATCGGACACCACCTTTTGGGTGATGTCGAACACCGCCATGATGATGTCGAAGGTGTTGGAGATCATCCACACCGAAATGGCAGTCTTGAAGATCCATTTCATCAGCAGGACAGGCTCAAAATTTGCCATGTTGTTGTGCTGAGTGATCATCTCGATCAGCTCATAACAGGCAATGAAGGTCAAAATCACACCTGCAATGGGCAGCACCACATTCCGGGAGAGGGCTTCTATCATGGCAAAAACGCGTGGCTCAAAGCTGGAAGGCTTGGTGCCCACCTGCTGGGCGATGTTGCCTACTTGGGTATTCACATCGTCGAACAGACCGGAAAGGTTTGACATAATGCCTGCCGTCAGGATGCCTTTGATCCAGTCGGCAATGGCTTTGAGAACGGTTTCCATTCAGTCACCGTCCTTAGCTGAAATGATTGATGAGGGTCTTGAGAAAATTCAGGAGAAAAATAATGTGGGTCAAAAACTGCATAATAGCACCGCCTTTCGTGGATGGGTGGAGATTCGTACCGCAATGCGCTCCTTATGATAAAGGCTGTTATCCACAGCAGAGATGGAGCGATTGCGTATGTACAGGCGGGATAAACCCGCCTGCGGCTCTTAGCCGAACAGACCGCTCAGCAGAGGAATCAGGGTGATGCCCACCAGAGCAACGCCGCCGCCAGCCATGAGCTGCTTCATGCCCTGAGACTTGGAGCCGGGGTTGTCGTTGCCGTAACCTTCCAGCAGGTTGATGGCACCCCACACGCCGAGACCGGCACCCAGAGCGACAACCAGAGTCTGAAGAACTTCGATAGCAGAGTTAAAGAATTCCATAGTCGTTTCTCCTTTATAAATGAAAGTTGCAGACCGTCCGTACACACCCGAAACCATAGATGTTGTGCCGTAAACTGCGGCAGAAGTGGGCTTGCTGGTGTACCTCTCTGGTCAAAAATAAAACCGCCTACCGGGTCAGGCAGACGGGAGCGAATCAGCGTCCACCACGATGAACTCATCACCGGGGTGGATCTTTTCTTTTCGGTTCAGATATTTTTCAATATCGAAGGTGTTTTTGGGGTCGTAGTCGGAGGTCAGCTTGTAGTTGGGGTGCTGGGTCAGGTCGTACTTGTCCGAAAGAAACGGTCTGACACCACGCAACTGCAAAATGCATTTGCCGCCGTCCAGCACCGCCAGCTCGTCCCGGCTCAATAATTCGTGCCCCATCTTTTGGAAGGTAGTGCCGTAGCTGGGGCTGTTGCCACGGGTGTCCGAGGTGTTGAATGCGTCGATGGTCTCCTTGCCCAGCATCTCCGAAAGGTCTTTCAGGGTGGTGGGTTCGGAGCCGCCGAGGAAAATTTGAGAATCCATGTTGCCCACGATGGTGTCTGCATTGTCCTTGTAGATGGCTTTCAACTGGCTTCTCGCCTGCAGAACAAGGCAGGCAGAGATCTCACGGCTGCGGATAGTCGCCACCAGTTTTTCCAGATTGGGAATCTGCCCGATGTTGGCACACTCGTCGATCAGGCACCGCACATGGACAGGCAGCTTGCCGCCGTACACATCATCTGCCTTGTCGCACAGCAGATTGAAAAGCTGAGTGTAGACCATCGAGATCAGGAAGTTGAAGGTGGAATCCGTGTCCGACATGATGAGGAACAATGCCGTTTTCTTATCGCCCAGCGTGTCCAGTTGCAGCTCATCGTACATGGTGAGGTCACGCAGTTCCTGAATGTCGAAGGGGGCGAGCCGTGCGCCGCAGGAGATCAGGATGGATTTTGCGGTCTTTCCGGCAGCCAGCTTGTAAAGTTTATACTGCCGCCCGGCAAAGCTGTTGGGCTTCTTTTTTGCCAGTTCTTCAAACAGCAGATCCACCGGGTTCTGGTATTCCTCGTCGTCCTCCAGCACTTGCATGGTGTTCAGCATTTCCAGCAGAGTAGCGAAGTTTTGCTCCTCCACCGGGGCTTCATAATGCAGATAGGCGATCAGGGCAGTCAGCAAAAGACGTTCACTTTTCTCCCAAAATGGATCGCCGCCGCTGCCTTCTCCCTTCGTGTTGGTCATCAGGGTCGTGACCAGTTTCAGAATGTCTTTTTCGCTGTGGACATAAGCGAAGGGGTTATAGTGCATCGACTTTTTGAAGTTAATGGTGTTCAGGATTTTCAGCTTGTAACCGTTCTTCAGAAGTGCGTTCCCGCACTCGACCACGATACTACCTTTCGGATCGGTGACGACATAGGAGCTGTGGCACTGAAGCAGATTCGGCTTCAACCAAAAGCGTGTTTTACCTGAACCGGAACCACCCACCACCAGCACATTTTTGTTCCGGGCATTCTTGGGGTCCGGCGGACGGTTGCTCATCATCAACCGTTCCGTTTTGGTCAGGATAATGTTGTCGGCAAACTTGGGAGCCATGAACGGCTCAATATCCTTGGCGGTGCCCCACCGGGCAGAGCCGTACTCCATGCCGTGGCGGTACTTCTTGGCGTTTTTTCCACGCAAATAGACCGCCAGCCGTAACCCTGCACCGCAGCACAAACCCACCAGAATATCAAGCGGATGCAGGCTGGGCAGAGGGTTTGCAAACGCCAGCGGAACGGTGCCCATCATGGACATGATCTTATCGCCCAGTTCCTTGCCCTCCGCAAGCCGCCACGCTTCGCCAAAGTTCGTTGCCACAAGCCCCAGCAAAATATAAGGCAGATACAGTGCCAGCCATTTTGTGAGCTTTTTCGTGGTCATAGGCCGCGCTCCTGTTCCTTGTGCCGGACTTTGCCGGGGAGTTCTGCCGCCGCCTGCACCAGTTCATGCAGTTTTGCCAGCACCGAGGGGCGTTTGTCTTTGTTGAGCAGAGATGTCGAATACTCTTTGAACGCCGAGTTGAAGGCTTCTGCGTCCGGGGCTTTGAAAAAGACCAGATACCGGGGCGGCACTTCAGAGCTGTCCTTGCGGATAGCGTAGTCGATGCCGTACTTTTTGGCATAGCGTTCCAGCCCACGGATGCCGGTCTTGTTGATCTCCACGCTGGACACGCCCCGGTTCTGCCGCAACAGAGTGCGGACGCTCTGCTTGCCTTGGGATGCCTTGGACTGGTACAGCCGAAGCGCCGCTTTTACCGCCCGCAGGACAGTCCGGGCAGACAGCTTTGTGGTGGAGATCATAATGTTGAATGACTTTTGTTCGATTTCTTCCTGCACTGCCATCACCTCCCATGCAGCAGGATGCTTTTAGCGTTCATGCTCTGCCGGGGGCTTGGTGCGGGGCTTTTCTGCCGGAGGTTCATCAGGCGCCGGCAGCACCAGCAGACGGTTGCCCAGCTTCAGAAAGGCTTCCGGCTGATGAAAAAGCTGCTCATACTTCTGCGCCATCTCCGGGGTCAGGGATGCAAAATCCTCCTCGCCCAGTCCCACTACAAGAAAGTCTCCGGCAACGGCATCATACATTTCTCCGTTTTCATCCCGAAGGGCACGGTTCAGGGGCAGTCCCATGAGCTTGCCGTCATCGTTGTAGACGATGGCAACCGGGTCATCAGCAAAGGGGTAGCTTGCACCGATAAAGCCGCCCACCGCCTGCTGCAAGGCTTTCAGGTCGTTATCGATCTCGACCTGCTGCGGATACTGCCCCGGTGCAATTTTCAGCACCGACAAGGTATTTTCTTCCATGCGAATCCTCCTTTCCGTTCAGACTGATTTCGCCGCTCCGTGCCGCCTGCATCAGAGCCGCCACGAAGAAGCCGAAAAAAGCACCTGCTTCAAAAAATGCGAAACCGATAAAAAAGTTCAGCATGGCACACCTCAGTCAATGCAGATGCAGGTCAGCTTCTGCCCATCTGCCATCAGGGTGGTGCTGTGGCTTTCCAGATAGGTCTGAAAGCGGTAAATATCCTCCACCGTCAGGGATACGATGGAACTGTGCCCATCGGTGCGGTAGAAGATGACCGGACCGGTCAGGTACCGCTTGCCTGCCAACTTGAGGACCTGCGCCGGATTGTAGCTGATAAACAGCGGCGCATCCTTCACGGAAATCAGGGCATCGTCCTCGTCAAAACAAGGCAGAACGGAAGGGGCATCCTCCTCCATGATAATGGTCAGCTCCATGTCGGGGCCGATGGCGGCAAGGTAGACATTCTCGCTCGCCATTTCGCTCAAGCAGGATGCCGCCTGCTTCAGCATGGTCAGGATGTTCACATCCACCGTGATCTGCGGGGCGTGAGTTGCGGAGTGAAAAGGAATCGTGTTGTTCATAGGCATTACCTCCAAATTTTTGCAAACAAAAAAGACCCCATCGGGTCTTACGTTACGGGTCAGCGTTCGTTGCGGCGCTGCTGCTTTTTCTGCCACGCATCCAGAAGCTGGATGATCTTCTCCTCCATCTGTTTGGGCGTGTAGCTGCGGGGAAAATACTTCCGCAGGGTCTCGTTTTTGATGGTCACAGTGTCTTTCTCGCTCTTTTTCTCCTGTCCCATCACATCAAAGGCTTTTTCGTAGCTGAACTCTCCCTGCTGTGCCATCTTCTTCAGTTGCTGTGCCTGCGATAAGGACGGCGCATTCTGGGTATCCTCCATGGCTTCTAAAAAATCCCGCTGTTGGCTTTCGTCCAGATAGGACAACTCCACAGCGGGATTAAAAGCGATTTTCTTTTCGTCTACCATGTCCAGCAGTTCGGGGACAAGGTTGGTCAGGCGGATGAAACGCTGGACTTGTCTGCCACTTTCTCCGCTCTCCTTTCCGACAACATCGGCGGTTTCAAAATTCCCGACAAGTTGTCGGGAATTTTCTTTTGACGGTCTACCGCTAGTTCTTCGCATGGCATCCAGTTTCATCTTGTACGCCAAAGCCCTTTCACTGGGCAGGATGTGTTCACGCTGAAGGTTGGAATCCACCATCAATATCACAGCGGCATCATCTGACATCTGCCGCACAATGACCGGCAGAGTGTCCAGCCCGGCAAGTTTCGCCGCATACTGACGGCGGTGCCCGGAGATGATCTCGTAGCCGTCACCCTCCGGGCGGGGTCGGGCAATCAGCGGGGCCAGCACCCCGTACTGTGCAATGCTCTCCACCGTCCGGGTCATAGCTTCATCGTCCAACACCTTGAAAGGGTGGTTGGTGAAGGGGTGCAGTTCGTCGATGGGAATTTGCTGCACCTGTTC
>ENA-UEQY01000939-UEQY01000939.1-human-gut-metagenome-genome-assembly--contig:-NODE-939-length-17655-cov-4.545910_pt1 | contig 17655 bp, 13 predicted proteins | sample MGYA00242949_ERZ507949 | MGnify/ENA primary metagenome ERZ507949 (study PRJEB26167, sample SAMN06115403) | human gut metagenome | host: Homo sapiens | place: China:Jiangsu | collected 2016-07-06... | reverse complement strand
AAAACTCCTGAACTCACGACCCCGAAAGAGATCGTCTGGATCGACGGCTCTGAGGCCCAGCTCGAATCCCTGAGAAAGATCGCCGTGGAAACCGGCGAGCTCATCAAACTCAATGAAGAAAAGCTGCCCGGCTGTTATCTCAACCGCAGCGACGTGAACGACGTGGCGCGTGTAGAAGGCCGGACCTTTATCTGCTCGAAGACCCGCGAGGCCGCAGGCCCGACGAACAACTGGATGGACCCAGACGAGATGAAGGCCAAGCTCCACGAGATCCTGCGCGGCGCGATGACCGGCCGCACCATGTACATCATCCCCTATTCGATGGGCGTGATCGGCACGCCGTTTGCCAAGTACGGCATTGAGATCACCGACTCGATCTATGTTGTGCTGAACATGGCGATCATGACGCGCATCGGCACAAAGGTGCTCGAGGCGCTCGGTGACAGCAGCGATGTGATCCTCGGCGTGCACACCAAGGCCAAGCTCGACCCCGAAAACCGCTACATCGTTCACTTCCCGGAGGAGAACAAGATCGTCTCGGTCAACTCCAACTACGGCGGCAACGTGCTGCAGGGAAAAAAGTGCTTCTCGCTGCGCATCGCCTCCGAGCTCGGCCGCCGCGAGGGCTGGCTGGCCGAGCACATGCTCATTCTCGGCATCGAGAACCCGCAGGGTGAGGTGCGCTATGTGACGGGTGCGTTCCCGTCCGCATGCGGCAAGACGAATCTCGCCATGCTCATCCCGCCCGAGGGCTACCGCAAAAACGGCTGGAAGTGCTGGACCGTCGGCGACGACATTGCCTGGCTGCGCGTCGGACCGGACGGCCGTCTCTGGGCCGTGAACCCGGAAAACGGCTTCTTCGGCGTCGCCCCCGGCACGAGCGAAAAATCCAACCCGAACGCGCTCGCGTCCACGAGCCGAAACACCATCTTCACCAACGTCGTGCTCAATGAGGACGATATGACCGTCTGGTGGGAGGGCATGACCAAGCAGCCGCCCAAGGGCCACCTGCGCAATTGGAAGGGCGAAGTGTGGGACGGCAGCGACGGTACGCGCGGCGCGCACCCGAACAGCCGCTTCACCGCCCCGGCGGAAAACTGCCCGTGCATCAGCGAGGAGTTTTTCAAGGGCACCGGCGTGCCGATCAGTGCGATCATCTTCGGCGGCCGCCGCGCAAAGACCGCGCCGTTGGTCTACCAGTCCCGCGACTGGGCGCACGGCGTGTTCGTCGGCGCGACGATGGCCTCGGAGACGACGGCCGCTGCGACCGGTGCCGTCGGCGTTGTGCGCCGCGACCCGATGGCCATGCGTCCGTTCTGCGGTTACAACATGGCAGACTACTGGCAGCACTGGCTCGACATGGGCAAGAAGCTGCCGAATGCGCCGAAGATCTTCAATGTCAACTGGTTCCGCACCGATGACAACGGCCGCTTCCTGTGGCCGGGCTTTGGCGACAACCTGCGCGTGCTCGAGTGGATCCTCAAGCGCTGCTTTGATGAGGTGGGCGCGGACGAGACGCCCATCGGCTATGAGCCGAAGCCCGAGGACATCAACCTCGACGGCTGCGGCGTGACGGTCGAGACGCTCCGTCAGCTGCTGACGCTCGACGCCGGGAGCTGGCGCGAAAACTGCGCGGGCATCCGCGAGTATTTCGAGCAGTTCGGCGACAAGCTGCCGCACGAGCTGCGTGATGAGCTCGAGGCGCTGGAAAAGGCGTTTGCCGAGTAAAGAGATGCATAAAAAATCCCGCTGTCCCATGGGACAGCGGGATTTTTTTGTGTGCCGCAGTGCGCTGTGATCTCTCTCGACGAGGCCCGGCAGAGCGGTCCTCGTTGGAGCTAAAACAGCAGCGACGCCGCGCCATACGTCACAACGGCGACGATGATGCCGGCCGTGACGACGCCGAGCGCGATCGGCGGAAAGGCCTCCCTGACGCGCATCTCCAGCATGGCGGCGATGAGCGAGCCCGTCCACGCACCGGTGCCCGGCAGCGGGATGGCCACAAAGAGGAACAGGCCCCAGAAGCGCGCACGGCGCACGGTGTCGGACTTTTTGAGCGCACGCTGCTCCATGCGCGTGACAAAAGCATTGAGCCGCTCGCTCTTCGTGCGCAGCCACGCGAAGATCTTGCGGATGAAGAGTACGATGAACGGCACCGGCACGAGGTTGCCGACGATGGACACCGCGATGGCAGCGCGGTAATCCAGCCCGTGCGCCACGCCGATCGGGATCGCGCCGCGCAGCTCGAGCACCGGCACCATAGAGATGAGGAAGGTCATAAAGAGCTTCCCAAACAGGCTGTTCCAAATCTTCAAATTCGAATCCTCCGAGAAAAGTATCCGGTCGTCAGCGGCGGAAGTGGACGATCTTCCCCGCCCCGTCCATGAGCGGCTTGCGGTTGAGCAGAAGCAGCAGCGCGATGCACACGCCCTGCGCGAGCTTCCAGCCCGGCAGCTGCAGGACGATGAAGAGCGTCTGCACCGTCAGCAAAATGCAGTTTTCCGTGACGCCGACGACGTAAAACCGAAACGGGATGAACTTGCGCGCATCGACCGCACGGATGACAAACACGACGAAATAACTCGCGCACGTGGCAATGGCTGCGCCCTGCACGCCGAGCTTCGACGGGATGAGCAGGAAGTTGAGCGCGATGTTGAGCACCGCGCCGATCATGGACGTGAAAAACGTGCGCTTGCTGCGCTTTTCGACCATGTAGACACTGCCGAGATAGCTCACGAACGCGGAAAAGACCATGGCCATGCCGAGCACCGGCACATACAGCCATGCGCCGTAATACTGCTCGGTCGTGAGCACATGGATCTCCGGCACGGCAAAGGCGATGATGCACGCACCAGCGAGGAACATCACCGACTGGAACGAGCACCAGACCTTCGAGAAAAAGCGGATATGCTCACGCCGGCTGCCCTGCGCCTCGGAGACGGCGGAAAACTGCCACGCCTCCATGAAAATGCTCGACACGAGCGACAGGATCGTCGGCATCTTGTACGACACGGCGTAGATACCGTTGGCGTCCACGCCGAGGTAGGCCGTGACCATATAGCGGTCGGACACGCTCGTGATCCACCAGAACACCGTCGTCGGGATCATGGGGATGCTGTAGGCCAGCATCTCCCGCGCGGCTGCCCAGCCGGGACGCAGCATCAGCTGCCGCCAGAGCCGCTCGCGCACGACCAGAAACAGCGTGCACGCCAGATCCGCCAGCGCGACCGAGAGCACATAGCCCGTGATGCCCATGCGCAGGCCGACGAGGAAGAGGACGTTGAGCCCGATGACGAGCGCGGTATTGACCATGCCCTGCACGGCGAAGAGCGCCGTGTGCCCCTCGGCACGCACGAACTGCGCGCACAGCGCGTGCAGACACGAGCACATCGTGTACAGCGCGATCAGCCAGAGAAAGCCGTCAAACTGCGGGAAGAGCCCCAGCAGCGGCAAAATGGCCACGAGCAGCACAGCGCCCGCAAGGATCGTATACACGCCGACGGAGAAAATGTTCCGCCGCTGCTCGGTGTGATCCACGGCAAAGCGGAACACGCCGTCCGTGATGCCGAGACTGATGAGCGGAAAAAGCAGATTGGCCGTCTGCGTGATGAGATCGGCGGTGCCGTAATCCGCCGGTGTGAGATAGCTCGTGTAAAAGCGCACCATGAAAAACACCAGCAGCTTGCTGCCGAAGGTGCCGAGGCTGATGAGCATGGTGTTGGACACGAGCGTTTTGTATTTGTTGTTCGACATAGGCGTACCCGTGTTTCTGCCCGCGCAAGCAAATATTCTGCCGGTTCGACAGGCGCAGACAGAGATAGTATAGCACAGTCGGGGCAAAAGCGGAATTCCTTTTTGCCGTCCGGCATGAAAAAGCGCAAAAACCGCCCGCGCTTCAGCCCGCGCGGGCGGCAGACATCAGTGCGTGTAGTAGGCGAGCGCCGCGCTGTCGGCAACGATCGCGGCACAGCTTCCAGCAGCGAGCGCCTCAAAGCAGGCCTTCGACCCGCCGGTGACGCGCTGGGCGGCGCCGAAGTTTTTCATGAGCTTCTCCTCGCTCGAGAGGGCCGCCATGTACGTCTCGTCCGTGCCGAGCAGGACGGTCGTGCCCTTGAGACTGCTGCCGGTGCGGTACTTCGAGTCGCCGCGCACGATGAGCAGAAGCCGGTTTTCCAGATACGGCGCGGTGAGCGTCATCTTCTGTTTTTTCTTGCTGTCCTTGCTGTCAGTCTGATTGAGCACCATGCCGCCCCATGCACAGTCGACATTGCCGCTCGAAAGCTCCACGTAGGCGTTGCGGTTTGCGATGGACTGATACTGCAGCGTCCAGCCGAGGCGAGCGCAGACCGCCTGCGCCAGCTCCACGTCAAAGCCACTGTAGCCGTCGCCGTCGGCGTAGCTCATGGGGAAGCGCTCCTCATTGAGCCCCATGATGAACGTGCGCTGCGGAATGTCGCCGAGCGCATCGAGTGCACCGGCATCGCTGTCGAAGGTCGTGTTATCCGTGCCGAACCACTTGAGCGCAAGGCTGTGGATCGTCCCGTCGGCGGCAAGCACCTTGAGCGCGGCGTTGACATACACCGCCGCCTGATCCCCGTCGCGAAAGCCGATGCGAAACTGCTCCGTGCTGAGTGTCTTGACCACACGGTAGCTGCCGACGGTCTTGCTGCACGCCGCGCAGCAGCACAGCGTGAGCGCGAGCAGCAGCGCCGCGATCCGTTTGCTGTATTTCAAGGGAAACCCTCCCGAAAGAAGAAATCAAAAAAGCGCATCGAACACCGATGCGCTTTTTATCATACCGAATAACGACCGGTCATGCAAGAGGAAAACCCTGAATTTTCTCTTACATTTTCGTCACGGACGCTCATTATAGCGCGCGAGGAACTGCTTCGTGCGCTCCTGCTGCGTGTCGCCGAAGACCGCCTCGGGTGCGCCCTGCTCGACGATGACGCCGCCGTCCATGAAGATGACCTTGTCGGCCACAGCGCGGGCAAAGGCCATCTCGTGCGTGACGATGACCATGGTCATGTGCTCCTCGGCGAGGGCGCGGATGACCTTGAGCACCTCGCCCGTGAGCTCGGGATCGAGCGCGGAGGTCGGCTCGTCGAAAAACAGGATCTCGGGGTTCATCTCGAGCGCGCGCGCGATGGCCACGCGCTGCTGCTGGCCGCCGGAGAGCTGGCAGGGATAGGCGTCGGCCTTGTCGCCGAGGCCCATTTTTTCGAGCGTCTTGCGCGCCGAGGCTTCGACCTCGGCACGGTCGCGCTTCTGGACGCAGACGGGCGCGTCCATGACGTTTTTGAGCACCGAGTAGTGCGGGAAGAGATTGAACTGCTGGAAAACGAGCCCGAAGTAGTTGCGGATCTGCTTGAGCTCCGCCTTGTCGGCGTAGACGGCGGTGCCGTCGTCGCCGGTGCGCGCGGCGTAATGCCCGTCAAAGCAGACCTCGCCGGAGTCGATGCGCTCGAGCAGCGTGGCGCAGCGCAGCAGCGTGGATTTGCCGCTGCCGCTCGGGCCGATGATGGCCACGACCTCTCCCTTTTCGACGCTCAGACTGATGTCCTGCAGGACCTGCAGTTCGCCGTTATTAAAGGACTTCTTGACGTGATTGAGTTCCAATACGCTCATGACAGCACCTCCTTACTTATAGTAGTCCATGCGCTTTTCGATCTTGCCCATGACAAAATCGACGATGGCGTTAAAGACGAAATAGAACACGCCCGCCACGAGAAACGGCGTGAAGCTCGTCTGCGAGTTTGCGATCTGCTTGCCGATGGTGAACATCTCCTGATACGAGACCGTGAAGGCCATGGAGGTGTCCTTGACCAGCGTGACGACCTCATTGGTGACGCTGGGCATGACGCGCTTGACGACCTGCGGCAGGATGATGCGCAAAAACGTCTGCGCCTTGGTATAGCCGAGGACGTTCGCCGCCTCATACTGTCCCGCCGGGATCGACTCGATGCCGCCGCGGTAGATCTCCGAGAAATAGGCCGCATAGTTGATGGCAAACGCGATGACCACGGGGATGAGCTTATTTTTCGACACCGCCGTACCGAAAAGATAGTACGGGCCGTAGGTCACGGCGATCAGCTGCAGCATCAGCGGCGTGCCGCGCAGCACGGCGACCACAAAGCGGGTCACGCTCGAGATGACCTTGCTCTTGCTCATGCGCAGGAAGGTGATGACCATGCCCAGCGGCAGGGAGAACAGGAGGGTCAGAAAGAAAATGGCGCAGGTCTTGCCGAGGCCCTCGCTCATCTTCGCGATGATAGTAAGTAATGTCATATAATTCCTCTATGATACGCGCACACTCCCGGAGGCCACGAAAGCCTCCGGGAGATGTGCCTGGATTTCACACTTATTTATTCAGGTAGGTCAGGTTGTTGACGATGTCGGGGTACTTCGCGGCGATCTTGGCATAGGTGCCGTTGTCGACTAGCTGCTGCACCGCGTCCTCAATGGTGTTGCACAGCTCCTGATCACCGGAACGGAAGGCGATGCCGTACTGCTCCGCGCCCAGCTCCTCGCTGAGGATGGTGAAGCCGCTGTTTTTCTGCGCATAGTCGGTGGCGACCGGCTTGTCGACGATCACGGCGTCAACGGCGCCGCCGCCCAGCTCGGTGAAGCACTTGAGGAAGCTGTCGCAGGTGGTGAGCTTGCCGAAGGTCTTGGCCAGGCTCTCCAGATCGCCGCCCTCGGTCAGCAGGGACTCGCCGGAGGTGCCGAGCTGCACGGCCACGTTCTTGCCGGCCAGATCGGCGGAGGACTTGATGTCGCTGCCCTCTTTGACCATGATGACCTGCGTGTTGTCATAGTAGGGGGTGGAGAGCACATAGCCGGCGTCCTTCATGCTGTCGAGAATGGTCATGCCCGACCAGACGCAGTCACACTCCTTGGAATCGAGCTGCACGAGCTTCTGATCCCAGTTGACACCGAACACCTGCAGATCCCAGCCGAGCAGGTCGCAGACCGCCTGGCAGATCTCCACGTCAAAGCCGGTGAACTTGCCGTCGTCGCCCAGATAGCTGAACGGGGGATACTCGGGATCGACGCCCATGATGAACGTCTTCTTATCGCCGGCCGTATCCTTGCTTTCGCCCTTGCCGCAGGCGCACAGCGCCAGGCACATTGCCAGCGCCAGCACCAGCGCGAGCACTTTGGTCATCTTTTTCATGTCGGTTCTCCTTCATATCTCAAATTTTTGTTTTGCTTGTTAGCACGCTGTTATATTACCACATTAGCACGATAAAGCAATAGCTTTTTTGCATTTTGTTGTGCAGATACTGCACAACCGTTTTCTGCCGCTCACCCGCCGTTTTTAGCCGGCCTCGTCTTGCAATCCGGGCATAAAACAGGTAAAATAAAAAGTTGTTGTTATTCTAAAAGGAATCCGGAGGGATCTCGTCATGCGTTATGACGCCGGAAGCTGTGACGTCGCCGTCGTCGGTGCGGGGCACGCGGGCATTGAGGCCGCGCTGGCCGCCGCCCGGCTCGGGCTGGACACCGTCTGCTTTACCATCAATATGGATGCCATCGGCAACATGCCCTGCAACCCCGCCATCGGCGGCACGGGCAAGGGCCACCTTGTGCGCGAGCTCGACGCGCTCGGCGGCGAGATGGCGCGTGCGGCCGATCAGGCCTGCATCCAGTACCGGATGCTCAACCGCGGCAAAGGGCCGGCCGTGCACTCGCTGCGCGCGCAGGCCGACCGGCGGAAGTATCAGGCCGTGATGAAGCACACACTCGAGCTGCAGCCGAACCTGCGCGTCAAGCAGGCGGAGGTCGTCGCCGTCGAGACGGAGGACGGGCATGTCAGCGCCGTCGTGACGGCAAACGGCGCCGTCTACCGCTGCCGCGCGGCAGTGCTCGCCACGGGCACGTATCTGCACGGGCGCACGATCGTGGGCGATGTGCTGCGCGATTCCGGCCCCGATGGGCTAGCGGCTGCCGGGCCGCTGGCCGAGTGCTGCAAGGCGCTGGGGCTGCGCATGCGCCGCTTCAAGACCGGCACGCCGCCGCGCGTAAACGCGCGCACGGTCGACTTCTCGCACATGGAGCTGCAGCCGGGCGACGAGGAGATCGAGCCGTTCTCCTTTTCCACCGTGCAGCCGGTCGAAAACAAGGCCGTCTGCTACCTCACCTACACCAACGAGCGCACACATGCCATCATCCGCGCGAACCTCGACCGCAGCCCGATCTACTCCGGCGTGATCGAGGGTGTCGGCCCGCGCTACTGCCCGTCGATCGAGACGAAGATCATGACCTTCCCCGACAAGCCGCGCCACCAGCTGTTCATCGAACCGATGGGGCTCGACACGGAGGAGCTCTACATTCAGGGCTTCTCCTCCTCCCTGCCGGAGGATGTGCAGATCGAGATGCTGCACACGCTGCCGGGACTCGAGCACGCGGAGATGACCCGCTGTGCCTATGCGATCGAATATGACTGCGTCGACCCGACGGAGCTGCTGCCGACGCTGGAGGCCAAGAAAGTGCCCGGCCTCTACGGGGCGGGGCAGTTCAACGGCTCGTCCGGCTATGAGGAGGCGGCGGTGCAGGGCTTTGTTGCGGGCGTGAACGCGGCGCTCAAGCTGCTCGGGCGCGCGCCGATGATCCTCCGCCGCTCGGACGGGTATATCGGCACGCTCGTGGACGATCTCGTGACCAAGGGCACGAACGAACCGTACCGCATCATGACCTCCCGCTCGGAATACCGCCTGCTGCACCGGCAGGATAACGCCGACGAGCGCCTGAGCGCCATCGGTCACCGTATCGGGCTGGTGTCGGAGGAACGCTTTGCCGCGGTGCAGGAAAAATACCGGCTGGTAGACGCCGAGTGCGCCCGGCTGGAGAAAACGCACCTCGCGCCGACCCCCGCGCTCGCCGCGATGCTCACCGCGCGCGGCACCGCGCCGACAAGCTCGGGCGTGAGCCTTGCCGACCTTCTGCGCCGGCCGCAGATCACCTATGCCGACCTTGCGCCCTTCGACTCCGCGCGGCCGGAGCTGCCGCACGTCGTGACCGAGCAGGCAGAGATCCGGCTCAAATACGCAGGCTACATCCAGCGCCAGCTGCGGCAGGTGGCGGAGTTCACCCGGCTCGAGGAGCGGCTGCTGCCGCAGGATCTCGACTATCGGGAGGTATCCTGTCTGCGGCTCGAGGCGCGGCAGAAGCTCAACGACATCCGTCCCGCGAGCCTCGGTCAGGCCAGCCGCATCTCCGGTGTCTCCCCCGCCGACATCACGACGCTGATGGTCTATCTTGAGAGCCGCGAGGGACAGAAGTAATATTATTGTACCGTTCCCGGACACCGTGTCGGTGTCCGGGAACTTTTTTCACGCAAAACCATCTTACCTCTTGACAGGTATGCCGCCGCATGGTAACCTAACTGTACCAACACGGTTAATACAGTTAATACGCTACGAAAGGTGGTGCTGCACTACGATCTCGATCAATTACCGCGATCCCCGGCCGATCTACGAACAGGTACGCGACGGGCTGCGCCGGCTGATCGTGTCCGGCACGCTGCCGCTGGGCGAGAAGCTGCCCTCGGTGCGTGAGCTGTCGACACAGCTGACCATCAACCCCAACACGATCCAGCGCGCCTACCGCGAGCTGGAGACGGAGGGTTACATCTGCTCCGTCGCCGGGCGCGGCAGCTACGTCTGCGCCCAGATCCCGGACGATCCCGCGCGGCAGGACGCGCTGCTGCAGCAATTTGACGCAGCCGTGCAGGAGCTGCTGTACCTCGGTATGCGCAGCGAGGAGCTGCGCCGCCGCATTCCGGAAGGAGGAACGAACCATGATTGAAATCAGAGACGTTGTCAAGACGTTTGACGGTTTCCGCGCGCTCGACGGCGTGACCATGACCGTGCCGCGCGGCGCGGTGTACGGTCTCGTCGGGCCGAACGGCGCGGGCAAATCCACGCTCATCCGCCACCTGACGGGCATCTACCGCCCGGACAGCGGCGTGATCGACATCGACGGCCAACCCGTGTATGAAAACCCGGCCGTCAAGGCGCGCATCGCCTACATCCCGGACGACGTGTTCTATTTCCCGCAGGCGACGATCCCGGACATGATGCGCTACTACCGCGGCATCTATCCGAAGTTCGACGCCGAACGCTATCAGAAGCTCGGCGAGGTGTTTCAGCTCGATCCCAAGCGTCAGATCCGCCGCCTGTCCAAGGGTATGCAGAAGCAGGCCGCGTTCTGGCTGGCGATGTGCCTGCGGCCGGACGTGCTCGTGCTCGACGAGCCGGTCGACGGGCTCGACCCCGTCATGCGTCGTCAGGTCTGGAATCTCGTGCTGGCCGATGTCGCCGAAAACGGCACGACCGTGCTCATCTCGTCACACAACCTGCGCGAGCTTGAGGACGTGTGCGATCATGTGGGCATCATGAACGGCGGCAAGGTCCTGCTCGAGCATCCGCTCGCAGAGCTGCAGGCCAACATCGTCAAGGTGTTCGTCGCCCTGCCGGACGAGGCACGGCTGCCCGAGGGGCTCGACATCCTGCACCGCAGCGCACAGGGACACCTGCACACGCTCATCGTGCACGGCGACGCCGCCGAGGTCATGAACCGGCTCTCGACCGCGCAGCCGCAGTATCTCGACGTCGTGCCGCTGACGCTCGAGGAGATCTTTATTTATGAACTGGGAGGTGCAGACTATGCCGTCAAAGACATCCTTCTGTAACGGGACGGAATTTCGCAAGTGCCTGTCGCGCTGGTGGCCGCTGTGGGTCATCTACGGTGTCATTCTGTTCATCCTGCTGCCGGGTGTGCTGCTCAACGCGCGCACGACGACACCGTATGTGTCCACCGAGCAGATCGGCTACCTCTCGAACGTCATTCTCTCCGAGACGCAGATGCTGCTGCCGCTGACGGCGTTTTGCGCGGGCCTGCTCGCAGCCGCCGCCATGTTCGGCTATCTGTACACGCCGCGCGGCGCGGGACTGGCCGCCTCCCTGCCGATCCGGCGCGGGTGCATGTTCCGCACGCACCTGCTGGCGGGTCTTTTGATGCTGCTTTCGGCCGAGGCCGTGGTCTTCGGTCTCGCCGTGCTGATCGAAGCGACACGCTTCACGCTCGTCATCGAGCCGCTGCTCATCTGGCTGGGCATACTCGCGCTCGAGACGGTCGTATTCTACGGTATCGCCGTGCTGTGCGCCATGTTCACCGGCCACGTGGTCATGCTGCCGTGCCTGTACCTGCTCGTGAACTTCATCGCCGTGGGCTTCCAGCTGCTCGTCGAGGCCGTGCTCTACACGTTCGTGTACGGCATGTCGGGCATGGTGTATCTGCCGGTCGACTGGCTCTCCCCGCTGGTGCTGTTCATGCGGCGCACAAGTGTCAGCAGAGACTACCTGCTGCGTCCGATCAGCGGCACGGGTGCGGAGGTCGCCGTCAACGGCTTCTCCGGCTGGACCTATCCGCTCGTCTGGGCGGCGTTCGCGCTGCTGCTGCTCGTGTGCGCGGGTCAGCTCTACCGGCGCCGCCGCATGGAGAGCGCGGGCGACACCGTCGCCATCCCGGTGCTCAAGCCGGTGCTGAAGTATATCGTGGCGCTCTTCGCCGGTCTGGCAATGCCGGTCGGCGTGTACGGCATGCTGCTCAACGTGCCGGCCTACCGGGCACATCTGGCGCCGTTCCTGCTGCTGGCAGTCCTCGGCGCAGCGCTCGGCTTTGTCATCAGCGAGATGGTCATCCGCAAGTCCCTGCGCATCCCGCGCACGGTCTGGCGCGGCTGCGCGGTCACGGCGGCCGTGTGCTGCCTCGTCGTGGTCGGCGCGAAGTGCGACCTCACGGGCTACGCCCGCCGCATCCCGGATACCGCGCAGGTCAAAAGCGTGCGCATCATCTGCAACGGTTACAACTCCACGTTCTCCGAGGCGCAGAACATTCAGGCCGTGGAGGACATCCACCGCGCCGTCGTGGCGGCGCGCGAAAAGATCACGGACGACACCAGCATCACCAGTCTGCAGCTGACCTACAAGCTCTCGAACGGCAAGGTGCTGATGCGCGAATACACGCTCCCCAATGCAAGCGCACGCCTGGCGCAGATCGAACAGGTGCTCAACTGCGACGAGGCGCGCACCACGCGCAACACGCCGGCGCTGCCAATGACGCTCGAGCACCTCACCTACGCCAACATCGGCTATGAGACCGAAAGCGGCGACTATCTGTACATGGAGCTCACGGCCGAGCAGGCGCTCGACCTGTACGAAAACGCCATCGTGCCCGACTGCGCGGACGGCACCATGGGCCGCGCCTGGCTGACCGACAGCGGCACGCGCATAAGCACGGCCTACGCCGTGACCATCGGCTATCAGCTCAGCCAATATGACCCGGCAACGGGCGAAACGACCTACGCCAATGTCAACTACACCCCGCTGACCGATTCCACGCGCACGCTCGCATGGCTGCGCGCGCACGACATCAAGCCGCTGCTCGAGGGCGACTCGATCAAGTACGGCGGCGAGCCTGACACGCAGCCGGCCATCAACACCTACGAAACGACTGACAGCAGCGTCGGCCGCTGACCCCCACAAACTGCATCCGCCGCCCGCACGAACCACGTGCGGGCGGCTTTTACGTCTCGTGTTCACAAATCAGACCCGATGTTCACAAATGCTTTCGGGAATATTCGAAAAATCTTCGCCCTTTGTTCATGCGCGTGTTACAAATATCGACTACGATATAGACACTTCAAAAACAACACAGCCGGGAGGCAAACAACATGAACGACGCTTCCAAGATCCCTGAAAACGAACAGCCGGAAAGCATCCCCACAGCATCGGGTGCAGCCCAAGAGGCGGACGCGAACACATCCGCGCAGGCACAGACGCCCGCGGACGACAACGCCGCTGCGGCGCGCACCTGCCCGCAGTGCGGTGCGGCGCTCAAGCCGGGCGCCAGCTTCTGCGCAAACTGCGGCGCGCCGGTGGACGACAGTGACGACGTGACCTACCACATCGTCCGCCCAGAGGCCGAGCGCAGCTATGCCGACGCGAACTTCCAGCCCAGCGGCGACGCGGCCAATACCCCGCCGCGCTACTACACGCCGGACGCCGACGCATGGGCGGAAAAGCCCAAACGCAAGCACCGCGCCCGCAGGCCCAGGACCGCGCGCACGCCCGAACAGAAGCGTCTCATCACGCGCATCGCGTGCCTGTGCCTCGTGTGTGCACTGCTGGGCGGGCTCGGTGGCGGTGCAGTCGCAGGGCTCATCAACCGCTCCGGCAAGAGCGCAGGAAGCTCCGCCTCCGCTTCGAGCGGCACACTCGTGACGCAGCCGGTCAGCTCCGACCCGAGCTCCGCCTCGGCCATCTACAGTCAGGCATGCAAGCAGGTCGTCGCCATCACGACCGAAGTGACCTACACCAACTACTTCGGTCAGACGAGCTCGCAGGCGAGCTGCGGCAGCGGCTTCTTCATCACGGAGGACGGCTACGTGCTCACAAACTACCACGTCATCTCCACCGCGCACCAGTACGGCTACGCCGTGTCCGTGCTCACCTACGACGGCACGACCTATCAGGCGACCATCGTCGGCGTGGACGAGGACAATGACATCGCCCTGCTCAAGATCGACGCCACCGGCATGACGCCCGTCACCTTCGGCGACAGCGACAGTATGTCTGTCGGTGACACGGTCTACGCCGTCGGCAACCCGCTCGGCGAGCTGGAGTTCACCATGACGAGCGGCATGATCAGCGCGCTCGACCGCACGATCACCACCTCCGACGGCACCGACAGCGGCATCAATATGTTCCAGATCGACGCCGCCGTCAACGCCGGCAACTCCGGCGGTCCGGTGTACAACACCTCCGGTCAGGTCATCGGCATCGTGACCGCGAAATACAGCTCCTCCGGCGTGGAGGGTCTGGGCTTCGCCATCCCGGTCAATGACGCCGTGGCCATCGCAAACGACCTCATGAAAAACGGCACCGTGACCGACCGCGCTCAGCTCGGCATCACGCTGCAGACCATTCCGGACAGTGCCGCGCAGTACTACAACATGCCGGACGGCGCGTATGTCAACGCCGTCAACAGCGGCAGCTGCGCCGAGAAGGCCGGCCTGAAGGCGGGCGACATCATCACCGCCATCGACGACACGGCCGTCTCCTCCGGCGATGCGCTGCGCAGTGCGCTGCGCGGGTACTCCGCCGGTGAGAGCGCCACGCTGACCGTCTCGCGCAGCGGCGAGACGCTGAAGCTGACCGTCACCTTCGACCGCGCCAGCGACAGTACGAAATAATCTGCTTCTCCCCAACTCCGGCGGCGGGTGACCGCCCCGCCGCCGAGCGTTTTATGCATCCTCTCTTTTTCTTTCTCCATCTTCTTTTCCCCCCAGCGGAAAAGCGCCGCGCAGAGCGATCTGCACGGCGCTTTTTCCATGTCCGGACGCAGGGCTGCACGGTGACCGCCGCAGCGCACGGCACAACAAAAACCGGCAGCCAGAAGGCTGCCGGTTGCGGTTGTTTTGTTGGGTTGCAAGCTTACGCTGCTGCGATCAGTTGAACCAGCCCAGACCGAAGAACGTGCTGATCTGCACAAGCAGGATGAAGAACATGATCACGGGGCAGAGATACTTGATGCAGAAGGTGTAGAAGCCGTGGATGTGGCCATTGTAGCCGCTGTCGATCTCGCCGTACAGGGATTTCGGCTTGATCTCCCAGCCGACCATGATGGACATGAGCATGGCGCCGAGCGGCATGGCGATGCCTTCGGAGATCATATCCATGAAGTCGAGCCAGTCAGCGCACCAGTCAGCCTTGGAGTTGATGTGGAACAGATCCTTCGGCGCGATGCCGTTGGAGCCGAGGCCGTCAACCGCGACGAGGCAGGCCAGCAGGGTGATGGCGAGGCAGACGACGGCGAGCACCTTGTTGCGGTCACGCTCGTGACCCTTGGCGCTGGCGTGGTCGATGAAGGTGACGGAGACCGCCTCGATCAGGGAGATGGCGGACGAGATGGCCGCGATCAGAACGAGGGCATAGAAGATCAGGCCGAAGATGCCGCCGATGGTGCCCATGTCATGGAACACGTCCTGCAGCGTGGCGAACAGCAGGTTCGGGCCGCCGAGCTTGATCTCGGAGACGGCCATGCCCTTGGCGATGCCGTTGGCGACGGCCGCCGGGATAACGGCGAGGCCGGCCATGATGGCGACCATGGTATCGGAGATAACGATGATGACGGAGTTTTTCGGGAGGTTCTCATTCTTGCCGAGGTAGGAGCCGTAGGTGAGCATGCAGCCGCAGCCCACGCAGAGCGAAAAGAAGGTGAAGCCCATCGCCTGCAGCATGGCGTCCCAGGAGAAGGCCTCGGGACGGAAGGCAAAGAGGTATTCGACCCCGTCCCAGGCGCCCGGGAGCGTCAGGCCGCGCCCGATGAGAATCAGCATCAGCACGAAGAGAAGCGGCATGAGAAACTTGCTCATGCGCTCGATCCCCTTCGTGACGTCGAGCGCCAGAATGAGGCCGTTCAAGAGCAGGAAGAGCCACTGAAAGCCCATGGCCGTCACCGGGTCCGCCGTGAGGCGCCCGAAGTGTTCGCCGAGCGCCGCCTGGTCGGGCATGACGGTCGTGCCGGTAAGTGCGTCGCAGAAGTAGGAGAGGGTCCAGCCGCCGATTGCGCTGTAGAAGCACAGGACGAGAAAGCCCGTGAGAACGCCCAGATACCCCGCGGGCACCCAGGCCTTGCCGCCGAGATTGCGGTAGGCCGTGACGATGCCGCCTCGGCCCACGCGGCCGAGGGCCACTTCCGCGATGAGCAGAACGAGCCCGACCGTGAAGGTCATGAGGATGTAGGGAAAGACGAAGGCGCTGCCGCCGTTCGTGCCCACCATGTAGGGGAATTTCCAGATCGCGCCGAGTCCGACCGCGGCGCCCGCGCTCGCGAGCACGAAGCCGATGCGGCTCGACCAGGTTTTTCGAGTGTCTGCCATCTGAGGGCTCTCCGTTTTCTTGTGTTATCGGTACGGATATATGGGTAAAAAGTCATTCTAGCCCCGGACGCCAGGGAAATTGGTCGGGGGCCAGGGAAAATTCACCGCCGGGGCTTGGCGAACGAAAAGGGCGGCGCTCCCTTTCGGAAGGTCGCCGCCCGAAGAGGCTTTCCTTGGTCCGAAGGGGCTCAACCGAAGAGCCCCTGATAGAAGGCTACGAGCACCAGGATGGGCGAGAGGTAGGAAAGCATGAAGTGAATGAGCTTGACGGTGCCTTCGCTGTAGTGACGCACGGCGACGATTTCTTCGCGGATGACGGGCCAGGCGCGCCAGCCGGCGAGAAGCGCGACGGCGAGACCGCCCGCGGGCATGAAGAAGTTCGTGCAGACGAAGTCGAGGAAGTCGAAGAAGTTGAGTCCGGCAATCGTGAAGCCGCTCCAGGTCCCGAACGAGAGGGCCGAGACGGCGCCCAGGAAGAAGAGCGAGATCCAGCAGACGATGACGGCGGTGCGGCGCGAGAGGTGCCATTCGTTCTGCAGGAAGGCCGTGACGACCTCAAGGAGCGAGACCGAGCTCGTGAGCGCGGCCACGAAGAGGCAGATGTAGAAAAGCGCCGCGAAGACGTCGCCGAACGGGATCGAGCTGAAGATCATGGGCACCGTGATGAAGACGAGGCCCGGGCCGGCGTTGGGTTCGAGACCGAAGGCGAAGACGGCCGGCATGACCATGAGGCCCGCAAGGAGCGCCGCCTGAATGGCGAGCACCGCCACCCACATGGAGGAGGACGGAATGCAGGTCTTGTCGGAGAGGTACGACCCGTAGGTCACCAGAATCCCCGCGCCCAAGGAGAGCGAGAAGAAGGTGAAGCCCATGGCGTTCAGAACCGAGGACGGCGTGAGCTTGTCAAACGAGAAGTCGAAGAGGAAGACCACGCCCTCCCAAGCGCCCGGAAGCGTGAGGCCGCGAACGATGACGGCGAGCATCAGGACGAAGAGCGTCGGCATGAGGTACTTCGAGAGACGTTCGATCCCCTGTTCCACGCCCGCGATCACGACCCCGCAGGTGATCGACAGGAAGACGAAGTGCCAGGCGGTGTTGCGCGTGCCGTCGGAGACGAGCGAATTGAAGTGGTTCTTGAGGAGTTCCGCGTCGTTCGACGTGGCGTTCCCCATGAAGGCGTCGACGAGGTACGAGACGCACCAGCCGCCCACCACCGAGTAGTAGGAGACGATCAGAAAGGACGTGATGACCGCGAAGGCGCCGAGAAATCCGAACCAGGGCCCCCCGAGGCGCTTCATGGCCGTGAGGGCCGAGCCGCGGCCGCGGCGTCCGATGGCTACTTCCGCTATCACGAGCGCTACCCCGATCGTGAACGTGAAGATGATGTAGGGAATGATGAAGGCGCCGCCGCCGTTGACGCCGGCCCAGAAGGGGAATTTCCAGATTGCGCCGATGCCGATGGCGGAGCCGGCGCTAGCCAAGATGAATCCCAAGCGGGAACTCCATTCGGAGGTTGTCGAAGCCATAAGAATTATTCTCTTTTGTTGTTCGTGGAAGACTCCGGGGATGGGTAGACCGCGAGGGAGGATGGGCGCATTTGTTGCCGAGGGTTTCTGTATGAAAGCAATCCGTACACCGCCGACTCCGTCGCGACTCGCCGCGGAGAAGAAAAAAGGGCTTCGCGTTCGCATGGCGAAACCCGTGGG
>ENA-UEQY01000924-UEQY01000924.1-human-gut-metagenome-genome-assembly--contig:-NODE-924-length-17861-cov-9.447256_pt1 | contig 17861 bp, 14 predicted proteins | sample MGYA00242949_ERZ507949 | MGnify/ENA primary metagenome ERZ507949 (study PRJEB26167, sample SAMN06115403) | human gut metagenome | host: Homo sapiens | place: China:Jiangsu | collected 2016-07-06... | reverse complement strand
TTCAGTCTACGCGCTAAGAGCCGCCTTCGGCGGTTGCGCTCCGACACGCGCCTGCGGGCGCAGCCCCTCGGGGGAAGCCTTTAGAACTGGCGGCAGCCCCTCGGGGAAACCTTTAAGGAGTGATACCATGAACGACAGGAAAACCCATGACCCTTTGCGTGTCAATGCACGCAATCTCCGCAAATCTATGACCCCGCAGGAGAGACGCTTGTGGTACGACTTTCTGAAAAACCTGCCGCAGACCGTTTACCGGCAGAAAATAATTGGCAATTTTATAGTTGATTTCTATATTTCATCGTGTAAACTGGTAATAGAACTGGACGGCGCACAGCACACCGAACCGCAGGCCGTCGAGTACGATGCACAGCGCACCGCCTACCTGCAAGGCATTGGCTGCCGGGTGCTGCGCTACGCCAACAATGCAGTGGACACAAATTTCGCGGGTGTCTGTGAGGACATCCTGCACAATATAGGGTAAGAAGGAACGTATATGGACAAACTGGGAACCTACGACGTCATCGTCATTGGTGCGGGGCATGCGGGAATCGAGGCGGCGCATGCGGCGGCACGGCTGGGGGCAAGGACCGCGGTGTTTACGTTGTCGCTGGATTTCATCGGCAATATGCCGTGCAACCCGTCCATCGGCGGCACAGCCAAGGGGCATCTTGTGCGGGAGGTCGATGCGCTCGGCGGGCTGATGGGGCTGGCCGCAGACGCCACCTACCTGCAAAGCCGGATGCTCAACCGCGGCAAGGGCCCCGCCGTACACAGTCTGCGCGTGCAGACAGACCGCAAGCGCTACCACATCTGGATGAAGCACGCGCTGGAGCAAACCGCCAACCTCGACATCCACCAGGGCGAGATCGTCGGCGTGGACGTGCAGGACGGCAAGGTCTGCGGCGTGTTCACGAACCTGCACGGCTACTACGCCTGCAAGGCCGTCGTCATTGCCACCGGCACCAACCTGGGCGGGCGCATCTTTGTGGGGGATGCCCACTATGACAGCGGCCCCGACGGCACCCACGCCGCCACCGCGCTGACCCGGTGCCTTGTGGAGAACGGCTTCACGCTGCGCCGCTTCAAGACCGGCACGCCTGCCCGCGTCCACCGCCGCAGCATCGACTTCTCGAAGCTCGAATGCCAGCCCGGCGACCCCGACGCCGAGCTGCAGCCGTTCAGCTTTATGACCCGCGTGCCGATGCACAACAAGGTCAACTGCTACATCGCCTACACGAACCCCGCGACCCATAAGGTCATTCTCGACAACCTGCACCGCTCGCCGCTCTACGGCGGCGACATTCAGGGCGTCGGCCCGCGGTACTGCCCGTCCATTGAGGATAAGGTCGTTCGCTTTAAAGAGAAGGAGCGCCACCCGGTCTTTGTGGAGCCCTGCGGCGAGGACACCGAGGAAATGTACCTGCAGGGTCTCTCGTCCAGCCTGCCCGAGGCCGTGCAGAACGAGATGTACCGCACGATTGCCGGGTTTGAGCATCTCGAAATCATGCGCCCGGCCTACGCCATCGAGTATGACTGCGTGGACCCCACGACGCTCAAGCCCACGCTGGAAAGCAAGGTCGTGGGCGGCATCTACGGCGCGGGGCAGTTCAACGGCACATCCGGCTATGAGGAGGCCGCTGCGCAGGGCTTGCTGGCGGGTCTGAACGCCGCCCGCCACGCGCTGGGCAGGGAAGAACTTGTGCTGGCGCGGCACACAAGCTACCTCGGCACGCTGGTGGACGACCTTGTCACGAAGGGCGTCATGGACCCCTACCGCATGATGACGAGCCGCAGCGAGTACCGCCTGAGCCTGCGCCAGGACAACGCCGACGAGCGGCTGACCCCGATTGGCCGCGAGTACGGGCTGGTGGACGATGACCGCTGGGCACTGTTCTGCCGTGACCGCGAGGTCAAGCAGGCCGAGCTGCACCGGCTGGAGACGACGAGCATCAAATTGGCCGACCTGCGCGCCGCCGCCCCCGAGGGCGCGGAGCTGGGCGAGATCGGCGGTTCGGCCATCGAGCTGATGCGGCGGCCCTACATCAGCTATGATCTGATCGCGAAGGTCATTGGCCGCGGCGAGGGTGTGACCCCCGCCATGGCGCAGCGCATCGAGACGGAGATCCGCTACGCCGGGTACATTGCGCGGGAGGAGCGGATCATACGGGATATTCAGCGGCACGAGAATGTGAAGATCCCCGACGACTTTGACTATGCGCCGATTGAGACGATGACGCTGGAATCCCGCGAGAAGCTGACGAAGATAAGGCCGCGCACGCTGGCACAGGCCGGGCGGATACCGGGTGTATCGCCGAGCGACCTGGCGCAGCTGAGCATTGTGCTGCTGAAACTGAAATAAACAGGATGCCTTCTCCCGCGAGGGAGAAGGTGCCCAAGGCCCCGCCCGAGGGCGGATGAGGGCCGAGTATATCGATTTCACCCGCAACCGGGCAGCCACATACAGTCTGCCCTCATCAGCCGCCTGCGGGCGGCAGCTTCCCCCTCGGGGGAAGCCAAGGAGACGCTATGATTGATAAAAACAGATTACAAGCTAAATGTTCCACGTGGAACATCCCCTTGACCGGCACACAGCTGGACCTGCTGGACAGGTACGCCGAGCTGCTGGTCAGCTATAACGAAAAGGTCAACCTGACCGCCATCACCAGCCCCGAGGGCATCGAGGACCGCCACTTTGCGGACAGCCTGTTGTTTGCGGCGCAGCCCGAGGTCAGCGGCAGGCTGGTGGACGTCGGCACCGGTGCGGGGTTCCCGGGCATTGTGGCAAAAATCTACAAGCCTGACCTGGAGCTGACGCTGATGGAGCCGACGGGCAAGCGCGTGGACTTTTTACGCTACGCCTGTGCCGAGCTGGGTCTGACCGGCGTCGAGTTTGCGAAGGAACGCGCCGAGGAGGCCGCCCGCAAGATCTGGCGCGAGCAGTTCGACGTGGCCAGTGCCCGCGCGGTGGCGGCACTGCCTGTGCTGTGCGAATACTGCCTGCCGCTGGTCAAAGTCGGCGGGCGGTTCATCGCGATGAAGGGCCCCGAGGCAGACGCAGAAGCAAAAGCCGCCGCCAACGCGCTGAAAAAGCTGGGCGGCCAATATGAGGAAACGCGCGCCTTCACACTGCCGGACGGCAGTGCCCGCGGGCTGGTGTTCTGCAAAAAAATATCGCAGACTCCGACGGTTTACCCCCGAAACGGCGGAAAAATTGCAAAGAAGCCGTTGTAACAGCGCGAAAAATTGAACATAAGGGCGAACGATTTTTCTTCCCCGAAACTGCGGTTTATGCTATGCTTTTTGTAGAAAAGCATAGCATTTTTTACGCCACAGGGGAGGAACCGAAATTGCCTAGAAATGATATACAAAAGCAGGGGCGCATTCTGATGCTGCCTGTGGACTGCATCGAGCCGTCGCCCTACCAGGCGCGCACCGCCTTCGACGAGCCGGAAATCGCCGCGCTGGCCGTCAGCATTTTGCAGAACGGCCTTTTGCAGCCCATCAGCGTGCGGCGGGTCGGGCTGCACAAATACCAGCTTGTGGCGGGGGAGCGCCGCCTGCGCGCCTGCCGTCTGGCCAAGCTGGACAAGGTGCCGGCGATACTGGCCGACTACGACGACAGCGAATCCGCCGCGCTGGGGCTTTTGGAAAATTTGCAGCGCAGCCAGCTGGACCCGTTCGACACGGCGCGGGGCATTAAAGAGGTCATCCGGCTGTGGGGCTGCACCCAGGCCGAGGCTGCGCGGCGGCTGGGGTTGAGCCAGCCGGCCCTTGCCAACAAGCTGCGCCTGCTGACCCTGACGCCGGAACAGCAGCAGCTTTGCACGGCCAGCCATCTGAGCGAGCGCCACGCCCGCGCCGCCCTGCGCCTGCCCGAGGGACGCCGCACCGCCGCGCTGGAAAAGATGGCGCGGGACAAGATGAGCGTGCGCCAGGCGGACCGCCTTGTGGACCAGATGCTGGCCGCCCCCAACGGACCCAGCCCCTGCCGCCGCACGATCCCCATGGTGCGGGATGTGCGGTTCTTTGTAAATACATTGCAGCACGCGGTGGATTTGATGACCCAGAAGGGGATCGCCGCCACGACCCGGTGCGATAAGCATGACGGGTGTCTGGAGTACATTGTGAGGATCCCGGTCAGCAGCGACGGTACGGCGGGAAAGGTGGAGAACGGCGCGAAGGAGGAAGAAGGGGAGTTTGAGGTGAAGGTGTGAGGGGAAGGCCGGCTGCGAGGATAGATGGCCGGGATGGCTGCGTTGGTGTACGCTTTTTGGCTGCCGCGCGGTAGGGGCCGGGCATGCCCGGCCCGCGGGTTTCCCATAAGCGCCCGTTTGCCGTACACTGCCGGGCCGCATATATGCGGCCCCCAGGCTGTCGAAAAACTCTTGTAGGGGCGAGCATTGCTCGCCCGCGCCCGTTTGCCTTGCAAGAAACTATCCCGGAAAATGCGTTGCTGCGGCAAGTTGGCGGGCGACCAATGGTCGCCCCTACACCGCAGCAATATTTTACCATGCAGCAACGGCAAACGTCCCCGGAACGGTCAAGACCGTTCCCTACAAAGCACCCGTGAACCCCATCTGTAGGGAGGGGTCTTGACCCCTCCGCGGACGATTGCCCGATACCGGGCATTCACGGGCAGCCGCCCGCACCCCCCGCGGGGCGTCGGGGACGCCGCCCCCTGCAACGACCTACGAACTTTCCCACCATCGTTTACGCCCGCGCTGTTTGCGGCATGACATACCCCCGGCAGATGTTCCACGTGGAACATCTGCCGGACTTTTTTGTTGGAAAAACCCCTTTTTTATCCCTTCTGTTTGTGCTATAATAGATACAAGCGGCCCCAAAGCCGCCAAAAAACGCAAAAACAGGGGAGGTACGGCGTGGCAAAAGTCATCGCAATAGCAAACCAGAAGGGCGGCGTTGGCAAAACCACCACCGCCGTCAACCTGAGCGCCTGTGTGGCGGCACTCGGCAAAAAGGTCCTCATCGTCGATCTGGACCCGCAGGGCAACACCACATCGGCGTATGGCATCTCCAAAAACAAGGTGGAGGCCGACACCTACACCTGCCTGATCGACGATGATGACGTCCGCGAGGCCATCATCAAGAGCGAATACAACGCCGATGTACTGCCGTCCAACACCCAGCTGGCGGGCGCGCCCATTGAGCTTGTGTCGGTGCCGCGGCGGGAAATGCGCCTGCGCACCGTGCTGGCCCCCGTCGTGCCGCTGTACGACTACATCTTCATCGACTGTGCGCCGTCGCTCGACCTTTTGACCGTCAACGCGCTCTGCGCGGCGGACACCGTCATCATCCCGATGCAGTGCGAGTTCTTCGCGCTCGAGGGCCTGAGTGAGCTGATGGCGACCCTGAAAACCGTGCGCAAAAAGTACAACCGGTACTTAGACATCGAGGGCGTGCTGTTCACGATGTACTCCGGGCGGCTCAACCTGACGATGCAGGTCGTCGCGCAGGTCAAAAAGTACTTTGGCGACAAGGTCTACCGCGCCGTCATTCCGCGCACCGTGCGCCTGAGCGAGGCCCCGAGCTTCGGTATGCCAATCAACTTCTATGAGCCGAACGGCAAGGGCAGCGAGGCGTACATGGAATTGGCGCGGGAATTTTTGGCAAACAACGAACGATAAGGAGGGACGCCGATGGCCAAAAAGAAGATGGGCGGGCTTGGCAAGGGGCTGGACAGCCTGTTTGCCGACCTGTCCGACGATACCGGCAGCGAAGCGTCCAACTCAACGCTGCCGCTGCGGGAAATCGAGCCTGACCCCGAGCAGCCCCGCAAGCGGTTTGACGACGACGCGCTGAACCAGCTGGCCGACAGCATCACCGAGAACGGGCTTTTGCAGCCCATTGCGGTGCGGCCCAAAAAGGTCGGCCCGGGGTACATCATCATTGCGGGCGAGCGCCGCTGGCGTGCCGCACGCCTGGCCGGGCTGGACGAGGTGCCGGTCATCATCAAGGATGTGACCGACGAGCAGGCCGCCGCGCTGGCGCTGATTGAAAACCTGCAGCGCGAGGACCTCGACCCCATCGAGGTCGCCGAGGGCTGCCGGCAGCTGATCGACAAGTACGGCTTAACGCAGGAATCCGCCGCGAAAAAGCTGGGCAAGAGCCGCAGCGCCGTGACCAACAGCCTGCGCCTGCTGGCCCTGCCAGAGGATGTGCGCCGTATGGTCAGCGGGGGCAAGCTGAGCTTTGGCCACGCCAAGGTCCTGCTGGGGCTGCCCAATGAGGATCTGATGCGGCAGGCTGCGGCGGAGGTCGCGGCACAGAATCTGAACGTGCGCCAGACCGAGGCCCTGTGCAAAAAGCTGACGAAGCCCGCCAAGCCGCCCAAGGAGAAGGATGATAACTTCACCCGCCCGAAGCGCGCCGTGGAGGTGGAGGCGGCCTTGAAAGAGGTCACTGGCAGCGAGGTCCATGTTGACTACAAGGACGGCAAGGGCTCGCTGAAAATCGACTTTTACAGCGATGATATGCTGCAAAAGTTCGTGAGCCTGCTGGGAATGTATGACCCGGAAGGGTGAGCAGCCCGGAAATCTGTAGGGGCGGGGCATGCCCCGCCCGCAGCCTACCCATAAAATGCTATTTATTTGTAAAGCCGAGGGCCGGACATGTCCGGCCCCTACAAGAGCAAATATTAAATAGAGGAGTACCACTATGTTAGACATTCGTTTTGTCCGTGAAAACCCGGACGCCGTCAAGGAAAACATCAGGAAAAAGTTCCAGGACGCCAAGCTGCCCCTCGTCGATGAGGTCATCGCGCTTGACGCCGAGTACCGCGCCGCCATCGGTGAGGCCAGCGACCTGCGCGCAAACCGCAACAAGCTGTCCAAGCAGATCGGCGCACTGATGGGCCAGGCCAAGAAAGACCCCTCCAAGGCTGCCGAGGCCGAGGAAATCAAGAAGCAGGTCACGGCCCAGGCTGACCGCCTGAAGGAGCTGGAGGCCAAGGAGACCGAGCTGCAGGCCAAGATCCAGGAGATCATGTACACGATCCCCCAGATGATCGACCCCAGCGTGCCCATCGGCCCCGACGACAGCCATAACGTCGAGGTCCAGCGCTTCGGCGAGCCCGTTGTGCCCGACTACCCGATCCCGTACCACGTGGACATCATGGAGAGCTTCGACGGCATCGACCTTGACGCCGCAGGCCGCGTCTCCGGCAACGGCTTCTACTACCTGCTGGGCGACATTGCCCGCCTGCACGAGGCTGTGCTGGCCTACGCCCGCGATTTTATGATCGACAAGGGCTTTACCTACGTCATCCCCCCGTTCATGATGCACGGCGACGTGGTCAAGGGCGTTATGTCCTTCCCTGAAATGGACGCTATGATGTACAAAATCGAGGGTGAGGACCTGTACCTGATCGGCACGTCCGAGCACACGATGATTGGCCGCTTCATCGACCAGACGCTGGACGGTGCCAAGCTGCCCCTGACCCTGACCAGCTACAGCCCCTGCTTCCGCAAGGAGAAGGGCGCCCACGGCATCGAGGAGCGCGGCATCTACCGCATCCATCAGTTCGAGAAGCAGGAGATGATCGTCGTCTGCAAGCCCGAGGACAGCATGGACTGGTACGACAAGCTGTGGAAGAACTCCGTTGAGCTGTTCCGCTCCATGGAGATCCCCGTCCGCCAGCTGGAGTGCTGCTCCGGCGATCTGGCCGATCTGAAGGTCAAGAGCTGCGACATCGAGGCGTGGAGCCCGCGCCAGCAGAAGTACTTCGAGGTCTGCTCCTGCTCCAACCTGGGCGACGCCCAGGCCCGCCGCCTGCACATTCGCTTTAAGGATGAGAACGGCAAGACCCAGCTGGCCCACACGCTGAACAACACCTGCGTGGCCCCGCCGCGTATGCTGATCGCCTTCCTGGAGAACCACCTGCAGGCCGACGGCACTGTGACCATCCCCGAGGTCCTGCGCCCCTACATGGGCGGAAAGGCCGTGCTGGTGCCCAACAAGAAGTAATTTTGCAAGAGCCTTCCCCCAAGGGGGAAGGTGGCCGAGGCCGGATGAGGGGAAAGCTGCCGTGGCCGCCCATAACCGGGTAACTGCCGTAAGTTCGCCCCTCATCAGTCCGCTTTGCGGACAACTTCAGTCTCCGCGCTAAGAGCCGCCTTCGGCGGTTGCGCTCCGACACGCGCCTGCGGGCGCAGCCCCTCGTGGGAAGCCTTTAGAGTTTTCCCCCGCATTGCACATGCAATGCGGGATTTTTTTTGCATTTTTGAAAAAAATCGGGAAAAACTACTTGACATAGGGGAGAATGTCGGCTATAATAATATAGCGTTCTCAAGAGCGCGACGACAAATGTGGCGGTATAGCTCAGTTGGCTAGAGCATTCGGTTCATACCCGAAGTGTCACCGGTTCAAATCCAGTTACCGCTACCACATGATACAGGATTTCGCTAAAATACTTGGGGGTCGGTTGCAATAGTAGCCGATAAGTTGCTTGCTGTTTTAGCGAAATCTTGTATTATATGGCCCGTTGGTCAAGCGGTTAAGACACGGCCCTTTCACGGCTGTAACATGGGTTCGATTCCCGTACGGGTCACCAAAAAGCTCAACTTCGCAAGAGGTTGAGCTTTTTTCTTTTTATTGTACATTGTAAGGAGTAGAGGAGTACGGGAATCGAACAGCCCGGGCCCCGCGTCCGCGTCCCGCGGGGCAAAAACAGCCCCGCGGGCTGTTTTTAGGGCGCGGGAGATGGACGGGAGGGTCACCAAAGGGGCTGTTGTACATTCCCTCGTTTTCTTTTGCCTATTCCTCCGGCCTGACCACCGTTACGGTACACTGCGCTGTAAACCCGCCGCAGTCGGCGGTCAGGGTCGTGGTGCCGTAATTCACGGGGACGAGCCAGGAGCCGTCGAAGCGGGCGATGCGCTCGTCGGCGATGTGATAGGTCACGGCGGGGTGGTCGGTGGTGTCCTCCGGCAGAAGATGGCAGACTGCGCCGACGCGGCTGGCGTAGGCGTAGTCGGACTCACGTGTGCCGTCGGCGGTGATCCAGGTCACAAGCTCGTCGTCAAAATACAGCGTGTAGTCGTCCAAAGCAATGCCGCGCAGCGGGCTGGACACCTGCACCGGGCAGCTGGCGGAAATTTTCCCGTCGGCGCTTTGCAGCGTCAGGGTGGTCGAGCCGCCGCGCAGACCGGTCACAATGCCGCTGGGATCGACCTCGGCAATCGTGTCATCGGCCACAGACCAGCGCCACTCGGTCAGGGCGGCGCGGCGGGGGCTGACCTTACGCCCGTCGGCATCCTCGTAGAGGACGGCGGTCTCGGCGGTCTGGGTCTTTTCGACCTGCACGGTGTCGGGCAGGGTCACGGCGGCCACCGGCGCGCCGCAGGCCGTCAGGCCCAGCAGCAGGGCGGGCAGAACAAAAAACAGCGATTTCATGCAAAAGCCCCCTTTTGGCAGTATCATACCACAATGCGCCGCCGCAGGCAACTGTTGCACTTTTGGGCAAATGCGTGTACAATAAATTATATACTTTTGCAAAAGGGGGGCCGGGCATGGAGCGGACGGCGGGCGGCATCACCTACACGCTGACGCGGCGGCGGGTGCGCAACATCAACCTGCGCGTACGGGCCGACGGCAGTGTGGCGGCCAGTGCGTCGCCGCGGGTGCCGGCGGCTTATGTGGACGCCTTTGTCACGGCGCGGGCCGACTGGGTGCGCACCGCACAGGCGCGTGCCGCGGCCCGGCGCGAACGAGAGGCCGCCGAGGCCCCCGCGCTGCCGCCCAAGGCCGAGGCGCTGGCCTATATGCAGGCGCTGTGCCGGGCATACTATCCGCAATTCGCGGCGACCTGCCCGGGCGGCGCGATGCCCAAAATTGCGGTGCGCGATATGAACACCCGCTGGGGGTCGTGCAGTCTGCGCACCGGCACGCTGGCGTTTGCGCGGCGGCTCTGCACGATGCCGCTGCCCGCGCAGGAGTACGTTGTTGTACACGAGTTCTGTCACTTTGCCCACCCCGACCACAGCCCGGCGTTCTGGGCCGCGGTGGCGGAGGTGCTGCCGGATTATAAGCAGCGGGAACGGATGCTGAAGCTGCGGTGAGAGCAGACGGATGCCTTCCCCCGTGGGGCTGCGCCCGCAGGCGCGTGTCGGAACGCAACCGCCGGAGAGGCGGCTTTTAGCGCGGAGACTGAAGGTGTCTGCGGCCCCGCCCGCAGACGGATGAGGGGGAGTTTGCCGCGATTGCCCGTGAACGGGGTGTCGGCGGAAGGTTTGCCCTCATCCGACCTTCGCGTTCGCTCGGCCGCCTTCCCCCGGAGGGGAAGGCTTCATACTCTACAAACAAGGGAGGTTCCCATCTTGCCGTCTCCACAGAAAAAATATACGACGCTGGTCAGCAATACGCTGCTGTTTGCCATCTCCAACTTCAGCTCCAAGCTGCTCAGCTTCTTCATCCGCCCGTATCTGAGCTACGCGCTCGACTCGCCGGACGTTATGGGCGTGTCCAGCCTTTTGCAGCAGGCCACAAACCTGCTGATCCCGGTGGTCAGCCTTGGCGTGGCCTATGCGGTCATCCGGTTCGGGCTGGACAAAGCGACCAACAAATCCAGCGTCTTTGTCAACGGCGCGGCGACTATCGGGCTGGGCTTTGTGGTGCTGCTGCTGGCCATGCCGCTGGTGCGGCTCATCCCCAACGCTGCGGAGTACCTGGGCTTTTTGTACCTCTGCGTGCTGGCCAGCTGTATGAGAACGCTGTGTACCCAGTTCATCCGCTCGCGGATGCTGAACCGGCTGGTCGCCATAGACGGTGTGCTGACAACGCTGAGCCTGCTGCTCTACTACCTGCTGTTCCTGAGCGTCTTAAAAATGGGCGCTACAGGCTTTTTGCTGGCAAATGCGCTGGCAGATTTGACATCCATGGTGTTTGTGTTCATTGCGGGCGGGTGCTGGCGGTACTTCAAGCCCAAGGCGTTTGACAAGACGCTGTGGAAGGAGATGCTGCGCTACTGCCTGCCGATGATCCCGGCGTCCATCAGCTTTTGGATCATCAACGCCAGCGACATGTTCTTTGTGCAGGGCATGTGCGAGGGCTACGCGGGCCGCAGCGGCAACCACTGGGTCGGGCTGCTGTCGGCGGGGTACTTCCTGCCGCAGATCATCACGATTTTGGGCAGCATCTTCTACGAGGCGTGGCAGCTCTCCGCCGTGACCGAGGAGACGGACCGCCAGGCGTTCTTCTCCAAGATATTCCGCGTGTATGCCAGCGTGCTGTTCTGCTGCGTGGCGGGCATCATCATGCTGTGCCAGCTGCTCATGCGGGTGTTCAAGGCTGAATATTTTGACGCCTGGACGTTTGTTCCGTTCCTGACGCTCTGCTCGATGCTGACCTGCCTGAACCAGTTCCTGAACAGCGTTTACGTCGTGTATAAACGGTCTACCGGCTCGCTGTTCACAATGCTGGCCGGTGCGGTGCTGAACCTGATTCTGAACTACCTGCTCATTTTGCAGTGGGGCCCGTGGGGCGTAACCCCGGCCAGCTTCCTGAGCCTGATGCTGGTGTTTTTGCTGCGCGCCTACTCGACCCGCGGTCTGTTGGAAATCGACTTCCACCCGGCGTGGCTTGTGCTGAATCTGGCGCTGGTGCTGGCGGAGATCTGGTGCATGATGAACCTGACCCATTGGGCGCTGCCCGTCGTGGGCATCACCGCGGTGGTCTGCGTGCTGAACATCCGCGAGGTGCTGAGCATGCTGGATACGCTGATCGGGAAGTTTTTGAAGAAACGGAAAAGTTGATTTTGATTTGCCTTCCCCCGAGGGGGAAGGTGTCTGTGGCCCCGACCACAGACGGATGAGGGGCAAGCTTGCGGTACTGATCCGCTTACGGGCTGCCGCCGGAAGGCTGCCCCCCATCCGGCGCTGCGGCGCCACCTTTTCCCCCCGGGGGAAGGCTTAAAGGAGCTTATCATGGAAAACAACGCTATCCTCTCCGCCCTCTCCGCCCGCAAAAGCGTGCGGGTATTCACCCCCGACCCCGTCACGCCGGACGAGCGGGCGGCCATCCTGAACGCGGCGTTCCAGGCACCGACGGCGGGCAACCAGCAGCTGTACACGATCCTGGACATCACCGACCCGGCGCTGAAGGCCACGCTGGCCGACCTGTGCGACCACCAGCCGTTCATTGCCGGGGCGCCGCTGGTGCTGGTGTTCCTGGCCGACTGCCGCCGCTGGCTCAACGCCTACCACGCCGCGGGCATCACGGACGCCCGCAAGCCCGGGGCAGGGGACTTGATGCTGGCCGTGGCCGACACCTGCATTGCCGCCCAGAACGCCGTGGTCGCCGCCGAGTCTCTGGGCATCGGCAGCTGCTACATAGGCGACGTCCTCGAGAATGCTGAGGCCATGCGCGACGCCCTGCACCTGCCGCAGTACGTTGTGCCCGCCTGTATGCTGGTGTTTGGCCGCCCCACGGAGCAGCAGCAGCGCCGCCCCAAGCCCGCCCGCTTTGCCGAGCAGGCCGTCGTCTGCGAGAATGTGTACACGGACCGCACGCCCGACGAGCTGCGCGCCGACTTTGCGGCGAAAGCCGCCGCCAACGGCCAGCTCGACTACGACTTTGACAAAGCCGTGCAGGCATTTTGCAAGCGCAAGTACGCGAGCGACTTTTCCCGGGAGATGACGAGAAGCGCAGAGATTTACTGGAAAGAGTTTTTGTGATTGGCAGAGAACGCAGGGGCTGATCCCATATCCGCCCGGGAGTGTTGCCGCTGCCGCCGCGCCCTCTCTACAAATAAACCACCCCCACCCAACCGTAGATGTTCTGCGGCTGGGTGGGGGCTTTCTTATTGATTGAGGGTGAAATTATATAGCAGACCGACAATAAATTGCATTCCTGCCTTATTGCGTGCGTAGGGGCGGCCATGGGTCGCCCGCCAACTTACCGCAGCAACGCATTTTCCGGGATAGTTTTTTGCAAGGCAAACGGGCACGGGCGAGCAATGCTCGCCCCTACAAGCGTTTTTCGACAGTCTGCTATATTTTGGTTGTATCCTGTAGTTTATGCTCTGGCGTAACGAAGCTGCTGGTATTGTCAGCTTTTAGATTGGCGTTGGATACAGGATTTCCGGCGTTATCAACTTTACGGATATAGACAGTGCAGAGTTAGAGTTTTTTGTTTGTGACATGAAAAGTATCCTCATCACCAACAGTCTTTTTCAGACTATAACTACCCCCTTCTCCCTGATTGAAGTTAAAAGCATCAATACGGAACCAGGTTGTATAATGGGAAGGCGGATCAGAGGGATATTGCTTATAATATAAATGAAACGAACATGTGAAATCTCCCTTATATCCGGCAGGAGGAGTTTCCTTTATAACATAAGTTTGGCCAGTTTGGTCTCCAGTAGTTAGGAAAGCAGAATACCCGATCTTATCTCCTTCATGCAGTTTGACAGGAATGGAGCATTCTCCTTTACTATCACTGGTGAGTTCGGCAACAGTGGTTGAGCCGTTCTTAATAGCAAAGGTAGCACCGGGCAGCGCATTTCCTTCAGGGTCAGTGACGTGCAGATTCAATTTGGCAATGGGAAAGCGCATAATGGTAAGCTGCCTTTTATCCATATCGATAGCAAATGGATTGTTATGTCTGTCATCTTCTATGGATTTGAGATAATAGTCGTTTCCCTCAAACCAAACACTAATATAGATTTTTGTACTGCTGGGAATGACTTGGTAGCCATCAGGAACTTTAGCTTCGGTGATAGTAGTCTCCGTATCCCCGATAACAGTGTTGGGACGAGGGTGTTCCTTAGGAGAAATATCCAACAGAATATCACCGTTTCCATCAGAGGGCACATCAAAGGAGTTATTGCCGCTCTGAATGTGATATGTTCTGTTTGCAAAAGGCGCAGAGTTTTTAGTTTCAATATCCTGCAAGTGGATAATGAACTGCTTTTCATTTGCTGTAGCGGTGCCGCCAGTCGTACCGCCGCCGCCGGAAATGCCGCCCCCGGTGCTGCCCCCGCCGGTTTCACCCCCGCCGGAGTTGTCATTCTTCTTCGGCGTCGGCACAACAACAGCCTCATCAATGCCGATATTTACACTCGCGGTGGTTCCCGCGTTCGTGTATACGACCTGTATCCCATCGGCGCTGGTGTACACTAAGTACAAAACCTGCCCGCTGGCGTTGCAGGTCATCCCCTGCACGGTACCCTTGACCCCGGCATCTGCCGCAATCGTGGTCGTGGCAGTGCTGCCCGCAGGCGGGTTGTTCACATGCAGCAGATACTGCCCGCTGCCCTCGGTAAGTGCTACATCTCCGCCGGTCACGGCGGGAGCCTCGTCTGTCAACGTGCCTGCCCAGTTGGTCAAGGCGGCTGCATTTTCGGCGTTCCCGGCTACAGATGCGTTCTGCACCAAGGCGTATTTCTGCGCGCCCTGCCGGGTCGCCGTCATCACACACGCCTGCGTCTCACTGACGGCCTGCTTTTCCTTGGCGCTGTCAATGTACCCGGTCAGCGCCGGGACGGCAAAGGCCGCCAGCACACCCAGAATCACCAATACCACGATCAGCTCCACCAGCGTAAAGCCGCCGCGGCTGCGCGGGGTTCGTTTCAGACCTGTCATAGGAATGCCTCCTCTTTACTCGGCGGGGTCAAAAATGCTCTGGTCGCGCTTGGCGTGCGCGCCGATGTTGTTGTATTCCAGCATCAGATACCCCTTGGCCCACTCGTCCAGCGCAGGGTCTGCGCCGTACTCGGCTGTGCTGCCGTCCACCTTCATGTAGTCGTTGGCGGCGGTCACAACGGGGGTGTTGTGCTTCATTTCCAGCAGGTACTCGTAGTAGTCGCTCAGGGGCAGACCCGCCTGCTGCAGCAGGGTGGGGGTCAGCATGACCATGTCCATGCGGTTCAGCGGGTCGGTGGTGCTGGTGGCGGCTGCCGTGTGCTCCAGCGGGTAGTTGGCCCAGATGAAAAACGGCGTGCTGCGCTCCAAAATCTGCAGCTCGTTGTCGGTTTCGGCAAAGCTGGGGTCGGCCACATGGCCCACAAAGCTGGGCGCGTGGTCACCGGCCATGGCCACAATGACCTTGCGGCCCGTCTTTTCGTACTGCGCGGTAAAGTAATCGCACAGCTCCTGCACGGCGGCGTCGGTCTTTTTGATGCAGCTCAGGTACTCGTCCATCAGCGCATCGTAGTCGCCGTAGTCGGTGGCGGCGTGGACAATATCCAGCGACGCATCGTTCATATCGTAGTCGCCGTGGCTCTGGATGGAGACCAGGAAGCTGAACCGCGGCTTGTCCTCCGGCATGGCCTCGTACATCGTTTCCCAGTCGCGGTAGGTGGCCGAGTCGGTCTGGTACGGGCGGTCCCCGTAGGTCTCCTTCGTGGTAAAATCGCTCTGGAAATGGGTCTCGTCAAAGCCCAGCGCCAGCCAGGCGGAGTCGCGGCGGTAGTTGGAGTTCGTGTAGGGGTGGGCGGCCATCGTGGAGTAGCCCAGACCCTTGAGGTAGCTGACAACGCTGTTGGCGTTGTACAGGTTCAGCCAGTTGAACGGCGTGATGCTGGGCATCAGGATCAGCGAGTTGGAGGTCAGCATCTCGTACTCGGTGGAGTTTGTGCCGCCGCCCACATGGGGGCTGATCGTGTGGCCGTAGACCGAGTTGGGCAGGTTCTTGGTGACCGGCATGATGTCGGTGTCGGCCTGCAGGTCGGTGACAAGGTCAAAGTCGTAGAAGCTCTCGGACAGGATCAGCACAATGTCGGGGTAGTCCTCGGCGCTCTCGGGGCTGGCAGGGGCGATGTAGTCGTCGGCCTTGCGGGCGGTGTTCACCGCCGCGGCGTCGTTGTAGTTCTCCGGCTCAATGACAGGGTCGGCCATCAGGCTGGTGGCCTCAATCGTCCCGGCCAGATAGCCGTAGGTGTAGTAGGTGTTCTGCCACGCCCAGCCGTAGGTCGTCTTGGGCTTGATGGTCACGGGGCCGAAGTAGCCGAAGAACATGACCAGAAACACGCCCAGTGCGCTGCCCGCCGCCCGCACGCCGCGGGCCTTCCAGCCGGCGCGCTTAGGCGCACCCTTGACCAGCCGCGCCTGCACGAACGCAATCGCCAGAATCGGCAGGTAGAGCAGCGCAATCTTCACAACGTCCTGCGTGATTTTCAGGGTGTAGTTGCCCATGACCTCGGCGGCGGTGCCGAGGTTCAAAATGTCCTGGGGCATCAGCGCCGAGCCGTGCAGGTCGCGGGTGTAGTAGTTGATGAGTGCAATGATGGTGAACACCGCACCCGAAATGCCCGTTGCGCGGCTCCACTTGCCGAGCAGCGCAAACAAAATCAGCGTCAGGCAAAAGGCGGTCAGCGCGTTGAGCGGCGCGTAGAGCGGCCATTGAAGCTGCAAAAAGCTCTCGGTCACGCCGTCGGACAGCTCCAGCTGATAGCGGGAGATGAACCCCACCGCCACCGCCAGCAGGCAGGGGAGCACCCCCTGCAAGAGGAATTTCTTCCAGTTAAAGTTTTTCAAATGCTGCATAGGTGATGAATAAATACCTTTCTCTGTAAATTTTGTACATAACTATACATAATATATTATAACACGACACCACAAAAAAAGAAAGAGGCGCGGGCAGCACCTCTTTGGATATAGAATGATGTTTGTCCGGAATACGGATATTACAATACGCCTGCCCGTAGGGAGTGGCATATATGCCGCCCGCACCTCCCGGCCAGCACCCGCCAACCATCCACCACCCCGTAGGGGCCGGGCATGCCCGGCCCGCAACCCTGCGTCGCCGCCTGTTACTGGTTTGCATCGTAGGGAGGGGTCTTGACCCCTCCGCGGGGCGTCGAGGACGCCGCCCCCTACAGGGATGGCCCGCAACCAAAACGTTACTTCCGCGTATTCTTCTTCCAGATCCAATACAGCCCTTCCAGCACCAGCGTCTCGCGGTACACAATATCCGTCGCACACGCCGTGCGCACACTGTCGGGCAGCGTGCCGGTTGCGACCACCGGCGCGTCGGGTGCGCCCAGCGCTGCGCGGATCTGCGCGACCATGCCGTCCAGCATGGCCGCCGTGCCGTACACAATGCCGCTGTGCAGACAGTCCGCCGTGTTGGCCCCCAGCAGACGCCGCGGGCGGGCCTCCAGCTCCACCTGGGGCAGCTGCGCCGTGTTGCGCACCAGCGCCGACAGCGAGCACTGCGGCCCCGGCAGGATGCTGCCGCCCACCAGTGCGCCGGTGCTGTCCACAGCCAGCAGGGTAGTGGCGGTATCAAAGTTCACCACCACGCAGGGCGGCGTGCACCGCTGCAGCGCGCCCACGATGGCACACAGCAGCTCGCCGCCCAGCTGGGCCGGGTTGTCCATGCGGATGCGCACCCCGCTTTTCAGCCCGGGACCGACCTCCATGATCTGGCACTCGCACATCTTGCGCAGGGCCTCGCGCAGCCGCGGCGTCAGCGCCGGCACCACGCTGGAAAAGATGACCGCCGTGATTTGCTGCGGCTCCGCCCCGTACAGCGCCAGCATGTTTACGATTTTGTACAGGAGCTCATCACTGCTCAGCGCCGTGTCCGCAAACAGCCGCGACGAAAACACCAGCTTGCCGTCCGGCGTATACCCGCCAAACGTAATATTGGAGTTGCCGATATTCAATGCCAGGATCATGACAGGACCTCGTTTCAAGTATGTTGTCTCTATACTATTATAATAAGGTAGAAATTGCAAGCCTTTTCCACATTCACGTGTGCCGAATGAGGAAAACACACCGCTCCCACCACCATCACCCCCGTAGGGGCCGGGCATGCCCGGCCCGCGCACTTTCCGCCGCCGCCCGTTACTGCTTTACACACCCCGTCTCACCCCTACATCGTAGGGAGGGGTCTTGACCCCTCCG
>ENA-UEQY01000917-UEQY01000917.1-human-gut-metagenome-genome-assembly--contig:-NODE-917-length-17882-cov-7.663297_pt1 | contig 17882 bp, 10 predicted proteins | sample MGYA00242949_ERZ507949 | MGnify/ENA primary metagenome ERZ507949 (study PRJEB26167, sample SAMN06115403) | human gut metagenome | host: Homo sapiens | place: China:Jiangsu | collected 2016-07-06... | reverse complement strand
TGAATTTTACAATACATGGTAGAGATACGTTGATTTCAGAATATGTTGAAAATGGATTAAAGTTGGTGATATATACGGATTCTGTTGAATGTTCTTCTTGTGTTATTAGTAAAATGTATTTGTGGAACAGTATTATAGAAAATACGGAATTATATAAAGATAAATTGAAATTTTATTATATACTATCTCCTCAAAGGCAGCATATAGAAAAGGTACGATCAGCTTTAAATGTGATAGATTTTGAATATCCTGTGATAATAGATACTTTGGGAAAGTTTGCAAAATTGAATCCCCATCTTCCGGAAAATAAGGCTTTACATACATTTTTATTGGATGAGAACAATAATGTGATTCTGGTCGGTAATCCGTTGCGTAATAAAAAAATTGAAGAAATGTTTTATCAAATCGTAGAGGAGAAGTTAGGTAAACCGGAATGAGTTTGTAAATGATAAAAAGGATTGATGATGAGAAGTTTTATTTCCCGGATGTGGCCGGACATGTTGTTGAGTATGGTGTTTGTCGTGTCGGGTTTTGTCAAGGCGTTGGATCCAGTGGGATTGTCTTATAAGATTGAGGAATATTTGGGAATGTTTCAGCTTTCGGGCTGGAGTGGACTTTCCATGTTGTTATCGGTGTTGTTATGTGCAGCGGAGTTAACCTTGGGACTGTTGTTGCTGCTTCGATTGTGGCGGAGGATTACGGCAGTGGCAGTGACTCTTTTTATCCTCGTATTTACGATACTGACTTATTCGATTTATACGGATCCCTATGGTGGTATAAATGAATGCGGTTGTTTTGGAGAAGCGGTTCATCTTTCCAACGGGGCTACTTTTGCGAAGAATCTGATTTTGCTTGTTGTGGCCGGTTTTCATTTGTGGAATGTTTTCCGGCAGGCTGGAAATGATTTTAATTACCGGCAGCTCGGGTTGGTTTCCGGGGTGCTGGTGTTGGCGTTCTTTGTGCCGCTTTATGCTTATTTTTACCTGCCTCCTTTCGATTTTTTACCTTATAATGTGGGTTCGGAAATCGAGGCAGAAAATGCCATTCATCTTTATGATACGGGTTTTAATGAAGTGAGTGATCAAGTGTTTTCCGGTGGTAAACCCACTTACATGATCGGTATAAAGGAGAAAATTACTCCGGAGGTCGGTGATAAACTTGCTGCTTTGTACGAGGCGTACCGGGACGGGACAGTTAATTTGTTTGGTGTGGCTTCCGGAAGTGGGATGACGATACCGGGTTATGCCGATATTCCGGTGTATTTTATGGATGAAGTGGTGTTGAAGTCGGTTTTACGAACGCCTGTCGGTGTGGTAGCTTTTGCGGATGATCGTATTGTCGGTAAATGGAATTTGTTATATACCCCATATCGTTTCGAGAGGGGATATGGAGAAGAACTTAGCCGGGAACGTTGGAAAAGAGGAGCATTTTTTAGTGGTTGGGTGGTGATGTTGGCGTTGTTATTTTATGAACGCAAAAAGAGGACGGAATGAAGAAGAGGTGGAATTTTTGGGACATTTTATTGTATGTAATGTACGCCTTTATCGGTATCGGAGTATTGATCGGGCTTTTTATTGCACTGCGTGTTTACGTGGTGGATCAGTTTGTGATCCCGACCGATTCGATGCGTCCTACCCTGATACCGGGGGATTACGTGATTGTCAACAAGCTGATTGCCGGGGCACGGATTTACGACCGGTTGGATTTCGGGGAGGGCGATCGGTTGGAATGCCATCGTACGAAAGGTTTGCGCAAAGTGGAACACAACGATATTGTGATTTTTAATTTTCCGATTAACCGGAGAAAGTATAAGATGGAGTTTAAAATCAATTATGTTTACGCTAAACGGTGTATCGGTTTGCCGGGGGATACGGTTAGGATCCGGAACGGGTATTTCAGGAATAGTAACTATGACGGTGTTTTGGGAGTGGAGGAGGAACAACGTCGCTTGTCGGAGACACCCGATTCGTTGATTGCTGATAATGTGCTCCACGCTTTCCCGTTCGATTTCCGGCATTATGGCTGGACGGTCAAGGAATTCGGGCCGCTTTATGTGCCCCGGGCAGGGGGACAGGTGATGCTCGATACGGTTAATTTTCAACTCTATCGGCTGGTAATCGAGTACGAGACGGGGGAAAAACTCCGGGTTGACGCTCAACGCCGGTTGACGCTGGGTGGGAAACCGATAGACAGTTATACATTTCAAGGTGATTACTACTTTTTTTGCGGCGATCAGGTGCTGAATTCCAACGATTCCCGCTACTGGGGATTCGTCCCGGAGGAATTTATCGTCGGGGTAGTTACCCGCATCACGTATTCCCGCGACCGGGAAAGCGGAGAATTCCGTTGGGACAGGTTGCTGAAAAGTTTGAAAAAATAGTAAAGGAGAAAAGAGGGAAGATGAGAAAATATTTCATGATATTAGCGGTTGCGGGTGTAAGTCTGCTTTTCCTGAGTCAGTTTCAGGTTGCGGATCGTTTTTATGGCGGGATCGACACCTCGAACTACTTTACCTTGTTGCTGGGGACGATGGTGGCGACGGTGGGCTTGGTCAAAATACCACGGACACTTTATTGGGGAGATGTGGTGGCATTTCTGTTGTTCGTTTACTTTCTGGTGCATACCTGGGCGACTCATGCTATGCAGAGTAGGGAATTTTATCTGAGTATTTCTTATTTTGCTCTTTATGCGGTGTTCCGCGTGATAAAAGGGATGCGGCTGACGAATTATGCAGCCTTGGCCGTATTGCTTTGCGGGATTTACCAGTCTTATTTGGTGTTGGAACAATTGCTGGGATACGAGGCTTCCAATCATTCTCGGTTTGTTGTGACCGGATCATTTTTTAATCCGGGGCCTTGCGGTATTTTTTTGGCAGGTGTGTTTGTGCTTGCCGTTGCTATGATGGAAAAAGGATACCGGAAGGTTGGTATTAATCTGATGTTCGTGCGTTACGTCATCGCTTGTGTGGCGTTTGGGATGATCCTGGTGGCTATGGTACCGACCATGAGCCGTGCCGGATGGATCGGAGCAGCGGTGGGGGTGATTTTGTTGTATCGTAAAGGAATTATCCGTTGGATGAAGAGAAGCCGTCGTTGGGTGATCGGGGGAGGAATTGTGGGAGTCATGATCGTGTTGGCGTTGTTTTATGGTTTGAAAAAGGATTCGGCTAACGGACGGCTATTTATCTGGCAAAATACGATCATGGCCTGGTCGGAAGCCCCTTTATTCGGGGTTGGGATCGATGGGTTCGAGAGAGCTTATGCGGAGGCTCAGCATGATTATTTTAAAAAAGGAAATGCGTTGGAACAGGATAGTCGCTATACGGAGTTGGCAGGAGTGGTGGAATCGGCGTTTAACGAACCCCTTGCTTTATTTTTATTGCTGGGGGTAACAGGAGGGGTATTGGCTGTACTCGTCTTGTTTTTTAAGTTACGGAGACCGACGGTTTATGGTTGTGTGGCAGTGGCATTGTTGGTTGCCTCGCTTTTTTCTTATCCGTTTTATATTCCCTCTATTGCTATCTTATTTCTTTTTGCGATGGCACAGTCATCCGACCGGCGGATCGGAACGACGCGTTATGCAAACGTTTTGATATTCGGAATGATGGGGGGAGTAGCCTTGTGTGCCGATCTCCGGGCGTATGGGCTCCGGGAGGTATACCGGGATTGGAAAAATAAGTCTGCCTATTACACCATGGAGGATTATGCAGGTGTAGTCGAAAAATACGGGCAACTTTATCCTGCATTGAAAAATGAATATAAATTTTTGTTCGAATACGGACATTCCCTTCATAAAACAGGGCGATACGAAGAGAGCAATGCTGTCCTGGAACAAGGAGTGAGACACAGTGCCGATCCGATGTTCTGGAATGTGATGGGGAATAATTTTTTGGCATTAAAGCAATATGACCGGAGCGAAGCGGCTTATCTGCGGGCTTATTACACCTGTCCGAACCGTGTTTATCCGCTCTATTTGCTGACGAAGCTGGGAGCGGCCCGGGGAGATAGGGCGAAAATGGAGCATTACGGGCACATCCTGCTGGACAAACGGCCTAAAGTACCTTCGCCCGCCGTGGACGAGATGAAAGCTGAAATCAGGAGCATGTTTGAAGACAAACCGAATACTAACGAATAAGACATACCGATGAGAAAAAAATTGATTTTATGGATTGCAGGAGGATTGATCGGGAGTGTGGCTTCCGGACAAAGTCTGGTGATCGGGAAGATGACTCTGGAAGAAGCGATCGGGATCGCTTATACCCGTTCGCCTCAGGCACAGATGGTGCAGCTGACTTTTATGTCGCAGTACTGGAGTTTCCGCTCCTATAAAGCACAGTTGTTGCCTTCGCTTAATTTAAGCGGTAACCTGGGAAATTATAATCGTTCACTCGTCGAGGTGCGTGATCCGGACGACGGACGTATCAGTTATGTGGCCAATAATACCTTGAGTAACACCTTGTCCGTCCGTATCAATCAGAATATAGCTCCTACAGGGGGAAAAGTGTCGCTGTATACCTCTCTGGACAGGCTGGATCAATTCACCTACCATACGAAGATATACAATTCGACTCCGGTTTCGATCAGTTATACTCAACCCTTACGTTCTTTCAATTCTTTAAAGTGGCAGAAAAAAACCGAGCCGTTGCAGTATGAAAAGGCCAAGAAACAGTATCTGGAGTCGATGGAAAATATTGTAGTTCAGACTTCGGCTTATTTTTTCTCTGTGTTGTCGGCTCAGACTACTTACAGGAAAAGCGAGGAAAACCTGAAAGATACCCGTAGCATGTATGAGGTTGCTCAAAAACGTTTTGCCATAACTACGCTGAATAAAAGCGAACTGTTACAACTGGAACTGGCATTGATGAATGCAGAATTGGCCGTCAGTACCAGTAAGGTCGACCTGGAAGTGGCGCTTTTCAATTTTAAATCTTATCTGGGGATATCGGAAAGTGCGTTTTTTGAACTACAACCGCCGATGGAGGTGCCTGAGGTGAATATGGAGTATGATTTTGTGTTGAATAAGGCCCTGCAAAATTCTTCCCATTTGATTGCTTTGGAAATCGATAAGCTCAATGCATCGAAAAATGTGGCGGAGGCGAAAGCCGGACGTGGCATTCAGGTGGAATTGACTGCCAACCTGGGGCTTTCACAAAGCGATGACGCCCTGGTCGGAGTTTATCGTCAGTTGAAAGACCGGGAAGTGGTCGGTGTGTCGGTGACGATGCCTATTTACGACTGGGGGATGAGCCGGGGACGGGTGAAAATGGCAGAGGCACAAGCCCGTTTGGTACAAACCGAACAGGAACAGGAGGTGATAAAATTTCAGCAGGATATCCGGATCAAGGTGATACAGTTTAACAATCAGGCTACGCAATGCCGTATATCGGCCAAAGCATTGGCGGTGGCGGAGGAACGCTATGAAATTACTAAAAAGCGGTTTCAGAACGGAGGAATTTCTGTGACGGACCTGAATACGGCCCAAAAGGAATTGGATAATGCCAGTGATCAGTATATCAGTCAATTGAGAACATTCTGGAATGCTTATTTCGAACTGCGTAAGTTGTCCCTGTACGACTTTATATCCCAAAAAGATATTTGTGCTGAATTTGATGAAATTGTTGAAAAATAATGGCTCGTAAAATAGATGATGATGAAAAGAAATTTGTATAGAAACCTGTTGTGGATCGTTTTCTTGGCCGGAGCTATGGCTTGTGGCGGTGAAAAAAAGAAATCGGAAAAAGAAATCGGAAAGAGTGAGGCGCAGAGTTCTTTGATCTCGGTGGATACACTGGTATTAAAAAAGCGGACTTTTCAGAAACAGATCGTCTGTAACGGTAAGTTGCGTGCGGTTTTAAAAAGCGAACTGAGTTTCGACGGTACGGGAGTCATTACCGGAATAAACGAAAGAAACGGGGATTACGTAGAGAAAGGGGCTGTATTAGCCACGCTCGATAATAAAGAGGCGACGGTGGAATTGGAGAAAAGTCTTCGGGCCATGGAGAAGGCCGATATCGATTTGCAGGACAAACTGATCGGACAAGGGTATACCGGTGATACGGCTACGGTGCCGGAAGCTGTTTTGCGTAATATGAAAATTACTTCCGGTTATACGAATGCTTTGGATCAGCTGGAGGCAGCCAGACGACGTTTGGAAAGTTGTTTTTTGTTCGCTCCCTTTAGCGGGCGTATTGCCAATCTGGACGCCAAGGTGTATGACCGTTTCTCCGGTAAGTTGTGTACTTTGATCGACGATTCGTATTTTGATGTCGAATTCAGTATATTGGAAGCTGAAATAGAGGAAGTTGCACTGAAACAACGGGTGAAGATTATTCCGTTTATCAATGATGAAAAAGTATTTTACGGGAATGTGACGGAGATCAATCCCCTGATCGATGAACGCGGACAGGTTAAGATTCGTGCGCGGGTAAGTAATACCGACAGGTATCTGGTAGAAGGAATGAATGTGAAGATTATGCTGGAACGGGAAATTAAAAATTGTTTTGTCGTTCCCAAGGACGCAGTGGTGCTGCGGGACGGTTTTCAGGTGATTTTTTGCTATCGGGAGGGGAAAGCGGTGTGGACGTATGTCGATGTTGTGATGTCGAATATCGATTCGCATGTGATTACGGGATGTGAAAAAAAGCAGACTACGATTTCCGAAAATGATATTGTGATTACCTCGAACAACCTGAACCTGGCCGACGGGACGGATGTAACACCTCATAATAACCGGTAATTATGATCAAGGAATTGTTAAAGCGGCCTATAGGGGTAACCATGAGTGTCATCGCGATCGTGGTGTTGAGTATCGTGGCTATGGGATATTTGCCGGTATCGCTGATGCCCGATATCGATATCCCACAGATTACGATTCAGGTTTCTGCTCCCGGTTTATCGGTGCGTGAGGTGGATAATACCCTGCTGAAACCTTTGAAAAATCAGTTGTCGCAGGTGGCAGGGCTGAAAAATATAACGGCTGAAGCCCGGGCGGATGCGGGGGCGATTTATATGGATTTCGAACCGAACGGTAATATCGATCTCATTTTTATCGAAGTGAACGAGAAGTTGGACCGGGCTGTCACGGCCTTGCCTAAGGATGTGGAACGTCCGAAAGTCATTAAGGCCAGTGTGACCGATATCCCGGCTTTCTATCTCAACCTGTCCTTGAAAAGCGGGGCTCCCCGGGAACCCGGTAAACCCCGGGAGGCAGGTATCGATTTCAGTGAGTTGGGACAATTTGCCCGGGATGTCATTGCGAAACGGATCGAACAGTTGCCGCAAACGGCTATGGTCGATATCAGCGGTGTCGTTACCCCGGAATTGCTTTGTATTCCCGATTATACGAAACTGACTTCCATGGGGGTAGGGATCGGGCTGCTCGAAAATGCGATTGCCGATAATAATGTCTCCCTGGGAGCTTTGAGTATCAAGGACGGTCAGTACCGGTATAGCATCCATTTCGATTCCCGGATTATCTCGAAGGAAGATATTGAAAATATCTATATCAACCATGACGGACGGATTTACCGATTCAAAGAGTTGTGCGAAATCGTGGAGCGTCCGGCAAAACGGAACGGGTTGGTACGGAGTGGGGCCGATCCGGCTGTCACGCTGGCTATCATCAAACAGAGCGACGCCAGGATGGCGGATTTGCAGGAAAGTATAGCAGCGCTGATCACCGATTTGGAGAAAGAGCATCCCGATATCCGTTTTGAACTGACCCGCGACCAGACGCAATTGTTGTCGTATTCCATCCATAACCTGAACAGTAATCTGTTGGTTGGAGCCGTTCTGGCTGCGTTGATTATCTTTCTGTTTATGAAAGACCTGCGCTCGCCGGTATTGATCGTGATTACGATTCCTTTATCGCTGGTGATTACATTGCTCGTTTTTCATGTGCTGGGTATGTCGCTGAATATCATATCGCTTTCGGGACTGATTCTCGGGACGGGTATGATTGTGGACAATTCGATTATCGTGATCGATAATATATTTCAGAAATGGCGGACGGGATTGACGTTAGAGGATTCGATTTCCAGGGCAGTCGGCGAGGTCTTTACCCCGATGCTGAGCAGTGTGTTGACGACCTGTTCGGTCTTTTTGCCACTGATCTTTTTAAGCGGTACGGCAGGGGCACTTTTTTACGATCAGGCCATGGCCGTGACAGTGGCCCTGTTCGCTTCTCTTCTGGCAGCGGTACTGGTTTTACCGGTTTATTTTTATCTGATGTATCGTAAACTTTCGCCCGATACGGAAAATCGGTTTATGTCAAAATTATTTACGTTCAATTATTATCGTCCGTATGAGCTCGGACTGAAATGGGTATTGCGGCACGGGCGGTTAATGATGATTTGTTTTATATTGCTTGTCCCGCTGACTTATTTTGTTTACCGGATGGTGGAGAAAAGCCGGCTTCCCGAAATATCCCATGACGATACGATCCTGACGATTGACTGGAATAGCGGTATTTCTTTGGAAGAAAACGATCTGCGGGTATATAGATTGTTAGCACAGGTAGATAGCCTGATATTGCAATCCACGTCGATGGTCGGCGTACAACAGTTTCTGATGTCGCATACCAGGGAGATCACCCCTTCGGAGAGTGTGATTTATATGAAAGCCAAAGATGCCGGAAAGTTGGTGCAGGTGGAACGGATCATTTCAGATTACCTGGCCTCGAATTATCCGAAAGCACGGGCTTCATTTCAGGTTTCAGGTAATATATTCAACATGATATTTGCAGAGAAAGGGAGTACGCTGGTGGCACAATTGCATAGTAAAGAGGGGCAGGCTCCGACAGTTGAACAGGTGACGCGTGTCGTGGACAAGATAAAGAAAGCTTTGCCCGGAGTAGGGATCCCGCCGGCGGTAATGGAACAAAATATCCGTTATATAGCTGATGTAGAGGCCATGGCTATCCATGAAGTGACGTTTAACGATGTTTATGGAAAAATGAAAAACATCATCAGCCAGAATACATTGTTCCGTATTAACCAGGGAGGCTATTCGGTGCCTGTGACAACAGGGGATACACAAGCCGAGACTTCGGACATTTTATCGGGCAAAGTGCGCAACCGGCATGGAATTGAAATTCCTCTTTCGATGATTATCCGCGAAACGAAAGGCGAGGATTTTAAAAAACTCTATTCCGGTAACGGAGGGGATTATTACCCGGTTGTGTTCGATGTGGACGATCGGGAGGTGGGACAGGTCATGAAGACGGTGGAAGAGGTGGTCAGGGAAGATCAGAATTTTTTTGTTACTTTCACCGGAGAGTATTTTTCCAGCCGTGAAACCATCCGGGAGTTGATCGTTATCCTGTTGGTCGCTATATCGTTGCTTTATTTTATCCTGGCCGCACAATTTGAAAGTGTGATCCAGCCGCTGATTATCCTGTCGGAGATTGTGGTGGATATTTTTTTCGTTTTGTTCGGGCTCTGGTTGTTCGGTGAAAGTCTGAACATCATGTCGATGATCGGTCTGGTGGTGATGAGCGGTATTATTATTAATGATTCTATTCTTAAGGTAGATACGATCAACCGCCTGCGTAAAAGCGGGATGTCACTGCTCAGAGCCGTTTTTATTGCAGGGCATAGCCGTTTGAAACCGATTATCATGACTTCGCTGACAACGATACTGGCTATCGCTCCTTTCCTGAACCGGGTGGATATGGGATCCGATCTGCAATATCCGTTATCGCTTTCTATTATCATCGGAATGAGTTTCGGGACTGTGGTCAGTTTGTTCTTTATTCCGCTGCTCTATTATGTGATTTACCGTAAACGCTGATTTTTATGAGTCATGATATCAATAAAAAGGGCTTTTTAGAACGTATCCCCTCCTTTTCACTTATTCTGATTATGGTGGTGCTGATGGTAGGCGGTGCCGCTTTAATACCGATGCTGCGAATCACCTATCATCCTTCTCCCGAACAGGGGAAGAGGCTGACTATCAGTTATAGCTGGCCGGGAGCTTCCCAGCGGGTCGTCGAGCAGGAAATTACCTCTAAAGTGGAGGGCCTGGTATCGTCTGTGGTGGGGGTGGAGAAAACTTCTTCTGTGTCTTCGTCAGGAAACGGAAGTGTGACGGTGGTACTGAAGGAAAAAGCAAATGTGTCGGCTGTGCGTTTTGAAATATCCTCTTTATTGAAACAAATAGCCGGAAAGTTACCGCAGGGAGCGGGTAATCTTTACTTGCAGGGAGGGGATGCCGGTGGAGGGCTCAGACAGAATACACAACAGGTATTGTCCTATATCATCAATGCGGATATGGATCCTGCGAATATAAAAGACTATGTAGAGCGTAATATCAAACCTTATCTCACACAAATCGACTATGTGCGGGAGGTGTCTGTCGGTGGGGCGATGCCGCTTTATCTGGATATCAGCTACGACCCGACGGCATTGCAGAGATATGGTCTGGAGTCCAATGTCATTGTATCGGGACTTCAAAACTTTCTGGGACAATGTTCTATTGTCGGGGATGTCGAGCGCATCGACCGGGACGGGAATAAAGAACGGATAACCTTGTTGCTGGAGACCGAACGACTCGGTGCGGATATCGGTAAAACTCCGCTGACGACGATAGAGGGGAAGATTGTTTATTTGAGTGATGTCGCTGAATTTAATTACAAAAAACGACAGGAGACCAGTTTCTACCGGATCAACGGTCTCAATACCATTTACCTGAATATCTTTGCGGATACGGAGACGAATATCATCAAAGCTTCTGCCGAACTTCGGGAACGAATGGAGAAGATACAGGCGAATCTGACGGATGGATTTTATGTGACTTTGACCAACGATGCTGCCAAAGAGGTGAGAGAGGAACTGGTGAAGTTGGTTAAGCGTACTTTTTTATCTTTGGCGATCCTCTTCCTGTTTGTTTGGATAGTCAGCCGGAGCAGGCGCTATCTTTCGGTTATAGCCGTTTCATTGTTTGCCAATGTGTTGATATCCGTTATTTTCTATTATCTGTTCGATGTAGAACTGAATTTGATTTCTTTGGCGGGAGTGGCCGTCTCGTTCGGTATTATGATCGATACGGTGATCGTGATGGTGGACCATTATAGCTATTATCACGACCGGAAAGCTTTTCTCGCTATTTTGGCGGCGCTGCTTACCACGATCGGTTCCCTGGTGATTGTTTTTTTTATGCCGGATTATGTGAAAGGTGCGTTGAATTATTTTTCGGCCATCATTATCATCAACCTGACTGTAGCGTTATTTGTTGCTCTCTTTTTCGTACCGGCTCTCATCGACCGGGTCGGGCTGTACCGCCGTCAGACAAAAACGAGGTACGGTCGTTTGAAGCGGACGGTGAAATGGGGTCGGTTTTATTCCCGTTATATCGTTTTTACCCAAAAACGGAAATGGATATATATCACCCTCTTCATACTTGCATTCGGTATTCCTGTTCATCTGTTGCCTGCCAGGCTGGGGAAGAGCGATTATTACCGTACCTCCGGGAATGCAGAGACCAAATGGTATGAAGAGGTTTATAATAAAACCATCGGCAGCCATTTTTATCAAAGTACTTTGCGTGAACCGCTTGAAAAGATGGTCGGGGGGACGTTGCGGCTTTTTTCGTCTGTCCATTCTTCCCGTACCTTTTCTCAACGGGACCGTGAGGTGAAACTTTATATTTCTGCCCGGCTGACAGAAGGAGATGATGCTGTCGTGCTGAATCAGAAGATGTGGCAAATGGATCGGTTTCTGGCTAAATTTAAAGAGGTGAAACGTTTTGTGACCCGGGTGGACGGTAAAAGCGGTTCTATCGAGGTGGAGTTTGCCGATGAATACAGGGATGGAGCTTTTCCCCATTACCTGGAATCCCAGGTGATTCGTGAGGCATTGTCGATCGGGGGAGTAGATTGGAGTACGACGGGAGTCAGCGAACGGGGATTTTCCAATTCGTTGGGGTTAGGACATAAATCTCACCGGATCGGATTGAGCGGATATAATTTCGACCGTTTGTATAAATATGCTGAAATACTGGCGGAGAAGGTACAAACCAACCGGCGGGTTACAGATGTCGGTATCGAATTGGGAAATTCCGATTATTGGCAAATGCAGGACGAGGCTGCTTCGGAACTGTATATCAAATACGATATGGAAAAAGTTGCTTTGCATAATTTGAATTTGAGGCAATGTTATGCGACTTTGGCTGCATTGATGGATAAAGGAGATGTCGGCACCTATCGTAACAAAAATCAACGGATTGCTATCGACTATCATTCGTCGCAGCGCGATCAGTTCGACATGTGGCATCTGATGAACAGTTATCTGCCCGTAGGGGACAGGCAGGTGTGTTATGCCCACATCGGAGAAATCGGTAAGCGGTCGGCTGCTACCCGGATAACGAAAAGCAATCAGGAGTATTCGCTTCAGGTGGCTTTTAATTTTATGGGATCGTATAATTTATCCGATCAGTTTATCAAACAGACGACTGAAGAGTTCAATGCGACTTTACCGGTCGGTTTCCGGACGGTTAATCAGAGTTTCGGATGGTATGACGATCAGGGAACCCAATATTGGTTGATTCTGCTGATTGTGGTGATTATCTTTTTTACCTGTTCGATCCTGTTCGAGTCTTTGCGGCAACCGCTGGTGATTATTTCTTTGATTCCGATTTCGTTTATCGGTACTTTTCTGACTTTTTATTTTTCGGGGGTCAATTTCGGAACCGGAGGCTTTGCCTCACTGGTTTTGTTGAGCGGTTTGGTGGTCAATGCCGCTATCTATGTGATAAACGAATACAATGGTTTCGTAAACAGGGAGCGGGAACGCTTGAATCGAACCGATTTGGTCCGGCTTTATATAAAAGCCTATAATCATAAGATTACCGCAGTTTTATTAACTATATTGTCGACTGTGCTCGGACTGGTGCCGTTTTTGCTGGATGGACCGAAAGCCGAAGAGTTCTGGTTTTCATTTGCAATCGGTACGATCGGCGGTTTACTGTTTTCTGTCATCGCCCTGGTATTCCTTATGCCGGTATTGATGTCGTATGGAAAGAAACCGGTGAGGGATAAGCTTAATCGGTAATAAAGTCTTTGGATTGATGGGTGTAACTGCCTTTGGAAGGAATGATCAGAATCAGTAAGGAACCTAAGATGATGATTCCTCCGTAAATATAATCCTGGGTATCCAGCTGTGGACGCATGGCGGCATAATAGAGGGCTGCGATCACTTCCAGTAAATAAGTGAGCACAGGTTGAAAAGCACGTACAGCCATAAAGGTTTCTGAGGTGGAAAATTTTAAAGTTGCATAATAGAGGTAAGTAGTGGATGCATTGATGAATAAACCGGCCAGACAGGCGCTGATAATTGTTTCCGGATGGATCATTTCGGGCAGATCGGGGAGGAGCGTTAGAAAACTCAAAAAAGGAGGGAGCCGATCCCCGAGAAAAAATTTCAGGAGAGCTATGGCAAAGAAAAAGACGATCAGGGACAGGCCTCCGTAAAACATCGTATATCCTGAAATACCGCATTTTTGCCGGACGCTGGTATCCGGATTCCAGATGGTGGTTTCCTCCACGACGATCGAGCGGATGCAACTGGCTGTCGCCGACAGCAACACCAGGATGGAGACAATCACACGCATGTGTACTGGAAGGGAAAAAATAAATAATATAAATCCGAGCAATATAATGAGAATGCCCAGGAAATCCCCTTTATAAGGTATTCTTCGAAAAATGGCATAGGCCAGAATGTAAGTGATTATAATCTCTATGTTGAACAGAAGACTGGTCTCTGTCGAAGTGATATAAAGGAAGGTAGAGATCATCGTGAAACTGCGGATGATCTGCATAATGGTGTACAGCCAGGAGTATTTTACTCCGCTTTTCCAGTTTTGGGGCATGACCTGTTTGCGGATGATCATTAAAGTGACACCGGTGGCGAAAATCATAAAAGAGATGAATACCATAATATTGACATCGTATTGCAAAACACAAAACCGGTTGACTACATTTAGAATGGCCCAGACGATAACAGTGGATAATGCGAGAAGTACACCTTTCATAGATCTTGTTTTCTAAAGCAGTTCGAATGTCTGTTGTACGTAGAAATGTAAAAATAGTTTAAGCTTTGGCCAGAGCTTTGTTCGGTAGTGTTGGTATACCGTGGCCGGTGTGCTGCCTCTGACGGTTGCTGTGAGTCGGATAAGTACTGATAGGGGCCGTTCCTTTTCCAGGTATACAGAGATACATAGAAAAGGAACAGCGTGAACAGAGTTTAACGTTTGGGACGGAGAAGATCCAGGCCATCACTTCTTCTCCGTATTTTTCACTGTATACACCGATGACCTGTACGTCGGAGACCCCTTCGTGGACGATCAGAAAATCTTCGATCTCTTTGGGAGAGATATTTTCTCCACCCCGGATGATCAGGTCTTTGATACGTCCGACTATACTCACATAGCCGTTTTCATCCATGACGGCGATATCACCGGAATGAAGCCAGCGGGTTTCGTCGATGATGGCTTTGGTGTCTTCGGGATTATCCCAGTAGCCTAACATCACCGAATATCCCCGGGTGCAGAGTTCCCCGGCTGTACCCCGGGGGACGATTGCGCCGCTTTCCGGATCTATGATTTTAATCTCTACGTGGGGGTGGACGGTACCTACCGTCGTTACCCTCAGTTCCAGCGGATCGTCCGTACAGCTTTCGGTAGAAACCGGAGAGGTCTCTGTCATGCCGTAACAAACACAAATTTCTGTCATATTCATCAGGGATTGTACCTTGCGCATGGTATCGATCGGACAAGGTGCACCTGCCATGATACCTGTTCGGAGAGATTTTAAATTGTATTTGGCGAAATCGGGCAGATCCAGTTCTGCAATAAACATGGTCGGGACACCGTATAAGGAGGTACACCTTTCATTTTCGACAGTCTGTAACACCTGTTCCGGATCGAAAAATTCTCCGGGGATAACGATACAGGCCCCGTGAGTGACGATAGCCATATTGCCCAATACCATACCGAAACAATGGTAAAAAGGAACCGGCAGACATACGATATCTTTTTCCGTGTATTTCAAGCGTTCCCCGATGAAAAATCCGTTATTCAGGATATTGTGATGGGAGAGAGTCGCTCCTTTGGGATAACCGGTTGTACCCGAAGTATACTGGATATTGACAGGATCGTCGAATTGCAGGGAGGCTTCCCGTTCGGCCAGTCGGGCATCGCTCACCTGAGAAGCGCTCGATAAAAAAGTTGCCCAGTCGCGGTCGATGATGACGGTTTGTTTGGGATAAAGACAATCCGGACGGAGCTCGTCCAGCATTTTGATATAATCGGTTTTCCGGAAGTGGGAGGAAGCGATCAAAAGATCGATCCGGCTTTGTTCCAGGGCATAACGCAAACCCGAAAGTTTGTATCCCGGATTGATGTTTACCATAATAGCCCCCATCAAGGCTGTGGCATATTGTACCAATACCCATTCGTAGCGGTTCGGTGACCAGATGCCTACCCGGTCGCCCCGGCGAATCCCGTGGGCCATCAAGGCCTTGGCTACCTGTTCGACTTGTTCCAGAAATTCACTGTAATTGGCCCGGTATTGTTGATACTCGGAAATCAAAGCAGTCCGTTCCGGAAATTTTGCTGCTATTTGTCGCAGATTCTGACCGATTGTCTCTCCTTTCAACGGAATATCTGATATTCCGCAGGCATAGGATAATGTTGCTTGCATAGCTATTAATTTATTGTCGTGTTTTGTGTGCGACCACAAAATAACGACAATAAAATGAAACAACATAGCTTATTTATCAATAAATGAGATATTTACACAAATGACGTCAAGGTGTGCAAAAATTTTTGTCTTTATTTCACAAACCGGAAATAAGTGTGAAAAATAAATGGATGGTTTCTATGCCCTGGAATATCGATAAGCGACTTTTCAAACTTGAGCTGTCTTTTGAAAAAAGAAAGATTGGCGGAACTTCATTTCCTGATCCCTGTTATCGATCAGAAACGAAGCTCCGCCAATCGGCAGAATGACCCTCAAAAGGAGGTTAACTACAACAAACCGTTGGATAGTTTCTTGTTATCAATGAGCCCACTCAGCGAAAAAATCGTTGCCTTTGTCATCGACGATGATGAAGGCCGGGAAGTTTTCTACGCGGATTTTGCGGACAGCTTCCATACCGAGTTCTTCGAAATCGACCACTTCGACCGATTTTATGCTGTTCTTAGCCAGAATGGCTGCCGGTCCACCGATCGATCCCAGATAGAATCCGCCATGCTTTTTGCAGGCATTAGTGACGTCGATCGAACGGTTGCCTTTGGCTACCATGATCATAGAACCACCTAAAGACTGGAACAGATCGACATAAGGGTCCATACGCCCGGCTGTCGTCGGTCCGAAACTACCTGATGCCATGCCTTTCGGAGTTTTGGCAGGACCGGCATAATAGACCGGATGTTTTTTGAAATATTCGGGCATCGGTTTGCCTTCGTCGATCATTTGTTTGATCCGGGCATGGGCGATGTCCCGGGCAACGATCAGGGTCCCTGATAGGTTCAAACGGGTTTTCACCGGATATTTGCTCAGTTCTTTCAATACGTTTTCCATCGGTTGATCGAGGTCGATATTGACCGCCGGAGTTAAAGCAGGACTTTCTGCCGGCAGAAAACGTGCCGGATTCTTCTCGAGTTGTTCGAGGAAAATCCCTTCTTCCGTGATTTTACCTTTGATATTCCGGTCGGCACTACAGCTGACTCCGATGCCGACAGGACAAGAAGCTGCATGACGCGGAAGACGGATCACACGTACATCGTGTACCCAATATTTACCTCCGAACTGGGCTCCGATACCTTTGTCCCGGCAAATCTTCAAGATCTTTTCTTCCCATTCCAGATCCCGGAAAGCACGGCCACCTTCATTACCCGAAGTGGGGAGATGATCGTAGTAGCCTGCCGAGGCTTTCTTGACTGTGGTCAGACAAGCTTCGGCCGAAGTGCCGCCGATGACTACCGCTAAATGGTAGGGAGGACAGGCCGAAGTACCCAGATCCAATACTTTTTGCTGGATAAATTTAGTCAGGGTTTCTTCGTTCAATAAAGCTTTTGTCTGCTGGTAAAGGAAAGTCTTATTGGCAGAGCCCCCTCCCTTGGTGATGAACAAAAATTCGTATTTATTGCCCTGTGTGGCATAAAGGTCGATCTGTGCCGGCAGATTGGTCCCGGTGTTTTTTTCTTCTGTCATGGTAAAAGGCACTACCTGGGAATAACGCAGATTGCGGTCCCGGTAAGTTTCGAATACCCCTTTGCTGATCGCTTCGGCATCATTGATCCCGGTCCATACGTTTTCTCCCTTTTTACCGATACAAATGGCCGTACCGGTATCCTGACAGGTCGGTAGTTCCCCTTCTGCCGAAACCACTTGGTTCATCAACATGGTGTGGGCAACGAATTTATCGTTGTCACTGGCCTCCGGATCTTTCAGGATGTCGGCTAATTTTTGCAAATGAGCGGCGCGCAGGTAAAAAGAGACGTCTGCATAAGCTTCGCGAGCCAATAACTCTAACCCTTCACGCTCTATTTTTAAAATCTTACGTCCTTCACATTCGATCGTTTTTACATAATCTTTTGTCAAAAGGCGATACACTGTGGTATCATTTTCAATAGGAAACGGTTCCTGATACTTAAATTCTGCCATACTTATCTGGATTGATTTATGAATTCATTATTTGCGCAACGAAATTAAAATTAATAAATGAAAATCCCGAGAGTTTTAAAGAAAAATTTCTGTAATTAGAAATGATCTGAATAAATCACGGAGGAATATATGGATTTTACTATTTTTGTAAAAATTAACGGCAGAATAGTTTTATCCGTTTATACTTTTTTATTTTGAATATGAATACTGAGGTTGTTTTT
>ENA-UEQY01000914-UEQY01000914.1-human-gut-metagenome-genome-assembly--contig:-NODE-914-length-17915-cov-3.726595_pt1 | contig 17915 bp, 11 predicted proteins | sample MGYA00242949_ERZ507949 | MGnify/ENA primary metagenome ERZ507949 (study PRJEB26167, sample SAMN06115403) | human gut metagenome | host: Homo sapiens | place: China:Jiangsu | collected 2016-07-06... | reverse complement strand
AAGTTTGCAATATCTTTACACATGAAGTTAATTAGTCGGTTGAATGAAATGTGCAATCGTTCAAATAATAACACCTGAAATGTAAAATTACATCAGGTGATATTATGAAGATTGAGAGAGATGAACGACGATTTGATTTTCACGATATAGGGCTTGCCATCAAACGGGCAAGGGAGGCCAGCGGAATGACACAGGAGCAACTGGCCTATATTGTTGACCGGGCTCCGCGCACCATCATGTATAACGAGAATGACGGCCAGCACCCTAGCCTCAACACCTTTTATCAGATGGTGACAATGTTCGATATATCGGTAGATCAATACTTCTATCCGCCCAAGAATAAGGGGAGCGAGTGCAGAAAGCGCATTGACGCTATGCTTAACGCCCTGGACGAAAAAGATTTAAAAATTGTAGAAGCCACGATCCAAGCGATGAAAGCGGCTAAAGAAACGGAGGATGCGTAAGAAAAGCGTGTACCTCCGTTTTTTGCGCCATTTTCGGGGCTTGCACAAAACGGCAAGCAATGCAAAGCGGTACCCACTTTGCGAAAACAGGCGGATTCCGTTCACACGGAACCTGCTTGTTTCATGCTTGTTGGGGCACTGCCCCAATCCCCGCAGAACACAAAAACTGTGTTCTGGAACGATGGATAAATCCATCGGCTGCGCGATTTCTCAAATCGCTTGTGGGCGGGCAGCTCAGCGCTGCTCCGCCTCTTTTTCCCGTCGTTCATTCGCTTCCTCCTGCTCCTTGTCCAGCTCCAGAATACGGTCGATATTGGCCTTGGCCGTCAACAGCTCTTTCATTTTCTCGCGGGCTTTTCGGTAGTCGGCATAGGCGGCTTTCTTTTCCGCCAGCAGCTCGGCGTACTCGGTATTCAGCGCCTTAATGGTGGGCAGCTTCTTGAGGCCAAGCCCATCAAAATAGTTCTTTGCGGCCTTGTGGATCGTGACCTCACTTTCATGCTCCGCAAGAAATTTCTTGGAGTACCCGGCCTTGCGATAGGCAACGTAGGTGTCGCGGGTCTTGGCGTAACCCACGATATGCTCCCGCAGCACGGCAATCTCGGCCATGCGCTTTTCCGCAGCCTTGATCCTTGCGGAAAGCTCGTTAAAGTAAGCGGACGCTGCCGCCGCTTTCTCTGAGAGAACAGCATAATCTAACAGCTCATGGTCTTGCAGATAGGCCACCGTCTGTGCCATCTGTTTCAGGTTAAATAACGTCGCCCAACGCGCATAACCGGCACCCTTGCCAGCGCGTAATTTTGCCTGAATGTCCACCAGCAGATTCCCGCTGCGCTTTTCCGGTTTGACCGGCGCGGCGGCGTTCTTTCGTGGCGTATGCGCCTTTTCACCTGCGATCACCGCGCGGAGATCTGCGGGAGTATAGCCGTCACCGAGGGTATCCATGCGAATGGACTTTTTCTGTTCGCCGCCTAACAGGGACGGGACTTTCTTGCCCTTGACCTCATACCCGGCCTGCCGCAGCAGCTCCAGTAGCGCTTCAAAGCTGTCGGGCTTTTGCGCCAACGCATCGTCAATGGCCGCGCAGATTCGCTCCCGGTGGGAGGGCTTCTTTTTGTCACCCAGCCACTTGTTGTAGCTCTTGCCGTGGCGCTTCGGATTCTCCACGATGGAGTAGCCGTTCTCGATGCAGATGGTATCGTTGAGCCGCCGCACGGCGCGGCTGCTACCCCAAAAGTTTCTGAATTTCCGGGTCTGGCTGAGTGCGGTGGAGTTCCAGATCACATGATTGTGAATATGGGCTTTGTCGATATGGGTGCAGACGATATAGGCGTGATTGCCCTTGGTGAAGCGCTTGGCCAGCTCACAGCCCAAACGGTTCGCGTCCTCCGGTGTGATCTCTCCGGGGACAAAGGACTGCCGCAGATGGTAGGCAATCACATCATCCTCGCCGCGCACTCTGCCGGTCTTTTGGATGTACTGATTCTTGGTGAAAAGAAACTCGGCGTCGGCGATCCGGCTGTCGCATTGCCAGCTCGTAATCAGCCTGCCGCCGTCCGTCTTTTGCGGATTTTCGGTGTAGTCGATGATGGCGCTGATGGCCTGTCCCACCGTGCGGCCTTTGCCGGTGTGGAGAGGCATCAGGCGCGTGGTTGCCATGGGTGTTCACCTCCAAAATGGGAAAACGGCCTGCCGCAGCAGACCGTTCTGTTCTTTATTGGTTGGATTGATAGCGGATAACCGGAACCTGTTTCACCTTTCCTCCAATGGTTCGCCGCTCCAGAGCAAAGATCATATCAGGTGTGCGCTCAAAAAAGCCCTCGTCCTTTTTCCAGCTTATGCCGCATTTGCAATGCTGCAAGCCAATGAACTGCTGCTTCATTTTTCTGCCGCAGTTCGGGCAGACCTTATTACTGTTTCCCATATTATTCAGCCCGCGCTAATCTATATAGACTGCGGATGGATTCCACGACCGTATGCCACGACAGGTCGGCAGCATAGGAGAACTTCTTCTGATAAGCCCGCCACAGCTTTTCCATATTTGAGTCGGCCTCGACTTCATCAAAGGCCGCAGGCGCGTCGGCAAGATACTTCTCTGTACCGCGTTTCTTGGCCGTTGCAATGAGCGCCGCCCGGAGATCAGCAGGAACGATACTCTGTCCGTGGAGCCGGCTCAGAATGTGCAGATCATAGAAATCTCTCATGCGGGTGTTGGTGGTGGCGCGGGACACGACGGTTTCCAGCTTTTCGGCCAGAACGGTTTCCAGATTGTACGCCCAAATCTCAATGGAGCGATCCTCCAGCATCAGCTTGAAGCTGTACCGCACTTCGCGGGGCGTGATAGCGTCACCGGTGGAAATGTCGGTTTTGAGCGGCGTTATTACGCCGTCAAACTCCGTTTCCATGCTGATGCGGATGCCCGGATACTCGGCTTCGTCCATGATCTCGGAAATGCGCTTCACACGGAACTCCACGCCATCGTCCACCGGAACGGAGATGATGGAGGCGATCATATTCTCTACTTCCTCGATGCCGACCGTCGCACCCTTTACGGTTGCGTCAATGTCCATTGTGGAGCGGGCGTCAAGGCCGACCATGGCAGCCACCAGCATCCCGCCCTTGAGAATGAACTTGTCCCGGTACTCCGAAAGAGAAATGCGCTCCAGAAAGCGCTCCATCATGTAATTGCGCATCAGAATCTGTGCATCTGCGGCTTTGTCCTTGGAGAGATTGCGGATCAGGTCTTTGAGCTGCCGTGCAGTCTTAATCATAAGAGTACCTCCAAATACTGCCGAAGCAGTTTTTCAACACGGAACATCTGCGCATAGCGCATCAGTTTCCGTAAGTTCTTGTCTTTTCGTTTTGCGTATTGCTTGAGTGCATCCTGAAAGGTCTGCGTCTCGATCCCGCTGCGGCTGCGGATCAGATCGCAGATGGTACGCTCCATATCATAGACAGGAACGGGATTCCCGAACGGCGTGTTCATCGTGACGATCCCCACGTCATGCAATTCTTTCTTGATGGTGTAGACCTTGATGCCATCCGCTTGCAGACTGGCGGGATTGTAGCCAGTCTTGACCGTGATGGAATACGGACTCGGCTCCCGGTCGGTCAGGTCATGGAAAAACAATGCGCTTTCATGGGAGAATACGGCCTGCGCACAGCGAAGGTGCAGCAGGTACATGGCGTCCGTCCATGCGTCGGGCGAAACATAAACGCCGTGCGCTGCCTGCTCCACGCCGCGCTGCTTAGCGTAGGCGTAAAACGTGGACTTGGCAATACCGATTTCCAAAACCTGCGCGGTTTTGACGATCCCATTGTTTTGCTGAAAAAGCAGATCAAGCCGGTCGTAGGCGGTCATGTTATCACTTCCTTCTTGCTAATATTATATCCGAGATTAGCAAGAAAGTAAACAGGGATTTTAGAAAAGCAAGCCGAGGCGTTCGCCCCGGCTTGCACTTTAACTATGAATGAAGTTTTTCATGGCAGAGTTCACGTCTTGCAGCTTGCCAAGTCCCTGCACAGCCAGCATCGGAAGTCCCATCGGGCTGATCAGAAACGCCAGCACAAGGAGGATGATGCCGTTCTTTACGGAGTAGGTAATCAGCACGGCGAAAGCCAGCAGGGAGAGCAGTCCGCTTGCCAGCTTGAACACGAAGCCGGAACAGGACAGCAGCCCCGCGCACAGCCAAACGAACAGGGACAGGATAAGCGACAGCGGCGCAAAGAGAATTTTCAGGATGAACATTTTGCGGCCTCCTTTTCACAAAGTGCGGTCAGCGCATCACGCTCTTTGGCAAGCTTTGCTTCTTCCTTTTCGGTCAAATCACGATCACCGCCCGTGATCTCCAGCTCGCGGAAGCTCTCATAGGCGTTTAACAAAGAATCCCGCAGCGCTTCGGGCGTAGGGCAATAGTCCACGGTGTTCCAGTCCTGACGGTGGTTGTCAAAACCCATGACCGTGTAGCCTCTGCTGGTCAGGACAACTTCAAAATCCGTATCGCGGTTGAGGTAGTCAGAAAATACCTTCAGCACAATTTCGTTTGTCAGCATACGTTCCGCAGCTCCTTTCCAAGCGGTCAAATTTCTTTTCTGATATTAGAATACTTTGCCTATTGGTGTTTTGCAAGGATGCGGCAAAGTCCCACGAATAGCTTTTGCTGTCTACCCGACATCTAACCATATCACATAATCCTTCTTTAGTACAGCTACCTGAACTAATTTTCTCCAGATGGGAAATATAATGTTGGTACAGTTACAGGGACGGGAGGTGTGGTACTTGCAGTTGAATGAAGCCGTCAGCAGGCGTTTGGTTGAGCTGATGCAGGAGCGTGGCATGACGCAGTATCAGCTTTATATGAGAAGCGGCGTACCGAAGTCCACCATCGGTAATCTTGTGAACTGCGCATACCCGTCTATGAAGCTGCGGATCATCCACGAGCTTTGTCAGGGATTGGAGATCGACCTGAGCAGCTTTTTCACCTCGCCGCTGTTCGATGAAAATAATCTTGAACCGTAGAAGCTCCGATGCTGTTTTGCGTCGGGGCTTTTGCTTTTATGTGGGCAAGGGGCGGCGGAGTGGCCGCCGCCCCTGCGACTTATTTCAGCGCCGCCAGCGAGGAAACGATTTTCTCTGCCGCCGTCCATATCCGTTCCTGACTTTGCCGAATGTCCTCCAAATCGGCCTCATAGATGCGGCCTGTTTCGTGAGCGCGGCGGGTAAGCTGGTTGAGGTTGTTGCTGGAATACCGAAGCAGGGACACCAGCTCCCGCAGCTCCGGGAGGTCGAGCTTCACCACATATCCGTCAATCGCCATCTTGCGGAGATACGCCGCCATGTTGGTGGTGCCGAACTGCGCCATCTTCGTTTCAATCATTTCCCGCTCCTGCGGTGTAACGCGGAATTTAAGCTGAATGTCCCGTTTGCGCTTTGCCATCGCTCAACGCTCCGGGGATTTGGACTTCGCCGAAATTTTCGGCGAAGTTGTTTCAGGCAGCTTTTTCAGCATATCCCGGACAGAGGTTTTCTGCTGCTCCTGCGCGTAGGCTTTGCGGGCCTGACTGAGAAACAGATCGACCAGACCGGGATGGTTGTTGACGGCCAGATAGCAGTTGCGGTCAGTACCCCATGCGTCGGGATTGGCGGGGATGGACATGGCGTTTGCCCAAACCCTGTTGTCGGGAGAATACCGCCTGTCCCAATCTGCTTGACAGACGGTGATGGCAAGGATATGAAATGCGCGGTCATAGCCAAACTGCTGCACCACCTGATCGACTGCCGCTGTATCCAGCCGGTTATCCCGGTAGTGGTCGCGGATGACGGCTTCGATAGCTTCCTTGCAGGCTACGTTCACCTGATTGGATGCACGGTAGGCCGCAAGCTCGTCATGCTCTCTGGCGTAGGCCGCCGTGTGCTTGTAAACAGGAATATTTTTCATCATCGTGCCTCCATTTCTTTCTTGTGGGGCTTTTCCGGTGCGCCATGAACAGGCGGCGCTTTCAACCTGTCCAGAACGGAAGGCCGCGCCGATTTTGCAATCGCCTGCTCAGGCTGCGGCTGTCCCTTGCCGTCCAGATTCAGCTCCATATCCAACTCAATGAGCCGCGCCGTTTTCGCGGCCAGCTCCTGCTCCTGCGGGAACGGCTTGCCGACCTCGGCCTTTGCCGCCGCCTGCTGGTTATAGAGGTTTTCAAGCTGCTCCTGAACGCTGCGCAAACGCTCCGGCATTTTATCCAGCGCGTTCTCAATGCGGACAAGGTTGCCTCTGGCATCCGAACCGAGTTCAACGCGATGGGTCATTTGGCCTTTCAGCGTCAGCGTGTACGTTTTCCACATGGAATCAAAAGCAACGGACATGGTAAAGCCGCGATAGCTGCCGATCTGTACCGGGTCTTTGCCCTTGACCTCCTTGCAGGTATCCAGCAACGCGGCACCGGCGTTTTCCTTGTCAGTGAGCCGGTCGCCGCGAATCTCCATGCCGACAAAGCCTTCTGCCGGGAGCGGATGCGCCGCGAGGGTCTGCATATCCGCCTCCAGCCCGCGAACAAAGCCTTTGTGTTCTTCTATCTTTTCTGGGAAGTATTTCAGCAGACTGTCCTCCAAGCGGAATTGCTTGCTGTTGTGGTCTGCTTTCATAATTTTTAGCTTGGACACCTCAATGTCCAAATCCATGCGCTCCTTGATACGGGGATCACCGGCGCATAGCGCTTTGATCTCCGCAAAGGACAGCGCCGTAGCGTCCACGTCCTCACAGGAGCGAACCGGGGATTTTGAGGTCATGATCTGAGAGATGAATTTTTGCTTGTTCTCAACGGTTTGCCAGAGGTAGGCGTCGAATGTCCCCTCGGTTACATAGCGGCATACATGAACGAGCTTGTTCTGATTGCCCTGACGCTCAATGCGGCCTTTTCGCTGCGTGAGATCACGGGGACGCCACGGGCAATCCAAATCGTGAAGTGCGACCAAACGATCCTGCACGTTGGTGCCCGCGCCCATCTTGGCCGTGCTGCCCATCAGGACGCGCACCTGACCGCTGCGTACCTTTGCGAACAGTTCCCGCTTTTTGACCTCCGTATTGGCGTCGTGGATGAACGCGATCTGCTCCGGGGGCATACCGGCGTCAATGAGCTTTTGACGCACATCCTCATAGACCGTAAACGGCGTGTCAGAGCTTTCTTCCAACGGAATTGCACTCTCCAGCGCATGGATTTCCGGGCTGTCCAACGTACCGGGAGAAGCCTTTGCTGCCCGCTGCGAGGGTGCGGTCTTTGGCGTAGAAATGTCGCAGAACACAAGCTGTGTCAGCTTATCCGCCTCGCCGTCGCGCCAGTATTGGAGAATGTTCGCCACACATTGATTGACCTTGGTAGATTCCTCGTCGGGGAGCATGGGATTGATGATGCGCTGGTCAAGTCCCAGCTTGCGTCCGTCCGAGGTGATTTTGAGCATATTGTCCACATCCGGGCTGACCGCACCGCTGTGTACCTTGGACGCTCGTTCCGAGAGGGCTTTCACCATGTCCTGCTGGATCTGTGTGGGTTTGGTGGCGATGGTGTGATACGCAACCTCCGGCGTGGGTAAGTGGAGCTGATCCGCCGTTTTGATGTCGGCGACCTCTTTGAACAGATTCATCAATTCGGGCAAGTTGAAAAACTTTGCAAAGCGCGTCCTTGCCCGGTAGCCGATGCCCTCCGGCGCAAGCTCCAGTGCGGTGGTGGTTTCTCCAAAACGGCTTGCCCAGCAGTCAAAATGCCCCATACCCATCTCCTGCAAGCGGTCATGTTGCAAATAGCGCTGGATGGTGTAAAGCTCTGTCATGGAGTTGGAAACCGGGGTGCCGGTGGCAAACACCACGCCGCGCCCACCGGTCAGCTCATCCATGTAGCGGCACTTTGAGAACATATCCGAAGATTTCTGCGCATCGGTGGTAGAAAGCCCTGCCACGTTGCGCATCTTCGTATAGAGGAAAAGATTTTTATAATTGTCCGACTCGTCCACAAACATCCTGTCTACGCCGAGCTGTTCAAAGTAAATCACATCATCCTTGCGGTCGCTGGCTTGCAGCTTTTTCAGCCGCGCCTCCAGCCCCTTTTTCGTGCGCTCCAAGCTCTTGATGGTGAAGCTGTTGCCGCCTGCGAGCTTGGTATCCTGAATGCCATCGGTGATTTCCTCAATCTGCTGATGAAGGAGCCGTTCCTGCCGCTCCGGGCTGATGGGGATACGCTCAAACTGGCTGTGGCCGATGATAACGGCGTCATAGTCGCCGGTGGCGATACGGGCGCAGAATTTCTTGCGGTTGTGGGTTTCAAAGTCCTTCTTGGTAGTGACAAGGATGTTGGCCGAAGGATAGAGCCGCAGAAACTCGGACGCCCACTGTTCCGTCAGATGGTTTGGCACGACAAAAATGGACTTCTGGCACAGACCCAATCTCTTAGATTCCATCGCAGAGGCTACCATTTCAAAGGTTTTTCCCGCGCCGACCTCGTGTGCCAGCAGCGTATTCCCACCGTACAGCACATGGGCGATGGCGTTTTTCTGATGCTCTCGGAGGGTGATTTCCGGGTTCATACCGGAGAAAACGATGTGGCTGCCGTCATACTCGCGGGGACGGGTGCTGTTCATTTCCTCGTTGTATTGCCGTACCAGCGTTTCGCGCCGATCCGGGTCTTTCCAAATCCAGTCCTTGAACGCATCCCGGATAAGCTGCTGCTTCTGCGCGGCAAGGGTGGTTTCCTTGGCGTTGAGGACACGGCGCTCCCGTCCGTCTGCATCCTCAATGGTATCGTAGATACGAATGTCGCGGAGGTTCAGCGCATCCTCCAGCAGCCGGTAGGCGCTGGCGCGGTCTGTGCCGTAGGTGGTGAATGCCGCCACATCGTTGTAGCGCACCATGCTCTTGCGGGAAACCTGCCATTCTGCGGTGTATGGGACATAGCTAATCTCGATCTGTCCGCGCAGATAGCGGGGCGTATCAAAGGTTTCGTACATGAATTGCTCGATGTACTTCTTATCAAGCCATGTCGCACCCAGCCGCACCTCAATTTCACTGGCCTCCAAGTCCTTCGGCTGGGCAGCAATCAGGGCATCCACATTCCCGGCGAAGAATGGGTCGCGCGCTGCTACACGCTGCGCGGTGCGGAGCTTCTGCCGGACGTTGCCGGAGAGATATTCGTCCGCCGTCTGCCAGCCCTTCGCCCAATGCTCGCCGCCGTCCTGCAAGTCAAATGGGCCGCTGTTGGGTTCCTTGTAAATGACGCCCTTCAAATCCTCAACGATCTGCGGGATTTTCTCACTGCCGCCCATGAGGGAGGCCATAAAGTCGAGATCGACGCAGGCTTTTTCTCCGATGCAGACAGCAAGGGCTTCGCTGGCGGTATCCACAGAATCTACGCTGCGCATCTGCTTGATGGTGCGCTTGTGGAACATATCCGCCTTGCGCTCCAGCTTTCCGTCGTCATCCAGCACTTCCAGCGAACACAGGAGGTAGTAAGAGGAATCATCAGAGAACGCAAGACGGTTCGCACGGTCATTGATCAGGCCGTGTTTTGCGGAGAACGCATCATAGAGGCGGTTTAGCTCGGCCTGCGCTTCCTGAATCCGGCTTTCTGCGCTGTACTCGTCCATTTGCAGGGCAATCAGCTCATTCACGCAATCCCGCAGTGCGACCATGCCCTTGACGCGCTCGGCGGCGGTGGCGTTCAGCTCCGGTTTGATCATGCGGCTGTTTTCCCGGTAATACACCTCGCCGCCCACCACGGTGTAAGAGTAGTTTTTCACATTGGGGTCTGCGGGGATGGACGTGTCGATCTGTTCGCCCTCGCCCAGCTCTGGCAGTTCCGCCTCCTGATAGGTGCCGCGAATGTTTTTCACGGCATCATGGAGCTGATCTGCAAGTGCCAGCCCCTCAATGGGGACAACGGTAAAGTCCTGCTTGCCGTATTGGGTGCTTTCGGAGGTCTGCCTGCCGAGGATCATCTCCGGGTGGTCAACAAAATAGCGGTTGATGGCAAAGCCATCCTCGTTCTTGCCAAGGTGTATCCAATCCGGTTCGATCTCAATGGGACGGTCACGCTTTTGCAGGAAGATGATGTCGGACACAACTTCCGTACCGGCGTTGGCTTTGAACGCATTGTTGGGCAGACGAATGGCACCCAGCAGCTCCGCCCGCTGTGCGATATATCTGCGGACTTCGGGCGATTGCTTGTCCATCGTGTAGCGGGAGGTCACAAACGCGATCACGCCGCCCGGACGCACTTGGTCGAGGGTTTTGGCGAAGAAGTAGTCGTGAATGGAAAAACCGAGCTTGTTATAAGCCCGGTCATCTACCTGATATTGTCCGAACGGGACGTTGCCCACGGCGAGGTCATAGAAGTCTTTTCTGTCCGTTGTCTCAAAGCCCGCGATGGTAATGTCCGCCTTGGGATAAAGCTGCTTGGCAATACGTCCGGTGATGCTGTCCAGCTCCACGCCGTAGAGCTTGCTGCCCTGCATCTGCTCCGGCAGCAGACCAAAAAAGTTGCCAACGCCCATAGACGGCTCCAGAATGTTACCGCTCTGGAAGCCCATATTGCCGACCGCTTCATAGATCGCCTTGATGACGGTGGGGCTGGTGTAGTGGGCGTTCAGCGTGGACGCTCTGGCCGCAGCGTATTCCTCCGGGGAGAGTGTGGCGTACAGCTCTGCAAACTCGTCCGACCAGTTTGGCTTATTCTCGTCGAAGGCATCCGCAAGACCGCCCCAGCCCACATAGCGGGAGAGAATTTCCTGCTGCTCCGGGCTGGCCTGTAAGCCCTCAAACTCCAGCTCTTGCAGGAGGCGGATCGCCGCCATATTTGCCCGAAACTTTGCTTTTGCGCCGCCGACGCCGAGGGCATCATCGGTGATGTGGAAATTCTGCGCGTCGCGGTGGCTTGCCGCCTTGAAGTCAGCGTAAGCGGCCTGCTCCGCAGCGGCAACGCTGGGAAAGCCCTGCCACTCGCCGTCAACGGGGATAGATACCGCAGGACGGTGTGCGGGAGGCTCGTCGATCTCGGCCTGTGAGATGGCATCATCAAAATCAGGCACGAACTCGCCCATTTCCGAAAGTGCCGCGCGCCCTTCCTGCTCCAGAATCAAAGCTTCTTCCTCGCTCATGGCAGGCGGTTCAGGCTTGGCGGGTTCCGCAGAGGGCGGGTCATGCTCCGGTTCCGGGATGTGCAGCGTTTGGATTTCTATGTCGTAGGGCAAGTGCGTTTTCTCGGCAGGATAGAACGCGACGGGTTTGGTGACAGGCTGCGGCTGCTCCCGTTCCTGCTCTTCAACAAACGAGCGTATAAACGCAATGTGTTCAGCGCGGAAGATGGGAAAGCCCTGCCTGTTTTGAAAAGTCACATCGCGCAGAGATACTTCATCCGTGCCGAAATTTACGCTGTCAATGACAAACTTCCGTCCGTCAATCTCCAGCTCCATGCCAATGGGGATATACTCCTTGGCATCGGCCTCGTTGATAACATCATAGCCGTCGGTTTCATTTGGCTGCGCAAACACGAAGCTGTGTCCATGCTCCAGCAGCCGCTTTGCGGCGCTTGCCCATTGTCCAAAATCATAGCCGGTCACAGCGGTTTCGCCCATACCGGGAATATCGCGTTGCAGCAGGCGGCGATTCAAAGCGCTGGCGGCTCGTTCTGCATCCGCGCCATAAAAAAGCAGCCGTTCTCCGACACGGACACCGATGAGCTTTTCGGGATGCTCTGCACGAAGTGCCTGATATGCCGAAATATTCGGCGCAAACTCACGACCCTGATTTGCAATTCGTGTGAGGACAGCAGAAACCGGTTCGGTTCTGTGTTCCGGATCGTGATTGCTCTCGCTGGAGGATGAAACGACGCTGAGATGCGCGACAGTTTCATCTGCGGAATCAACATTATAGAGCCTACCATCAATTTCCACGCGCTGCCCCATAAGGTTTTGAACCGCTTGCGGCGTCTCCGGGGTTGGCTGTTCTGTGTGCTGCGCCGCAATGACGCGCTGCGGCTCCGGTTCAGAAACCTCGAAATATCTGGTGTCGAGGTAGCGTTCAAAGGAATTGCGGTCGATGCTGACAGGTTCCTGTCCGGGTACGTTCGGTAACGTGTGCCAGACGTGATCTTCATCTACACGCGCGATAACGCCGACTGCTGCTATGTGGTCTAACTCTATGGATGAAATGCGATCTCCAATATGATAAGTATAGCCAAGCGGTGTTGTAAACGCCGGAGGGGATAGCTCAATTCCCATATCCCGTTTGATGCCATCCAAATAAGCAATGGCGTTATTCTGTTCTGCAAAGCGGAGCGTTTGTTCCCCATCTCCGCAGAACCGTTCCAACACCCCATCCCAAATGCCGGTAATTCCGCCCTCGCCGGGATGCAGACGAATGGAGTATCGGTCAGGTGAAAATAACCACAGTCGCTCATTCTCATCGTAAAATTTATTCTCGCGGATGAGCTGTGCCAACCGCCGCTGTACCTGCGCCCATGTGAGCGTCACCGGCTCGGCGTTTCCTACATGGATATACATGGGAGTTTTGCTATCTTCCCAGCCATATTTTGCAGCCAGCCATGCAGCGGTGCTGCGTTCTCGCCCATGCGCCTGCATATATAGTGCGACTTCCTGCTTGCCCTTTAGGTTGTTGTGCCAATCCAGAAGCGCGTTGTCAATGTCCTCCTGTGTGATCTGATAGGGAGAGGGTGCGACCGTCGCTGCCAGCGTGGGATACAGTTCCTCCAAAAGCTCCTGATGCAGCCGGTTATGGAACGCGGGCATATCAAAGTACAGGCGGACAAGCTGGAGATCATCAGATACCGTGACAATACGACGGATAGCGTCCGCACCCTCCAGATAAGCGTTCTGGCGGTCTGAATTGCGGCAGGCATTGACAAAAGCCGTATCTTTGGAAAGCGCGTTGCCAACGGTCAGCTTGTACCCGTCAAACAGCTCCTGCACCGTGGGCTGAACTTGCTCTGCGGCGGGGTCGCGGAACACCCTCGTGCCGTCCGCGCCGAACTCTGCTTCATAAGCATTGATGGCGGCTTCTGCTTCATGGTCGATAGAGCGCAGCGTGTAAATGTGGCGCTCACTTCTAAAGTCTGGCGCTTCGGCAATCGTCACATCATACTTATCGCGCAATTTCTCTACATACATCTCTAAATTGTGCGACGGTACGCCGCACATCTCCACACGGCCAGCGCCGGGTATCTCTCTTGTGGTAAGGTTGAGGTCAAGCAGCTCCGCCGCCTGTTTTGCGTCCTCGCCGTAAATCTCAAAGAAATCGCCCACCTGAAACAGCACGATGTCGTCCGGGTGGGCTTCCTTGATGGTGTTATAGCTGTCGTAGGCGGTGTTTCGCACCACATCCTGTGCCTGCGCCTTATCATAAAGCGCCTGTTCGTCTGGTGTAAAATAGCGGTTCATCCGAATCAGCTCAGAGATACGCGAAGCGACCTTGTTCCAATTCATCTGAACATCTGCACAGCCCGCTTTTTTCAGCGTGATGCCTTTGCTGCCGTGATCTTCATAGCTGCCGCTTTCTCTGGATACGGCATGGGTATGCCCGCCGATGCCGTACTCCTTTTTCAGAAAATCGGCATTCTTCTTGGGAGTGTGCGAAGTCTGGAAAAACGCATAGATGCGGGTCTTTCCACCCTCAAAGCTGCTCCCGTTTGCAAGAGAAGCCGCAATTTCATCTTCGGTGATAAACCGGCCCGTCTTCGGAACAGCCGCCATATCGGAGTGATATTCTTTGCGCGGCAATGACAGATCTTCCAAACGTGTGAGAAGTGCCTGCGGCCGGTGGTAATGGAAGCGCAGCAGCGCACGGTTTTCGCGGTAGGCGTCCATGAATACCTTGTATTCTGACAGGAGCCTATCCCGGAACGCCGGATTCAGCAGATCGTCCGTCAGACGCTCCGTTTCCTCTGGAAAGCTGGTGCTATGGATATTACCCAAGCAGGACAGATACCCCAGCGACTTTGCTTCATCCGAGAAATCGTGATAAAGGTTCCAGACATCCACAGCAATACCCAGCCGCTCATAGCGCGGGGCTTCCGTGACCTCAAGATTGGTGGCAAATGCGCCGCCGTCCAGAAGTTCCTCAATATGCTCCGCCGCATCTGCCCAGCCTATCACTTGGGCAGAACGAAGATAGCGAGAGGTATCTCCGGTTGCAATATGGATACCATCGTCCCCGTACCATGCGGAAAACCTGCCGTTATCCGTAATCAGGCCGTTGCCGCCGTAGTAGAGCTTTTTGAGAAATACCGCGCGATCCTCTAAAGGCTTTTGCTTGGAGAATTCCGCAGCAATTTTCATCCGCGCTGCATCCGCATTACCGCCCGTGCGCAGGATGTGGTCAATATCATCCTGAGAAATGAACATAGAAAAAGCGGAGGGTGTTACACTCTCCGCTTCTGCGATGGATTGAATTTGTTCTGCCTCTGAGGGGAAGAAGGACATCTGCGCCCCAGCAGGGGCATCGAACATATTTAGCTGAACACCAGTTCCGTGAGGATCGTTTCCTCGGCCTGCGCTTTCAGCGTGTTCATCAGCCCTACCCACTTCATCGGGTCGCTGGCTTTCAGCGCTTCCGTCACGCCCGCTGACTTCATCAGCTCCGGCATCATCTGTTCCAGCCGGTTGTTCGCTGCCTCGTCGATCTCCCGCAGATGGGGGTACAGCTTCTCGGACAGCAGCAGGCTGTTCCACAGCACCGGACGATGCTCCTTCAGGTAATTCTTCCGCATCCTCCCGTACTTGCCCAGCGGGGCTTGCGGCTGCTCGGTCAGGCTCAGGTCGGGAATCAGATAGTCCCCGCTGCGGGTGTAGGTCAGTTCGCTCATGGCTTTCGCTCCTTTCCGCGAGTTTCTCGCGCTCGTAATTCTTGATGGTGATTTCGATCTGCCGCAGCACCAGCTCGCTGGACTGGCTGATGGCCGTTCCAAGAGCGGCGACGGTCTGAGGGGTGTTGAAATCAAAGACGTTCAGAAAATCCTCATGCTCGAAGTAATCTCCCGGCTGCATCCCGCAGCGGGACAGCAGCGCATAGGTGGTGCTGACAACGGCGGCGTTCCGAAAAGCGGCTCCGATGTTGAAATCATCATAACCTTCCAGAAAGGAACCGTCAACGATGCCGACAATATCGCGCCAGTTGTCGTGCCAGTATTCATCTACAAGCTGCGCCGCCACACGCTCCATCTGATCGGCAAGTCCGTTTTCACCGGAAACGTCGAAGCGCTGCTCCAGCGCCGCAGATACCACCTCACGATGCTCCTGCCGGTATTCCCAAAGATAAGGGCGGCGAGAGTTCTCGCCGCCGCTGGTATCGGAAACATCGAATACATATCGGAGTTTGGGTTGGTCGCTGCTGGTATCCACAAGGGCGATGCCCTTGCTGCCTCGCCGCACATAGCGGCGCATCTGTTTATTCCAAAGGTCGTATTCCGCGCAGGCCGTGGCTTCCGGGCGCTGGGCAAAAATCATGAGCTGTTCATTGTAGGGGTACTTATACAGCCTTGCGGCGGTGGTCAGAAATGCCGTCCACTTCTGGTAGCTTCCCGTGATCTGCTCCGCCGTGCGGTCTGCCATCTGCGCATAGAGCTGTACTTTACTCGGCATCCATATCCTCCTTTTCAAAATCGGGGAACAGGTCGAGCGCGTCATATTCCGCGTCGCTCATCCTGCGCAGCTTTGCGATGGCGCTGTCCGTCAGCTCCCGCAGCTCCGTTTCATCCGCAGCGAGGTAGCCGCGCATTTCCTCCAGCGCCGCGATCAAGCCCGTGCGGGTGCCGGTGTTGTAGAGGCTCATAAGCTGGCGTTCTTCAAAGGTGATGTTCATATCAAAGCTCCTTTTCCGCGCTCTTTTTGGGCGCTGTTTTGTGTGGACGTTCTTGGGCCGGTTGGCTTTTGAGCTGCTCCAGCACAGATTTCTTCTTTTCCCGGTGTGCCGCCTCTGCCAAATCCATCAAGGAGATGGACATACCGGCCTTGACCTGTGCTTCAAGGTCGGCGATGGTGGGCTGTTTGGGGCCGTTGTTGATAATGCCGTCGATCATGCCGTAATCGTCCTCCATCGACATCTCGGCGGCTTTCAGGTAATTCTCCGGTTTCTGAAAGGCGGGCAGCTCCTGAAATCCCATACTGTCACAGTAGTGATAGGATACCTTGCCGTCCTGTTTCAGCGCAACGATGTCACTGACGGAGAGGCTGTGTCCCACAAAATCACCGGGGCGCTCGTCGTTGAAAATGTAGAAGAAGTTTTCAAGAATTCTGCCGGTATCATCGTCCGGGTACACTTCACGGGTATAGACAGCTTCATAGTTGGCCGGATCAGGCGGGGCGCTCAGACGGTCAAGACTGGCAAAACGCAGCTCGACCGGCGCATCCCGGCGCAGTTGGTAGATCGCCATAGCATCGGTGGGGCTGTTCAAAAAACGCTGCTCCACATCGCGGGGAGGGATATGGCCTTTGACCGCATCCCAATCCGGTCTTGTGATGCCGAACATTCCGTCATGCTTGATGATGTCCTCGGCCTCAAAGACCATTTCCTCGGCGTTGCTGGGATGGAGCATATAAACCGTGATGTCATGTTCCAGCAGCTCCAGTGCCCGATCCTTGGAAAGCGGGAGCATATCACTATCCAGATACCCATAGCTGCGCATATCGTCCACCGTCAGCGTGGGGTCAGGCATCGGGGTGGCCTGTTCCAGCTCCGGGAGCATGGTATCTGTATCATCGGTGGGAACAACGACTGCGCCGGTGATCTGTTCGCTGTCCAAGGGCGGCGTAATCTGCGCCTCCTGCAAGTCCTCCAGAATTTTCATATCTGCAAATGTCACCTTGGTTGGTGTCATGCCCTGAATGGCAAATACCTCCGTTCGGACAGCCCCGGCAACAGATGCAACCGGCGAATCTTCAATGGCGCTGCTGTCAATAACACCGCCATCCAGCAGCTTTTTGCTTTCCTTGTCGTAGAGCGAATAGTCCCAACCGCCGTCTGTATGCTGCACATGGAGATATACCGAGCCATCCACAAGATAAAGCGCTTCGTCTGTTTGTGTGGCGCTCACTTCTTCACGATTGATGCCGCGCTCCTTGCAAATCTCCGCAAAGTGCCGGTCAATGTCCGTAATCAGCTCGGAGGCAGTCTTATTGATGGTTTCCAGACTGGCGCGAAGCTCTTTCAGCTCCTTGCCCTGTGACCATGTGGCGATATAGCCGAAGCTGTTTTCTCCCGTTTCAATGCCGTAATACTGGCAGACCGCATAGGAGATGCTTTCGGCCTCGACCTCCTCGGTGTTGCGGCTCTTTTCGCCGGGGACAAGGATCGTCTCGCCATCGTCCGCAAGCTCCGTCATGTGTTCATAGTCGTGGAGCTTGGCGTGGGCGATCTCGTGGACGGCGGCGCATACCGTCTGCACCTCGCTCATACCGGCGCGGATGGTGATGCGTTGCTCCTTAATGCTGAAAAATCCGTCTGTGTCATGCGCAACGGGCTTTATCTCCATCGGAACGGGAGAAGCACGGCGCAGCGCCTCCATGAAAACCTCATACTGCTGCACATTGCCGCTCAGATCGGCGGCAAGCTGGGGCAAGGGCTTTCCAGAAGTCTGCGACACGTCAAAGACGGATACCACCTTGAACATAGGGATACGGATTTCCTTTTCCTCTATGATGGCCTTGCCGTCCGCATCCAGCACCGGCGCATTGGTTTCGGGGTCGGTCTTGATTTCCTCGACCTTTTTCTTATAGGGAGTAGGAGCGATGATGCGAATGCCTTTTTCGCCTTTCAGGACGTTCCTGCCGAACTGATCGCGCCACTTGTTGAAGCCCGCCACATGGGTTGCGTCGGGGCGCTGCATATAGATGAGCATGGTGTTGTTGACCGAGTAGCGGTGAAAGCGGCTCATGGTGGCAAGGTACTTCCGGTACTTATCGCT